>Ga0208897_1000388_pt1 | contig 20170 bp, 34 predicted proteins | sample ColrivemetaGS697_FD_187594 | JGI IMG/M metagenome (GOLD analysis project Ga0208897, IMG submission 187594) | Estuarine microbial communities from the Columbia River estuary, USA - metaG S.697 (SPAdes) (version 2) | ecosystem: Environmental > Aquatic > Marine > Intertidal zone > Estuary | place...
GTCTATATGTGTGTCTTTCTTCATACGTGTATTTACGATATAAATTCAAACTATCTAAATGCACTCTGCCTATTAGGTCAAAGGTCTGCGCTATTTTACCAAACTTCTCATATTCACGTTTCTTAGGCAGTTGACCCCACAAACAGAATCTACGTGTATCATCTTTGCTTAGTACACGAGCTACTCTGTTTACAGTATACGGAATATCATAACCTTCGCTGTTCCAACCACTTAAAATGTCACTGTCTTCGATAAGTGTCAAGAACGTGTCTAGCATGTCTGCTTCTTTTTCAAACAGCATTACGTTGTCAATGCCTTCTAGTTCATCTGCAGCTTGTTCCATTGTAAGTGTCTTAGGCGGCACTGCTAAACATACCATTGTGTCAAGCCACTGTAAGTATACAGACACAGATGTAATACCCATAAACGGATCACTTGGATCAGCAAAGCCACGCTCTGGATCAAAGTCTGTCTCAATATCGAAAAACGCAATGTTTAGTTTAGGTGCATCTTGATTAAGATAGTTTTCACTTAAACACTGGAAGATAGGATTAATGTCGCTTTCAAACAGTTCTTTGTCTCTGTTGATTGCTACTTCTTTGCGGAAGTCTTTTGTGTTCTTACACACAATACGACTCAGCGGATCACCGTACACACTTTTGTACTTGCCACGCTGGTCTTTGTAATAGAATGTATATTTAGATTGATATTCGCGATAAGTTCTCTTACCGTCTTTACGTTCAACAACACGAATCATATCTTGATCGCGATCGAACAGTGCATCTACGTAGCTCATTTATTCTCCTTTGTTGCTTTTGGCCAACTTACCATCTACATGCCTCTTGGGCGTATTGTACTTATTATAACACGAACAGTTGCCATAGAGCAAATGAATTCATTGCTGTAAACCAACTGCATAGTAAAATAACAAATGCTGCTTTTCTAATTACTGCGCTAATAATACCTAATATTGAACCTATCAAATACAACGGAACAAATATTGTTGTTGCAGGATCTAAAATAGTAAAACTTAATATTGCACTTGCGGCAATAAGGAATACAGCTTCGATCATTTCGCAGTAAAATGCTAGGGGACTTGATTTGTAACTTTCTTTCCAAAAGTTTGTTATTTTTTCGATCATAATATATTCTCTTTAATAATTTTAACAATTTTTTTATGGTATCTTGCACGTTTAAATGCTTCATACCCTGCTATTAGTTTTGTCGGAACAAGCGGATTCTTCTTGTGAAACTTAAATGCTAACATATGTTCTAGAACATCTTTATGTTCTTTTGTAAACGGACTAGAATCAAACCTAACAAGTTTTATCTTTTCATCTGTATTAAATTTTAAGTACATAATTGCATCATCAGTAGACATTGCAATACGTCTAGACCCATCTTTTAGTTTAAATGCAGGCTTTACAACTCTAAACCAACTACTAATATCAAATGTTGCACTTAGCCCCATACAATGCTCAGTAAAAGTACTCTGTTCATAGTAAGGTGGCAATTGTGTCATTAATAACGGATCTTCACAAAAGAACAAATAAGTAGGTTGTGCCAACTGTATAACTTTATCAGGACCAAATGGCCCAATATAGTGTTGTAAGAACCCATCTTCGGATGGATACTTACTGTCAATGGCACTAAAGTCCTCAGCAAATGTAACATCAATATCAATTGGGGAATTTATCTTAAAAGTATTCTTACCTTCGTCAACAATCGCCGGACACATACTAGCGTTCGGACCAAAGAATTCCTTAGGTTTAAGACCTTTTAAGATACTTACCGGCTCAGCGTATCGTAATTCACTTACCTGTACGCCATTTTCTTCAGCTGGAAATGTTCCCCAATAAACAGTTTTCATTAATTATCAACACCAACTGTTGCAACTAGCGTTTCGAGATCATCAAATGCGTCTGCATGTTGAGCCCAGTCACGTTTTTGTGCAATCTTAATTGCTTTGTTAATCAATGATGGCTTAATATCAAGTTCTTCTGCCACTGCTTTAACAGTATCCTTAAGACCACCTTGCAAGTCTTCGATCTCTTGCATTACAGTTACGCCTTCTTGTACTAGTCTTTCAAGTTTTGCCTTTTCTTCTGCACCATAGGTACGGTCGCTCATAGTTTTCTCCTTGTTGAGTTGTAATTATTAATAATATTATAACGTATAAAACTAAAAAAGTCAAGTAAAAACCTGACTTATTTTAATTTATGTTGTATATGGGGATTATTTTTTGTCGTTTAGTTTGCGGTAAAGCATATCTTTGATTGATTCAACGCTTTCGCCGGCGTGTATTGCGGCTTGTTGTTTCTTACGCATAGGGTGTCCTTTACCGTGGATACCTTTCTTACGTCCGTCACCTTCTTCAACGCCTTCGCTCCACTTGTCTAACCAAGTTTCAAAACGTTTCGTCTTCTTAGGATCAGCAGCAATTGCTTGTAATGATTTAGTGTGCTTCTTAAGGAATGATTGCCACTCGTTATCGCCTCTACTATCCGATTTTTTTACAGGTTCGCTAGTTTTAATACTAACTGGTGTGTCATTTGGTTTTGCGTCACCACCTGCCATCTTTTTAAATAATTCTTTATTGTTGTATGTGCTTTTATTGAATCCGTCTTTAAAGTCTTCGCCTACTAGCTTATCTACATGTGGATGTTTTCCACGTGCTTTTGCTTTAGGCATTGGATCTTTGCCTTTAAGTTGTCCAGCACTTCCTGTCTTTTGTGATTCGTTTAATGTAACTCCTGCTAATGCAGCAAAATCACTTAGACTATAATCACCTTCAACTGGCATAGTACCTTCTTTCACTTCGACACTTTCTTGCACTAAAGATTCAGTAATAGGCGCACTTTGTTGCACATTACTATTCATAGACTGACTTAATTTACGTAAGTCTTCGGCTCTATCACTTGGATCTAAGTCGAATAGTTTTTGTTGTAGTGCAGCAAAATCCATTATTATTTTCCTAGTTTAGCTGATAGTTTATCTTGGAGTGATTCTTTGTAGTTTTCGGTTTTCTTCAATGCTGATTCGTCTACTGCGTTACAGTTGCAAGACTTGCAAGTTGGTGCGCATGTGCAGTCTTCTGCTTTAACATCTGAGCCACAGCAATCATCTGAACAATGCGTGTCTTTTGCTTCATTCATTGATTCAACAAATACTTCTACCATGTCATCGCCGTTGCGTAGACCGCCTTTTTTAACTTTTACGTTTGCTTTGCCGTATTCTTTTTCAGCTTCTGCTGGAGACATACTAGTTTGCTTCCAACGCTTTTTTGATTCAGTTACTTCGCCCATTGGACTATTTTCATAATCCATATGATGATAAACACTACCAATCATATCTGCTGACTTAGTAATTTTAGATTGTACCCAACCCTCTAATCCTTCTGCTTCACTTACGCCCTTTAGCATGTCGTGTAGTTTGATTGCATACTTTGCTAGTTTGTATAGGTCTGCACGAGCCATTTGTACTTCGTGGTCTCTTTCAGCAATATCTGCTAATTCGCCTAAACCTTCGCTAATTTCTTTATCTCTCATTGAGTACTCCAATACGTATTATGTAGTATTTATGTTTTTTTCTTGCTGCGCTTCTTTTTCTTTTGCCCCATAATGTTTGTATCCATATCGAGTGCATTTTTAACAGTCCCATTACTGTTTTTTGGCTGTCTACTAACAAGTCCGCCTACTGGTGTTGCTACTGCGGCTATTGCACCCGAAGTTGTTTCATCCATTTTGGCTTTATTTGCAGCAAGCTCTTTACGCTTTTTATTAATGTGAGCTTCTGTGTCCTTATCCATTCCGTCTGGTGATTTACGAATCTCTCTTTCAAGGTCGTCTAAATCCATACGATGGCGCTTATTCTTATCTTTATTAGTTTCAGCTTCGTTGATTAAATCTAACATTTTCATTTTATTTTCCTTTCGTCTAATATATCTTGTATTACTGTTGTACCTCTATCAGTAAAGAAGCGCGGAGCAACTGCATGTATTAGCAACAACGGTATAAGTAATTGCAATCTAACTGCTGTCTTAATAGCGTGGAACATATGTTCCAAACCTGTTTCGTTTTGTTCTTGTAGATGTAATCTGCATTTTTTACTAAACATTACTTCTTCCCGCCCTTCATATTCGCACACCAGTGATACATTTTAGCCTTCTCACCGCTTGCGTTCTTTGCTCTCTTTCGTAGTGCAGTTACACTACCATTGCAACTAGCACCTGACTTCTTTACTCTGCCAGGTCTGCTTTTGCCTTTTTTCTTACCATCAGCAAAGTTTTCAGTCATACCTAGATTAAACATTACATTAGTACTAGAACCTTTTACTTTTTTACTTAGTGTAGGTGGACGTCCGTCTTTGTCTACTTTATTACCGAATTTAGCAGCCTGTTTAGTAACTTCATCAGGGCCAACATCAACAGTTTGATTCTGTTTAGTAATGCGTCCTACGCCTTCTGTAATATCTCTTATTCTCATCTTACCATATCTTTATTATATGAAAGTCCATAGGCTTTAAAAATTTAATTTCATGTCTGCGCCCTTTAAGATCGTTGAATACAAACAACTTAGGTGTAGCTTTAATTATTTTCTTTGCAGCGTATTGTCTTTCTCTAAATGTTTCAGTTCTTTTACCATCAACGTGTGTTGTTACTTCATTAGGAACAGTGATTATAAGTTGATACTCTTCACGTGTTACCCGCTTCCACCAATTTCTTAATCCCATTACTTACGTCCTCGAAACCCTTTCGGCATATTTGTGCCAGTCATCTTAGGAAGTCCAAACCATAGTTCAAACCATTCCTTGTCACCTGGCTTAATATTATCTTTACGCATCTTACGTGCATTTGAGTTTGCAGCATCACTAATATTTTCTAGTGTATACTCTGTGTAACCTTGAAACTCGTTAACACCTGCAAGTTGTTTTATGCGCTCTATTTCGTCCATTACTTTACTATCTTATCAGAAAGTTTTACTCCTGCTTGATGAGCAATTTTTTTAACTTTCAAAAGACCTTTGCCTGTTTTAAATGCACCTTTAATCATAGCAGTCATTACTGGTGCTGCTAATCCAGCAACTGCTGCCATAGCTGCAATTTCTGCTGTTCCATCTTCTGCTACATTTAATTCTTTTTTGCTAGACCAAGCGTTCTTATCGCCCTTTGCTGCTGCTTTTCTTCTTGCAGCAATTTTATCTGCAATAGTTGGTTCATCAAACTTTTCTTTATTCTTTTTAACTGTTGCTTTTTTAGGTGTAAGTCTAGCAAATCCTAGTATTTCGTTTGCAGGAACTTCATCTTTAACGCCCATACCTTTGCGTACTGCATCGTACATAGTTTTAGCAAGTTTCTTATCCGGAGCACCTTGTGCAAATGATTCTAAATCACCAGCTGCTGCTGCGGCTCTCATTTTACTCGCACTCATGCCTTCTGCACCGTCAGCATCTGGGTCACGCTCGCCTGCGCTTACTACTTTAATTGAATCAAACTTAAAAGGAATATTACCTGATTTGTCTGGTTGTCCATTATATGTGTCAAACAACTTTTGGAAACCGTCTACTCTATCACTGCCTGCAATAAAAATAATATCAGTATAACCTAGACTCTGTAGTTGCTCTAATGCTTGTACAGGAGTACGTACTGCTTGGTGTCCAATATTAATACCTGGAAAGAATTGCTTTGCTAACTTCATTTTAGTAGCAAAGTCTAAAGGATCTGTTTTAGGTTTTTGTGTTTGTGACAAGAAAAGATAGTGATCACCCTCTTGTGAAGTTATAGCATCAACTAGTTTAGTATGTCCAATTGTTGGAGGGTTAAGACGTCCAAATGCAAGAACTGCCTTCTTTGAGGTTGCTTCGAACAGTTCTCTTAATAGCATTAGTATGCTCCATCTTTTATCATTTTCATTTCTTCACCAAAGACTTTTTGTATTAATTGACCTTTGTCTTCTGGTTTAAAGATGTTAGTTGGAGAACCCAATTTAAATTTACTACAATATGATTCCATTGCACGACCGCATACTTCACTTAAACACTCTTCAGCAACACATGATTTACCTGAATCATGTCGATCTTTCATATTCATAATAGCTGGAAATAACGACTTACGATAAAACATAGGATCGTTACGCATAAAGATGGCGACATCATCTACTACATCAAACGGTAGTTTATCGTCCATCGGTTGTGCAAATTCATCAATACGCATATTATTTCTCTTTAGCTGCTAGGATATCTTCATACGACGAACCGTATGGGTTAGATGCTATTACAATAGTATCAACATTAGTTTCCTGCTGCTGGTCATCTACTTCTGCGTTACCTATGCCGTTTATCATAGCTAAACGATTGCCTAACTCTCTTATTTCTTGTGCTGGCGACTTTTTTTCTACCATTTTCTACAACTCCAATATCTTGCCTTTGTGCGTGGTCCTGGATTATCACAATTGTGTCTTGCTCTGAAGCTCTTACGTCTTGCAGGGTTAGACTTTTTAATACTCATTGCTTTACCTTTAACACTGCTTCCGCCGTGTCCAAAGTTTACTTTCTTTACATTGCCTGTTTTAGGATCTTTGACGTATACTTTAAACTTCTTAACGTCACCTTGCATAGGCTTGCCTAATTTAACTTTGCGACCTTGATACTCTGCTTCGTCCATTGGATCATCGTCTAAGTTATAGTGTAGCGTACCATACTGCTCGTAAAACTCGTCATCGTCATCGTATGTTTCTTCTGTAATCTCATCATGACCGTTGCCGATCTCGATATCAAAGTCTTCATAACCTTGTTCAAACATATAGTTTGCTAGTTTCTGAGCATACTCGTTTGCTTCGTCTTCTGATAGTTCTCGTTGTAGTGGAATTTGCATTACAGTACAGTCTTGTTCTGTGACAAATGTCTGACTTTCTGCAAAGATGCTTTCATCTAACTTAGTAGCACCTTCTTGTTTTTCCATTACAATTCTTACAAAATTTTCCATATCTTATACCTTAATGATTTAGTTGTATCGAATTGACAGTGCCGTCTGTCCAGCTACTTACAACAACTCTTACCCAAACATAATTACCTGTGAAGTTTTTTATGTGTGCGCCTGTAGCTACTGTGCCGTCATTTGGATATCCGATAGTTTCGTGTTCAGTTGCACTTAGCGTGAACCAATCAGCTTCAACTGGATTAGTAGCAAGGGTTGCTTGCATCTTAATCTTTCCTTGAAATCCTGCTATATTATACTGTACTGTGTGGAAACCATCGGATCTACCGTAGTAACCATCACCCTTAAACTTCTCTCCGGTTACAGTTTCAATCGTACTGTCCCCTGGATGAGTATTTGCTGATAAAATTATTTCACTCTGTGCCATACTTATATTTATCAATATCTCCCTTGTACACTAATTTCTCTACACTGCGTATACTTTGTCCAGCTAATAGTGTTACAAGATTTAATATTTTATCATCTCTAAGATACATGTATAATCCGTTCAAATAGCCATAATTTTCTAAGCCATCTAACGCAATTTTGCCCATTTTACACTTGTCTTGATTTGCACGTACCCAATTTGCAAATTCTTTGTCAATTCGTATGCCGTTAAACCATATTCTTATTGGTAAAGCAGGAACCTTATCAACGATTTGAATTTTAGTTTTAGATTTTAAAAGGCCAATATGATCAGGATTAGGTTGATAAAAAGAAACTTCTGTAGTGTTTAGTTTACTACCTAAGTCTATTAGAAATTCTTTATTATTAGAAAATAAAGTAATTGTTGAGTAAGGATCTATTCTTAGTTTGTACTCATCAGAATGTTTTAGTGTAGAATAAACTGTCATTGCATCAATATAATCGTCTAGCTCAACAGGAATATCGGTACGGAATGCATTTTTAACTAGTGGCTGATTGTTTCGATAGTCTTCAGCAAGGCGATCAAGTTCTCGTCTTGCGTAACTTAACTTTTCTTTCTTTTGAAGTTCGTGTCGAAAGATTGTATGAAGTCCATTTCGGAATACCAATTTATAAAGGTATTCCGAATAGAACAGTTTAGTTGATTCATACTGTTTCAGTTGCTTGCTCATTGACACAATCCAAAACTAATTCGTTGTCTTTAATATCAATATTAACATTACCGCCACCTTTTAGAGAACCAAACAACATTTGTTTAGATAACGGACGCTTAATGTCTCTATCAATTACACGCTGTAAAGGTCTTGCACCCATTTTAGGATCAAAGCCTTTGTCTACTAGATAGTCAAGTGCATCGTCACTAACTGTGATTGTAATGTTTTTGTCTTTTACCATGTCTTTTAATTCAACAAGGAACTTACCAACAATTTTCATCATTACAGGTTTACCAAGACTATTAAATGTAATTACGCCATCAAGTCTATTACGGAATTCTGGACTAAAAAACTTTTTAAGAGCTTTGTCTTCGTATACATGCTCATCGTCTTCTCCGCCAAATCCGATTGTATTCTTTTCAGCATCTTTAGCACCTAAGTTAGTAGTAAGAATCAGTGTACAATTACGTGCATCTGCCTCCTTACCATTTGATCCAGTTATTTTACCATTGTCCATAACTTGTAACAAGATTTGTGATACATCTGGATGCGCTTTTTCAATCTCATCTAGTAGTAATACACAGTTAGGTGACTCTTGTAGTTTAGTAATCAAGATACCTGCGTTTTCTTCATGACCTACATAGCCTGGAGGTGAACCAATCAGCTTGCTTACACTGTGTTTCTCCATGTACTCACTCATGTCAATACGTACAAGTTTTACACCAAGTTGACTAGCAAGTGCTTTAGCTGTTTCAGTTTTACCTGTACCAGTTGGACCCATAAACACAAACGCACCTACTGGTTTATCGTCTGCTTTAAGTCCTGCTTGGCTAACAAGGATCTTGTCAACAATGCTTTCAATTGCACCATCTTGTCCGTAAACAACTTTCTTAATATTATCTTCAAGATTTGCAAGATTACTTGTTTCTTTTTCAGCAACTTGATCAGCTGGTAAGTTAATCATTTTAGCAAGTTCAAATTGTACTTCTGCTTCGCCTACAATCTTGTCTCCGTCAACAATATCGTTTACTTTGAAGCGGCTACATGCTACATCAATTAAGTCAATTGCTTTATCCGGTAATTTCTTATCGCTTTGATATTTTACACTTAATTTTACAGCGGCTTCGATTGCTTCTTCGGTAATTTCAGTACCGTGATAGTCTTCGTAGTACTTCTTAATACCACGTAGAATTTCTTTTGTAGTATCTTTACTAGGCTCGTCAACTGTTACACGCTGGAATCGACGCATCAACGCACGATCCTTTTCAAAGTACTTGCGATACTCTTCCCATGTAGTTGATGCAACAACTTTCAAGTCACCTTTAGTAAGTGCAGGCTTTAACATGTTTGCTAAATCGTTTGAACTATTACCACCAGCTGCGCCAGCACCACTCATCATGTGTGCTTCGTCAATGAACATAATAGTCTTACCTTGCTTTTGTAGCGCATTTAACACCAGTTTAAAGCGTTCTTCGAAGTCTCCACGATACTTTGATCCAGCAAGCATAGCACCAATGTCTAGGTTATATACGCTGTACTCTTTTAAGAAACTTGGAACATCATCTTGTTCAATTTTAAATGCAAGACCTTCAGCAATAGCAGTTTTACCAACGCCTGGATCACCAACCATTAGCACATTGTTTTTGCTTCTACGTCCTAATGCAAGTGCAAGACTTTCTAGCTCTTCAGAGCGTCCAATAATAGGATCTACTTTGCCTTTTTTAACTTGATCATTTAGGTTAGTTGTAAATGCACGTAACGCTCTACGTGCTTCACTTGACATTTCTTCTTCGTCACTACCTTCATCATCTAGTTCACTATTAATAAATTCAGCAAACTTAGCTTTATCTACGCCGCCTTTTTCAAGGAAGTAAACACAAATACTTTTCTTTTCATTAAGTATACTAACTAATACATCAGTTAGTTCAATATGGCTACGGCCTGCAAATAGAACTTGTGTAAACGCTCTATTCAATGCACGTTCAACTGTAGCAGTTTTTTTAGGTTTAAACTTTTCTTCTTCTGTTTTAATTTCGTCACATTGCGTTTTAAGATGATGTTCTAGGTTTGCTTTGATATAGTCAACATCCGCACCGAACATTGTAACAACATTTAGGAAATTTTCTTCACAAAACATTGCGTACAGAAGATGTTCAAGAGTTACATATTCGTGCTGTAACTTTTGTGCATCTTTAATCGATTTATCAAAAACAAGTTGTAATTCTTTGCTTGGCTCTACCATGTTATCCTTTAGGTCCTCTTATAATATCTTGTTTAATTTGACCAATTCTGTCTAGCAGACTTTGATCTGTTATTTTAGGCATTTCTGCCTCTATTGTTATGTACATTATGCCTCTGTTCCTAGTTTGCATATTAGGTAACCCGTACCCTGGTATACTAAACTTGGCGCCTATTTTTGTGCCTTGTGGTATAGTTAATTCTAACTGTCTTTTATCTATCGTTGTAATTATTATAACACATCCTAGCAATAAGTCAAATATATTTACGTCTGTTTTGGTAATTAAATTATCACCATCTCTTACCCATTGCTTTGATTTTATAACTCTAATTTTTACATGTAGATTACCACGTGGATATCTCGGATGTCCGTTATCGCCTAATCCTTCATATTGTATCGTATCGCCATGTTTTGCACCTGGCGGTACATCAACTGTAACTGTAGCAATTTCTTTTGTAGATAATTGGTATTGAATTATTAAATTCTTACCTTTCATCACATCTTCTAGTGTAATATCAGCTTGTAGTGTTATATCTCTATTTCTTGGAGTTTGTCTTGGTTGCTGAAATCCTTGACCAAACATATTACCATATTGTGCATTTGCTTGGCGCATTGCTTCTTCAAATCCGCCCATGCCTTGAAATCCGTTGGGACCAAATCCTTGTGGATGCGGATTATCGTATGCTTGTCGCTTATGATTGTCACTTAGTGTATCATATGCTTGTTGAACTTTAATAAACTCATCGGAGTTACCACCCCTGTCAGGATGATGCTGCATACTTGCTCTTTTGTATGCTTTCTTAATTTCTCCGGTAGAAGCGTTACGATTAACGCCAAGAATATTGTAATAGTCCATACTACTACTTATCGCATGGACTATTACGAATTAACAGTAATGATTATTTTTTGTTTATAACTGCATCTTTAGCATAAAATGCTGCAACAATTGCTGCTACTGAAACAAAGTATGTAGGAGCCATTGATCCTAATATTGTTGCTGCTTGATCAATGCCTGCAAATACTGCGATTACAACAGCAAATGGATATAATAACATACCAAACAATGCAAACCATGCCATTTGACGCTGTGCGTCACGCATAGCATCATTATCTTCTAAACGCTTACGTTTAAATTCAAGATCCATTGCTGCTTCTTCAGCAGAAATGTGTCCATCACCATTTGTGTCCATACGTGCTACGGTTTCTGTATCCATAGTTATGGTTTTTTTATCTTCAGCCATCTGACTTTCCCTCTAGTTCTGCTATACGAGCTTCAAGCTCATCAATTTTTTTAGTTACGTGTGGATATTTTTTACGCCATGCATCAACAGGTTGTTGTAACCATGACCAGCCCCATCTGTCAACAAGGTAATCTAAAAACATATCGAACTTTGCATAACACCAAAGTCCTGCCCTTGTGTCTTTAAACCAAGCTAAAAATGCTGCACCTAACAATGCGCCGGCTATACTTGTGTAAATCCACAAAGTATCACTTAATAATCTGTCAATAAGATCCATTTGCGTCCTCCACAATGTATTTATCGATCAATCGAATGGATTTAGGTCCCAGCCTTTGTCTGACTTTTTAAGTTCGGCCGCTGCTTCTTGTGCTTGACGTAATGCTTCAGCATCATCAAGTGCAGCATCTGACGCTTTGTAATAGTTGTCGTATGCTAAGATAATAGCTTGCTGTTGTTGAACTAATGCTCTGATATCACTAAAATTTCGTCCAAGACTTTCATAGCCGTCTGCGGTTATTGCAAATACTGCTAATGGCTTGCCGCCAACTGTCCATTTGGCGACTTCTTCTTCCATATTAGCTTCAGTAATTATAATCCATTCAATCTTACGCATAGTAACTTGATCTACTTGAGGCAAGATTAATGATGGTTTATCAATTGGCCTACTAGTTACTTCAATCCGCTGTGGTGTCGTTGAGCATGCCGCGAGACTTGTAATTATCAAAAAGCCAAGGACACTCATTATTAAAGGCCTTTTCATTCTTTGCATTTTTCTCTTTCTCCGTTAGTGGTGAACCAGATAATAATTCAAAACATCGACCAGCTGCTGATGATCCGCGATTGATCAATCTTTCAATTGAATCAGGTTTTTTAGATGCTAATAGCTCTAAGTCGTGTTCTGCAAGTTTATCTGCTAATATATTATTTTGTTGTCTTGTGGCAGCAAATTCTGTATTCACTCTTTGAATTTCTTCATTAGCTTTTTTGAAGTCTGCTGCCATTGCAGTTATAGTAGCTTCGTTAGTAGCAACTGCCACGTTTAGTTTTGCATTGTTTTCAGTTAATACAGCAATAGTCTTTTGAGTATCGGTATAGTACCAATAGCCTAGACCTCCCATAGTCATTATAACAATTAAAAGTATTCCTGACAGTTTCATTTAATTCTCCGAGCCTAAGCTCTTTTTATCCTAATAACTTGCCTAAAGTCTTTGCACCTGCAACACCGTCAGCTTCTAAGCCTTGTGATAATTGCCATGCTTTTAATGAACGTTCTGTTCCTGGTCCAAATATACCATCGGCACCTAATCCTAATGCTTCTTGCATTAGTTTTACACCTTCGCCTCGGCTACCTCTGCGTAATACACCAATATCACTTAGATCTATTTCATCATCGGTATCGTCGGCTGCTGCAATTGAAACAGGATTACCCAATATTTCCATTGCTTTTGTATAACGTGATTGACGATCAGCTAGTCCAATACTACCACCGTTAATCTTTTTAGTCATACGTTTTACATCATCAGTATCTGCGATATCATTTAAATTGTTTGTATCCCAAAACCAGCAAGCACTTTCAACAGCACCTTTTGGTGTTGAAACGTAATCTGCTGCTTCTTCTGCTGTGATGTCAATACTCTTACCAAAACGTGTATAGTTTTCACGTCCTGTTAATTGCTTTAATCCACGTCCTCGGAACAACCATCCATCTCCTGGATTTACGTTGCCCATTTTATATTTGCGAAACTCATCTTGATATACGTAGTTTGCAATTAATTGTGGGTTACGAGCATACTCGGCAGCATTGCGCTTTGGCGCTGCGCCAAAATAGCGTCCAAACACTGCATTTAGTGCCTTTTCACTGTAGTTTAAATTTTCACTTAAAGATCGGAAGTTATTACTTTCGTGTGCGCACTGACTAATAAAGTGTGCAATACGTCTTTCCGTTGTAATACCATAATTGGGCATCACTTCCATAAGAGCGACATACCAATCGGTGACGTTCTTATTACCTGGAATCATTGCTGCCAGGTGTTCTTTCTTAAAGTCAAACATTTTCTATCCTTTATAAAATAATTCTTTCGAGTACAAGTGTATAACCTTGGTTTTCAAAGGTTAACTTATTACCGTACTTAGTGATATTGTAGTCACCTAAGTACTTAGTCAAGAATATGATTTCTGAGAAATCGTTTGGATTGAAACTTTCGTTTATATTATCTAGTGTTTTTTGTGTAGTACCAAAGTCTACAAATGTAAAAGCAACTGGGTCAGCCCATGCTTTTTTAATAGTAATCATGTTGTTCCACATGTTTACATTTTCTACCATACTCTTATTAAAAAAGTTTGTGTAGTTATTCATTGACTCTGATAAGTCATTCAGTGTATCAGAATCTACTCCATACAAATCTGCTTCTAACGGAATAGTTGATTCTAGTTCTTCAAGTGTTAGTGGCTTACTACGAAAATCTTTATAGTAACGGAATTTAATATCACCCATACCAGTTAAGTTTTCTACGCCGTTAGCAATTTCCATAATGTGTTCACCGACTGCATCGTCTCTTTCAAGCTCTACAAAAACTTTGTATGTACCGTCTGCTTGTTCGCCTTGTGTAGCGTCTGCATCTAATACATTTGTATAACCACGTTCGATAAACTCTGCTAAATCATCAGCACTTTCTTTAGTTTTAGTAGCAAATGCAACTGTAACAATATCTTTGTCTGCGCCCATCTTACTTTTAAAACTATCTATTTCTAAAACGTTATCTACTAGGTCTTTTAGATCGTATTGTTGTAGTGTCATTATACTGCTGCCTCCGGTGCTTCTGTTGCTGCCGCTGCATCTTCTGCAGGTTGTGCTCCTGCGTCCGGAGTAACTGCTGGAGTTTCAGTTGGATCAATAAAGTTTGATTCAATGTATCCAGTGTATATGTCTGCAATTAATTTTTTAGGCATTTGGATCTCAACGACCCATATAGGACGTCTATCTAATTTACCTTTTTTAGTACCAGGACGAATGTCGTCTTGTTTTTCGATTTTACGTGGCTCAACTATGTGACTTTTCTTGTATTTGATTTTGCAGTCATAATCTAATAAACGCTTGCCGCCCATTGGATCCGGCATGTTTTCAGCGTCCCAAAAGAAACTACAAGTGACCCAATGTCTGTCAATTTTTGGACCGGTGGCAATTTCGCCATCTTTCCAATTCTTATAAACGTAGATATCCATCTCGTCTAACACTCTTTCAAAGTCCTTTAACACATTAAAGGAAGTGTTTGAATCATAGATTGATTCTACATTTTTAATAATATCTAAAACGTCATGCATATTGTAAGTCCAGTCTCTTTACTATACTTATTTATCGTAGTTTGTGAGTTAAGTTATATTTTTATTCAGACAACTCGATGATAAGTAGTATTGTAGGGAAGAGTTTTTCCTTTACTGGAAAAATAAACGCCTTACGTGATTATCCCAACAAGGAGGACACTTAATGGGTGCTAAAAGAAAATCTGCTAAACAGCAGAATTCAAACAAAGGCTACACTAACGTAGTCGATATTAAACCATTCCAAAAGCCTAAAAAACAGGTAAACATACTTCCAAGAAATAGAAATCAAGAGTCATACGTGTTATCACTGCTCGACGAAACAAAGAACATAGTCTTTGGTATCGGCCCAGCAGGAACGGGCAAAACTCTATTGGCTGTGCAAGTTGCTGTTAAACTGTTTAAAGAAGGTGCTGTTGACAAGATTATTGTTACTCGCCCGGCTGTTTCAGTAGATGAAGATTTAGGATTTTTACCAGGTACGCTAGAAGAAAAAATGGCGCCTTGGACAAGACCTATTTTTGATGTGTTAAAAGAATATTTTAATGCTGCTGAGATCACTGGAATGATTCAAGAAGGCATTATTGAAATATCACCATTAGCATATATGCGTGGTAGGACTTTTAAAAATTCGTTCATTTTAGCAGATGAAATGCAAAACGCAACACCAAACCAAATGAAGATGTTATTGACACGTTTGGGTGAGGGAAGTATGATGGCTGTAACAGGCGATTTAAATCAAGCAGACCGTTTAAAAGATAATGGACTAATTGATTTTACAAATCTACTGGAAAAAAGCAATCAAACATGTTTGGACATAGTCCACTTTGACCAAGGAGATATTGAGAGACACGCGGCTGTTAAGGCTGTTCTTCAAGTGTACGGTGATGAATAACTTCAACACCTGACTTATCAAGGAACTCTAAGCCCTGTGTACTACGATATTTGTTTTTGTAGTATACAGTGGCTATTCCACTTTGATAGACTAGTTTAGCACAGTCTATACAAGGAGCATGTGTAACAAACATTGTTGCACCCAATCCACTTTCTCCGCTTTTTGCTAATTTAGCAATAGCATTAGTTTCTGCATGTAACACTTCAGCTTTAGTTTTTGTTACTTGAAAACCTACTTCGTCTTGTCTTACTACATCTTCACAACAGTTATCCCAACCAGTAGGCATACCGTTATATCCAATTGAAATAATACGATCGTCTTTAACAACAATAGCACCAACTTGTAGACGTGTCGCCGAACTTAGTTGTGCAAACCGTTCTGCAACATCCATGTACGCTTGTATAAATTTAATTTTCATTTAAACTTCTTGTCTACGACTTTCTTGCCTATATATAATATAGCTACTATAAACACTACAAAAGTTAATACTAGTGCTTCTGTAGCTAAATCGCCTTGGCTTGCATCTATTTCAATGCCGTCTGTAGTTACTGCTATGCGACAATTGTCACATGATGTTTCTGCTATCTCATTCATTTGTCCACTCATTTTTTAACAACATTATTAAGTACTCATTCCTTGTGTATGTCAACGGCCAACTCCATCCTTTAAGAGGTGGACGTCCTGTGTCATCATATAGTATATGTACAATGTAATACTTTGTCAACCATATACGTTTTTTATTAAAAGTACTGCGTGTAGGCCACCAAGCAAACTTTTCTTCGTGATGTTCTTGGTCGTTTAACTTGCTACCGTAGTAACCGTGACCCATCATACTGCCATAGGAGCCTTAATAGTATCCATAGGATTATATCCAATAAGTTTATAATCATTAGGCGTAGTTTTTACTAGTTCGTCTAGATCTTTGAACTTAGGTATTTCTAGTGTAGGACCTGCTTGAGGAGTTCTAATAATTTGTTGTTTAACCTGATCAAAGTGATTTTGATAGATATGGCAATCTCCACCAGTCCATATAAAATCTCCTACCTTTAGATTTAATAATTGTGCAAACATATGTGTGAGCAAACTATAACTAGCAATGTTAAATGGTACACCTAAGAACATATCAGCACTACGTTGATACAATTGACAACTTAGTTCGCCGTCTTGTATATGAAATTGAAACAATGTGTGACACGGTGGTAATGCCATTACATTTACTCTGTCAGCATTCCATGCACTTACAATATGTCGTCTACTGTTAGGATTGTAATACATATTTTCTAATACTTCAGCTATCTGATCAACAAAGCCTAATTGAGCGTCCCAAGTACGCCATTGATGACCGTACACAGGCCCTAGGTCCTTTAAGGTATCTGTGTTAACATATCCTAAGTCCTTTGCTTGTTTGTCCGCGTTGGCAGTCCAAATGGTGTTTTTACCTACTAGTTCTTCTCTAGGTTTACCAAAATGTATTTCAGCAAGTCTACGTTCGTCACTAGAACCTTCTAGCATCCATAGTAGTTCACTTACTACACTTTTCCATGCAAGTTTCTTTGTAGTTACAGCAGGGAATTCATTACGTAAATCAAAGCGCATTTGATGTCCAAATACACCACGTGTACCTACGCCTGTTCTGTCGTCACGGTCTTTGCCGTTTTCTAAAATGTGTGTTAGTGCATCAATATACTGCTTCATGTAATCACTCCGTATTGGCGTTCATCTTCTCCGTAGTGTCCTCTATCACGATTGCCTTCGCCATTAAGTTGTGTTAAATCTTGCTGTATATGTTTATAATTTGTTGATCGCTTCTTCCAAATTTGAAATTCTACATCGCCATGATCTTCTGACCAAGTATTTTCAAATATTGATTCAATTTTCTTTAACGGTAAAAATGTATCACAAGCATATGCTCCAGGAATACGACTTAGATAAAATTCGTCAATAACTCCTAGTGACTGTTCAATAATGTTAGGACCGCCAATGACCCAAGTTATTAAATCTGGTGATTCTATTTCTAAACTACGCAAATGTGCATTAACATCTCCGTTGATATAACCATGCGCTCCAGGATAGTCGTCTGGTCTACTAGTTACTAGTACATTCACTCTTTTAGGCAACGGACGCGGCATACCAGGATCTTCCCAAGTAGTAGATCCCATTACTACAATGTGTCCTGCTGTGTTTTCTTTGAACCATTTTAAATCTGTACTATTGTTGGGCCAAGGAAGTGTTCCTTTTCTACTTACACCACCATAGTCGTCACACGCTAAAATTGCCTTAATCATGTTATGTCCTTAATTGGAATAATTCCATACTTTTCATATTTGTTAGGAACGCCGTCCATCTCGTCAGCGTTAGGAGGAGCCTCACCTTTCTCAGTGATTACTGGCCATTCGTAGCCAAACTTCTTATTAATGTCAAACCACTTGTCATGTTCTTCGGTTGTTTCAAATGCGTTGTCGGCCATAATCGCGCCTGGTCCACATTCCGGCTCACATACTCCGCAATCAATACATTCGTCTGGATTAATTACTAAGAAGTTTTCGCCTTCGTAAAAACAGTCCACTGGGCATACTTCTACACAGTCCATGTTTTTACACATAATGCAATTGTCAGTTACAAGATATGTCAATTTAATACTCCGCTTGTTACAAACATTATTAATAATACTACAGCAGAAACTATACCAACTAATGTCATTTGCCTAGTTTTTTTCTTGCCTGCTATTAGTCCTAGTTGTTTTAATTCTTTCTTTATTGTACTCATATTCTTGCAAGTCTAATTAGCGTTGCCGCTAAGTTAATCTCCGGGTCTGCTACCAATGCATGATCAACTAACCCTTGCTTAATAATTAGCACAGCTGAGTCTTGTTGTTCTTCATTTCCGAACAATTCAATGTTGTCATACAGCCAACGATAGATCTCGTCCATCTCTTCTGGCAATACTTGACTACAAATAAGTTTACGTGCTTCTGTAATCTTACCTGCTTTAAACAAGTCAACCATCTTTAGTTTGTAGTCGTCTGTGTTAGCATCAGCGTTTTTAGTAACTAAAGTACCTGATTGTGCTTCTAACTGTACTGTGTTAATACATTTACGCAAATCTGGATAGTATGCCTTAACATACGTATCTAAGGTGTCTAATTCAAACTGTACACCCTCTGTAAGCAATATTTCAGCCATACGTGCTGTAAACTCTACCTGATCAATCTTAGCAATGTGCATGTGCTGACAACGACTGTGTATAGCCGGCATAATCTTGTTTGGATAGTTACACGTTAAGATAAAACGCACACTGTGACTGTAGTCTTCCATTAAGTTACGCAATGCAGGTTGTACACTGTTGATGTTCATATAGTCAGCTTCGTCAATAAGCACAACTTTAAAATTGCCAAATGGCATAGTTTGACAGAATGTAATAAGTTTGTCAACCCATTCAATTTTACGTGCTTCTTTAGATCCGTTAGCAACAAGTACATCAGTGTCTTGCACATCTAGTTGATTAATAAGAATCTTAGCAATAGTAGTTTTGCCTAATCCTGCACTACCACTCAGTAAGATATGCGGAATTGATCCACTATCAATCCAACCTTTAATTTGTTCACGTTGATTCTCGTCACGGAATACGTATCCGTCAACACTATTTGGACGATATTTCTCTACCCATAATTCTTGCATTAGCTGGCCTCTGTTATTAATTTAATATTACTGCTTATTGTAGCATTAAATTCTGTATCTGTCAAGTCATGTTTTAAATTTTCACTTAGCGCACGACTAAAACTAGCAGTTACGTTGTCATTTAACCCAAGTCTATTACATGCTTCTGCTGTACTATATCCACCACTCAAAAACACAACCTGTTCTACATTAGGAAACACTGTGAGATTGTGATACAAGTTAGGTACTTCCGGCGGTGTTAGTTTAAGGATACATTTACCTGGAAACTCGTCCAAGAACTCTTGTAAATGAAACATAAGAGCTGATTCAACTTTAGCTTTGTCAGGATGATCAATAGGAACTTCAGGCTCAATAATTGGAATTAGTTTATAATCGTATATTGTGCGAGCTAATTGAAACTGTTGTTTTAGTACTGGATGTGCCATCATGTCAGCTTTAACAATACTACGCATCTTAGTACCGTAGATTCGAGGACCAATACCATTTGTAGCAAACTCTAACATCTTTTGTATTGGAAACTGTTTAAGCAATCCGCTTTCATCACATCCGCTATCAATCTTTAGGAATGTGTCAATACCTTTTTCATCCAAGATGTTAACCATGCCACGTGTAACTGTGTCTTGATAGAGGATTGCTGCCCAAATGTTTGAGTCATTAAAGTCTGGTGAGTTAACCATACGCATACGCATTTCGTGTACACGATCCATTTTGTTATCTTCTGTGTACTCACGTCCATAACGTTCTAGTAC
>Ga0208897_1000392_pt1 | contig 20004 bp, 20 predicted proteins | sample ColrivemetaGS697_FD_187594 | JGI IMG/M metagenome (GOLD analysis project Ga0208897, IMG submission 187594) | Estuarine microbial communities from the Columbia River estuary, USA - metaG S.697 (SPAdes) (version 2) | ecosystem: Environmental > Aquatic > Marine > Intertidal zone > Estuary | place...
AGGCGACAGAAGAGCGATACTAGCAGTCAAAATATTGGCAGACTCCAAAGTTTCTTTCAAGAGCTTTGATACTAGTGGATACGAAACCAAAAGTGCCGATGAAGTGAAGGAACTTTTATTAACATCAGGTTTGTGGCCGTTCATAGTGCAACGACCATTTGGTGTTTTAGCAGATCCTTCTGTTACTCCAAAAGCTATTCATGTTTCAGGTTTTGATTCTGCTCCTTTGGCAGCAGATGTATCTATTACCTTAAAGGGTGAAGAAGCTAACATAAAAGCGGGATTTGAAGTACTGAAAAAATTAACAAGTGGTAAAGTTCATCTTAATTTACATTCCGCAAAAGATAGCTCTGTTTATGCTGCTGTTGAAGGAGTGGAAAGAAATGACTTTAGTGGACCTCACCCAAGTGGTTTAGTAGGTGTTCAAATTAATAAGATTGACCCCATCAATAAAGGAGAAGTGGTATGGACTTTAAAACCACAGCACGTTGCTTTTATTGGTAAATTCTTTGAAACGGGTAATCTTAATTTGGAACAGACTATTGCGGTAGCAGGTTCAGAAGTATCAAAGCCAGGATATTACACTACTATAGTAGGCGCAGATGTTTCAGGTTTACTTGCCAATAATTTATTGAGTGATAACGTGAGAGTTATCAGCGGTAATGTGCTAACGGGTACCAAAATTTTGAAAAATGGCTATCTAGGTATGCATGATACCCAAATTTCGGTGATACCGGAAGGTGATCATTATGAGTTATTAGGATGGTTATTTCCATCTTACCCTCGCCCTACTATAAGCTCTACCTTCCCAATATTTAAGTTTTTGAAAAAAACATTTAAAGCAAATACCAATCCGCATGGTGAGCACAGAGCCTACGTGGTTACCGGTCAATACGAAAAAGTAATGCCAATGGACATTATGCCTCAGCAATTAATCAAGTCTATCATAGCTAAAGATTTAGAGCAAATGGAAAATTTAGGTATATATGAAGTGATAGAAGAAGATATGGCTCTTTGTGAGTTTGTATGTACTTCTAAAATTGATGTACAAAGAGTGCTTTCGGAAGGTTTAGAACTAATGGCTGAGGAGTCGTAATAGTTACATAGATGAAATTTTTAAGAGATCAAGTTGATAAATTAAAACCAACCTTTTCAGAGGGTGGTAAGTTAAGTTTCTTGCATTCTACATTTGATGCATTAGAAACATTCCTCTTTGTGCCCAACCATACTACACATAGTGGTGGTCATATTAGAGACGGTATAGACTTAAAACGTACTATGTTTATCGTAGTTATTGCACTGCTTCCTGCACTTATGTTTGGTATGTGGAATTTGGGTTACCAATTTCACAGAGCAACAGGAATGGAAGTTAGCTTATTCGAAAACTTTTGGTACGGAATGCTTCAAACCTTACCTATCATTATAGTATCTTATGGTGTTGGTTTAGGTATAGAAATGGCTTTTGCGCAGTTCAAAGGACATCCAGTAAACGAAGGTTTCTTGGTAACAGGATTATTAATACCAATGGTTATGCCTGCAGATGTCCCATTGTGGATGGTAGGCTTAGCTACTGCATTTGCAGTAGTTATTGGTAAAGAGGTGTTTGGTGGTACAGGGATGAACTTGTTAAATCCTGCGCTTACTGCCCGTATGTTCCTTTACATTGGTTATACGCCAGAAATGAGTGGTGATAAGTGTTGGGTGCCTATTGCAGATGGTGTTGCTACCGTGGATGGCTATTCAGGTGCTACAACCTTAGGTAATGTAGGAGTAGCGAGTTCTAATGGTACACCTTGGAGTGATTCATTGTTGTCATGGGGAACGAGTATATCAGATAGTATTATGGGAACAATTCCTGGATCTATTGCAGAAACTTCCGTTATTGCAATTTTATTAGGCGCAGTTATATTAATCGTGACAGGCGTAGGTAGTTGGAAAATAATGTTAAGTACCGTTATAGGTGCTTTATTTATGGGCGGTATTTTGAATCTTGCAGGCGGAAACGCGTGGTACGATATGCCAGCGTGGTATCACCTAGTTATCGGTGGATTTATGTTTGGTACTGTATTTATGACTACAGATCCTGTATCTGCAGCTCAAACAGAACGAGGTAAATGGATTTATGGATTCTTCATCGGTTTATTAACCGTCCTTATTAGAGTATACAACCCGGGTTACCCAGAAGGAATCATGATGGCGATACTTCTTATGAACGTATTTGCACCATTAATTGACTATAGAGTAATTCAGTCTAACATTAAAACAAGATTAAATCGTGTCAAAGCTTAATAGAAATTCAAACGGGTATATCTTCGGATACGCCATCTTATTAACCCTTGTGTGCGGCACATTGCTAGCATTTGTGTCTGAAGGATTAAAGGAAAAACAGAAAGCAGCTATACTTGTAGAAAAACAGAAGTTTATTCTAAGAGCAGGTTTAGGTGCAACGAGTTTAAATGGGTTAACAGATCCAATGATTACTGAACTTTATAACCAAGTGGTTAAAGTTGAGACAATCAATTCAAAAGGGGAATCTGTTGAAGCAGATGAGGCCAAGCTTTCTATTTTTAAAGAGTATAAGAAACCAGCAGCTGAGCGAACACTACCTGTTTATGTAGTAGGGAAAAAAGATAATCCATCTGAAGTAGAATCTTTTGTATTACCCACTTACGGAAACGGACTCTGGGATAATATTTGGGCTTATGTAGCTATAGACGGAGATGCTGAGACTATTGAAGGTATCGTGTTTGACCACAAAGGTGAAACTCCAGGATTAGGTGCAAGAATTACAGACGCTGAAATTCAAGAACGATTTGTAGGTAAGAAATTAGCCTATGAAGCAAGTTCGATAAATGCCCCTGATTTTCAAAAAGGAGAAGGCAATAACTTTGATAATGAACCTCAAAAAGTAGATGGTATGAGTGGAGCTACAATCACTGGAACCGGTGTAAATGCAATGCTTGATGCATATATGACCTTATATCAACCGTACTTAGTTACTAAAAAGAAATAATATGAGCACAGAAGTAATCGACAAAGTAGAAGTGAAAAAAGAGACAGAAGCTCTTTTTTCAAAAAAACGCAAATCCCTGGTTAGCAATCCAATGGATAGTGACAATCCTATTACAATACAAGTATTGGGAATATGCTCAGCTCTAGCCGTAACTATTGCATTACAAGGAACTCTTATTATGGCTTTTGCTGTAATGTTTGTGGTTATGATGGCTAACGTTGTAATCTCTGCACTTAGAAATACAATACCAAATAGAATAAGAATCATCGTACAATTAGTAGTTGTAGCTACATTAGTGGCTACCGTAGATCAGACACTCAGAGCTTTTGCTTACGAGCAATCAAAAGCTCTTTCGGTTTTTGTTGGTCTTATTATTACTAACTGTATCGTTATGGGTCGTCTCGAGGCTTTTGCTATGGGAAACAAACCATGGGATTCACTATTGGACGGTTTTGGAAATTCTTTGGGTTACGCTTGGATAATTATTGCCATCGCGTTTGTTAGAGAATTATTAGGTGCTGGTAAATTATTGGGATTTCAAGTACTGGATAAAGCATGGTATACTGCTAACGGATTTTTCGCAACTCCCGCTGCAGCATGTATCATTTTAGGTGTTATCATCTGGATACTTCGTGCAAGAAGCGGTTATGTAGAAGATTAATAGTTGTACGTAAATAATACTAAGATTTTTAAAAAATGGAAAATTTATTAAACATATTCGTAAGGTCAATCTTTATTGACAATATGATATTCGCTTACTTCCTAGGTATGTGCTCATACTTGGCAGTATCCAAAAAATATAAAACAGCTACAGGACTAGGCGCAGCTGTAATTTTTGTGTTAGCCATTACAGTCCCACTTAACTGGTTAGCCTATAATTATTTATTAAAAGAAGGTGCATTAACTTGGGTAAGTGAAAACTTAGCTGATGTAGATTTGGAAGTACTTAAATTTATCGTATTCATTGCAATTGTTGCAGCTTTTGTACAATTGATAGAAATGATAGTAGAGAAGTTTTCACCTTCACTGTACAATGCGTTGGGTATTTTCTTGCCTCTAATCGCAGTAAACTGCTCCATTCTTGGTGCAGCCTTGTTTTTACCTTCACGTGAGTACAATTTAGCCGAAGCGACTACATTTGGTGTTGGTTCAGGTGTTGGATGGTTTTTAGCAGTAGTGTCGCTTGCCGCTATCAGAGAAAAAATGGCTTACAGTGATGTGCCTAAGCCATTAAGAGGATTGGGAATTACTTTCATCGTTGTGGGTCTTATGGCCTTTGGCTTTATGAGTTTCGCAGGATTTAAACTTCCATTTTAAGAAAAGTAAGAAAAATGTTATTAGCAATAAATCAAACAGTAATCATACTAGCGGCAGTAGTATTTACGCTCGTTATAATACTCTTAGTAACTATGCTTGTAGTTGCAGCTAAAAGATTAGTAAACTCAGGTGCAGTAAAGCTGACCATTAATGGAGAAAGAGAAGTAGAAGTGGAAGCGGGTGGTACCCTCCTGGGTGCATTACAACAAGCAAATCTATTTTTACCTTCTGCATGCGGCGGAGGTGGTACTTGTGCAATGTGTAAATGTCAAGTTATGTCTGGTGGAGGTGACATACTTCCTACAGAAACAGGACATATTAAACGTAAAGATCAAAAGGATAATTGGAGACTCGCTTGCCAAGTTAAGGTGAAAGAGAATATGGTAGTTGAAGTTCCAGAGGAAGTTTTTGGGATTAAAAAATGGGATTGTACAGTTGTTTCAAACTATAACGTAGCATCATTCATCAAAGAATTTGTAGTTAGACTCCCAGAAGGTGAGCATCTTGATTTCGAAGCAGGAGGATATATTCAAGTGGATGTTCCACCAATAGAAGTTGATTTTAGTACTATAGATATTACTGCTCATCCAGAGTTGGTTGCATTGGGTAGAGACCCTATGGATTTTAAATCTGAGTGGGATAAATATGCTCTTTGGGATCTCAAAATGATTAATGATGAACCAATTTTTAGAGCATACTCGATGGCTAATCACCCAGCAGAGGGTAATATCGTTATGCTGAACATACGTATTGCCACCCCGCCATGGGATAGAAAAAATAACAAATGGATGGATGTAAATCCGGGGATTTGTTCTTCATATGTTTTCGGTTGTAAACCAGGCGATAAAGTAACTGTCTCAGGCCCTTATGGAGAATTCTTCATAAAAGAAACTGGAGCAGAAATGCTGTACATAGGGGGTGGAGCTGGAATGGCGCCTATGCGTTCTCATCTTTTTCATTTATTTCACACACTAAAAACTGGTAGAAAAGTAACCTATTGGTATGGAGGAAGAAGTAAAAGAGAATTGTTTTATCTAGATCACTTCAATAAAATAGCTGCAGACTTCCCTAACTTTAAATTTTTCATCGTCCTATCGGATGCTGTGCCAGAAGATAACTGGGTTGCTAAAACAGATGTTAACGATACCACTGGAGATGGATTTACGGGCTTTGTACATCAAGCCGTGATAGATCAGTACTTAAGTAAACATGAGTCGCCTGAAGATATTGAATTCTATTTCTGTGGACCTCCGATGATGAACCAAGCGGTACTTAAAATGTGTGACGATTGGGGCGTTCCTCCTGAAAATGTGGCATTTGACGATTTTGGCGGTTAAGTAATTCAGCGAAAATTCAAATGAATTTAAATTATAAAACTAAAGGCAGATTAATCTGCCTTTTTTTTGTGTTATCAATACTGGAGTCTTGCAGTAGTGATAAGAAAATAGTTACTCAGAGACTTGAAGGTAATGCGATTGGAACAACATATCATATTTCCTATTTGGGTGACGAGATTAAAAATTTATCCCAAAAGATTGACTCCATAACGGTTGCGGTAAATCACGGATTATCCACGTATCAGGTTAATTCGATGGTAACAGCATTCAATTCAAATTCTGATTCTATTTGGAAAATTCCCTCAGAGTATGATCATTATACTGACGATATGCAGCATTTTATCGAGATGCTGACTTTATCTAAAACGATTACGCAAGAAACGTTAGGTGCTTTTGATCCATCTGCAGCATCACTTTTTGAAGTCTATAATAGGGCTAAAAAAGATGGTGTATTTATGAAAGATTCAGATGTTGAGGAGTGTAAAAAGCATCAAGGAATGGAAAAAATACAGTTTGATGAAAAGGGTAATCCCTATAAACTAGATTCTCTTGTTGCAGTTAATTTTAATGCTATCGCCAAGGGTTATTTAGTAGATATTATTTCGCTTTATCTGGAAACCAACGGGGTTATGGATTTTATGGTAGAGGTGGGTGGAGAACTTAGAGTGAAAGGTAAGAATGATGAAGGAACATTTTGGAAGGTGGGCGTAAATACACCAATAATCAATGCAAATCCTTCAGACTTCTTCACTGTCTTGGAGCTTGAAAACGTATCCTTAGCCACAAGTGGAAATTACCAAAACTTTTATGAAGTTAATGGAAATATAATTGGTCACACCTTAGATCCTAGAAGTGGTAAGCCGGTTATAAATACATTGAAAAGTGCAAGTGTGCTGCACGATTATTGTGCCGTTGCAGATGCGTATGCTACCGCATGTATGGTCTTGGGTCTGTATGAGGCAACTAAGCTTATAAAAGCAAATAAGAGCCTTTCAGCCTATTTTATTTATGACGATGGAACTTCACTGAAGGGCGTGTACGTAGAATAAAGGTTAAGAAGCGTATCCCTTGATAACGCAGACGAGAGAAAACTTCTCACCCTAATATGTTTTGCTAGAATAGATTAGAACAAAAAATAATCGCTTACTTTGTTTTACTTTATTAAAAAGCATGAATGATCTAGCCAAAAATGTAGCCGAACGCTTTATGCGTTATGTACAAATAGATACACAAAGTGACCCTAACAGCGTCTTGTTTCCAAGTACCGAAAAGCAGAAAAATTTAAGTAACATACTGGTAGAAGAATTATTGTCTATAGGTGTTAATGATGCCTATATGGATGAACATGGTTATGTGTTTGGTACGTTGTCGAGCACTTCAGCTAAAGAGAATTTGGAGACAATTTGCTTCTGTTCTCATGTGGATACAGCGCCAGATTGCAGTGGGACAGACGTTAGGCCCATACTTCATGCTAATTATCAAGGTCAAGATATCATCTTGCCAGACGATACTACTCAGGTTATTACCATCGCACAACATAAGTATTTATCAGAGCGTATCGGAGACGATATAATTACAGCGAGTGGGAAGACTCTCCTTGGAGCAGACGATAAGGCTGGGGTGGCCATCATAATGCAACTAGCGGCAGAATTGGTAAACAATCCAACAATTAAGCACGGGGATATCCGAATTCTATTTACACCAGATGAAGAAGTAGGAAGGGGAGTAGAAATGCTGGACATGAAAAAACTGAATGCCGATGTTGGATATACTTTAGACGGAGGGCCAAGAGGCTCACTCGAAGGTGACACGTTTTCGGCGAACGCTATGACCATTACATTTCACGGCATAAGTGCTCACCCAGGGTATGCAAAAGGTAAAATGGTGAATGCAGTAAAAGTTATTAGTCATTTTATGGAATCCTTACCGGCAACAGGTTTTTCGCCAGAAACAACGAGTGGTTCTGAAGGATTTGTTCATCCCTATAACTTGAAAGGACAGTTGGAAACAGCGAGTGTTGATTTCTTAATACGAGATTTTACTACGGCTAATTTGGAGAATCACCAGGCCGTATTGATTGAACTAGCTGACGCAACTATTGCCCATTTTCCGGGTGCTAGATATGAAACTAGAATAAAGGAACAATATCGCAATATGCGAGAAGTGCTAGATACCAAACCCTATATAGAAGAATATGCCGTAGAGGCGATGCATCGTGTGGGCATAAAACCTAGACAAGACCTTGTTCGTGGAGGTACGGATGGCTCACGCTTATCGTTTATGGGTTTACCATGTCCGAATCTTTTTACCGGTGAAATGGCCATACACGGCAAACACGAATATGTGAGCGTGCAAGACATGGAAGCTGCGATAAAAACATGTATCGAGTTGGTGCAGGTGTATGAAGAGAAGGCTTGAGACATGGAATTGATACTATCCCCTATTTTTACTCGTTAAGCGTAAATGAGATATCCTCTAGTTCTTTTTGCCCTAATACTTGCAGGCGCTTCTGGTGCTCAAAGTTCATTTGAACTCTTTGGGGAATCGAAATACTTATATACGACCGTGCGCCAAGTACTCGGTGTTTCCTATAAAGTAAATACCTACACCCACTCGTTATACTTTAGCTATGACAAAGCGAGCTCTGATCAGCGAAACGTAGGAGTAGGATATCAGTTGGGTTACACCTTGGCCAGTGGATGGGGTATAGATGCAAGTATACAGGGTAGATTTGGAGAATTCCGTACGGGCTCCAAAGATATTGGTGGGCTGGTTGTTTCGTGTCACGGAAAATTCGTGCTGGAGGAAGGCATTGGATTGCACTATCAGCTCAAACGTAAATTTTTAAACGATAGATTAACTGTTCAGCCGTTTGTGCGCATAAGCTTTGGACAAGGTTTTGATCAAGTAGAAGAATTAGAAAATTCACCGTTTAGTTACGAGTGTGATGTCCCTTTACGCGATGTTTCGTATCCTTATCTAGGCTTGCAATATAGATTTAGGTTAACGAAGTAGCTTATTATAAATTGAATGAAAATACGTGGATAGTGTACTTTATAAGTTAAGAATAGCGTTCGCACAACATCATATATAAACTTATGACAGAGATTTTCAAGGTTGAGAACCTTAAAAAGAAATTTAACCGATCCGGGTTTCAACTATCCGTAGACCAACTCTCGCTATTAGCAGGTTCAATAACGGGGGTTGTTGGAGAAAATGGAAATGGTAAAACCACATTACTTGATATTATAGCGGGAGAAACCAAGGCCGATGGTCAATTTCACTATTTTGGAATTGAAGCAAATAGCCATACCAATTGGTTAGAATTAAAAAACAATATTGGTTTTATCCCCCAGCGTATACCAAGGTGGTACGGTACACTAGAGCAAAACTTGGTAATAAAAGCTGCCTTAGAAGGTATTTCTGCCGGCAATATTGATGGAGAGTTGGACAAGTTATTAGATTTTTTAGGTTTGCAAGAATATCGAAAACTTAATTGGACTGAGATATCGACAGGATATAGGCTTCGATTTGAGTTAGCTCGAATTCTTATAGGCAATCCCCGATTATTGGTTTTGGATGAGCCACTAGCTAATCTAGACATAAATACACAACAGAAATTTCTTTCTGATTTAAAAAAATTATTAGCGAAAAAAGACTATCCATTAGCTGTAATTCTTAGTAGTCAACAATTGCATGAAATAGAATCTGTGGCAGACCAAATGCTATTTATTAAAAAGGGAGAAGTGTTGTATAACGGAAATTTAGCCAATATATCTCTAGACGAAGAGCATGTGTACGAGCTCCAACTTAATGATAGAGACGGGCATGATACAGAAACTTACTTTGATAGTATGGGATATAAGGTATGTATTGTAGGTCCTTATTACCAAATAACTACGAAGCAATCCGTTTCTATATTTTTAAAGACTCTGAGTGATAACGACATGGAGATTAAGTATTTTAGGAATTTGAGTAACTCAACTAAACGATTTTTTAATAACTGATGCTTCAAAGATTTAAAAACTGGGATGTTCGTATAAGCAAGTATTATCCGAAAATATGGATTCTTGGAGTTCATATTTATCTTCCTATACTAACCATAATGGCATTAACTTTTTATGCCTTTGGGTGGGCTTATAACATAACGAATATGCCGCCTATGAGAGAAGTAAATGATTATGGATATGGCCTACTTCAATTTGCGATTTTGCCAATGCTTCTGGCAGGAATTATGTATTTTATACGGCAAATTAAATTTAACTCTTTGCGTGTACACCACCATTTGCCTTATAAAAATCCCTACTTAAGTTTTATAACGTTCGTGATTGTATTTTTTATCATTACAGCAACGCCATTTATAGCTGGGGTAGGAATGCATCATAAGTTTAGTAAACAGATAGATGAACGTCAATTTATTGAAGACCTGTCGATATTAAACAAAGGATATTCTCACTTTTATCAAAAGGAGTTCACCGGGGTAGTATATGCAGCATCAGTCACCGATGTAAGTGATAGTGATTTGGAAGTAGTTCAATCTCCAGAAGGGAAGCAAACTATTGTAGAGACGTATCGGTTAGATAAAGCCACAGGTAATCTCATTCTTTATAGAGAAATAGCTCATAGTGAGGTAGATGGCAATTATATCGGAGACACATCGTTGCAATGTTATGCGCGCTATGGTTGGGATACCATAAGTGTGGCTCAAGCTCATCAAGAAATGCACGATTTTATAGATGCGGCACCCCGATATTATGGTGAAATCAAGGATAAGGATGTTCAAAAAATTTTCAAACAACATATCTTGCATGTTGCCAAGTATAGAGACACAGAATATTACAATAGTCCGGATTTTAATCAAATTGGGGATAGAAATCGTTTTGAAAGTACGTTAGGGACATATTCAGCAGTAATTACCAAGGATGAGGTATTTATAGGTTCCTCATTAGGATTTTGGCTTTATTATATTATCTTCTCTCTTAGTGTGAGTACTGTTTTATTTATAGTATGTTCTGTGAGAATAATAGATTTTGGTTGGTCAATGCTTGTTGTGGCTATTACGGGAATGTTTGTGATGATAGCCAACGGACTGCTCACTGTATTTCGCTGGTTACCTTCTAATACAGAGATTCAGTTTAACCTAATTCTTATTACGGTTCTTGTCGTTATTTTTATGTTGTTAATAAGAGCCAAATGGCTAAAATCAAGTATAAGTAAAGCGTTTACAATTGCGTTGCAGTTATTACTTCCGGCCACTGTTTTTGCTTACTTCGGACTATTTGATAATTTGCATGATTGCCCTTATCGCGGAGAAAATTGGGCTGAACAGTGCAAAGATTTTGAATATTTTACCAATACAGATTACTATTTAATGGCTTATGGGATTTGTGTTTTGGCTAGCCTATTCGGGGTATATGTTTTTAATCGCATTTATATCCGACAATACGTCCATCCAAAACAACAGTAGACGTTACCCGATAACGAGGCAGTAGAATAAAATTAAGCAGGGGCCTCTTCGCTCTTACATTCTTCGGTAGGCATTGCGCCACACATGGTGCACGCAACTCCTTCTTCTTGCATCATCGGGTTTTTACCCGCACAACCGCCTCTGACTTCTCCATTTTTTACTAAAAAAAGTCGAACGGCCATACCTATTAAGGCGATGGTTAATAGGGTAAGAATTAATCCAAGTACTACTAGAAATTGCATGACGCAAAGGTATTCGATTAAACATAATATAACCGGTCATTTTGCCGATACATCTGTCATATTTACCGACGAAAATGGTAAGGTAACTTTTTGGCACTATATTCGTAAAACTTAAATTAGTAATCGTGCAAAGTCACTTTATGCTTAAAAGACCAAAATTTATACCGAAATCAACCTTAGTTATTATTGCACTTGTGGTGCTTAATCTTATTGTTTTTCTGGCCGTTTCATCTGGTATAAACATAAGTCACAAGCACAGGACTACAGATAACATAATAACGAATGCAGACGATAATAACTACTTCAAAGCAGGCGTTAATGTACTGGATTGGAGTTACGCTCTTCTTCGGTATTTTAATAAATAAGAGGTTAGTAGATATTTAGCTGACATTTAGCCTAGCTATGGCCAATATCTTATTTCTTGTTTTACCTTTGGTTTGAATAAAATGGAGCACACCGTTAAGTCATTTATTAACAGCACCCAGTACAAGCAACTCACGAAGTATAACCTTCATCATGTTTTACTTTGGCTGGTTTATTTTATGTTTTGGGTCTATGTGCTTAGTCCCGGAAGCAGCACGTTAGATTTTTATATCAACTCATTCGTCATTGTAACTATTCATGCATTGGTGAGTTATTTTAATATCTACTTTCTCTTTCCTGTCTTTTTACAAAAAAGGGATTATTTAAAGTATTTTGCAGCAATATCACTCACTATTTCTCTTGGAACCTTTTTAGAGTCGGGCGCTTTTTTAGCTCTAAATACCATTGGTCCAGAGGATAAATTATCGCTACTCTCCCCACGCTTTTTATTGACGACTGCTATGGCTATTATTTACACAACGGCGATTACCATGAGTCTGAAATTGGTGAAACATTGGTACGAGAAAGAACGCCTTGCTAAAGTGTTAGAGACGTTAAATGCCGAGACCGAATTGAAGTACCTTAAATCACAAATTAATCCGCATTTTCTGTTCAATAGTTTAAATAGTATTTACGCGTTGTCACTCCAAAAATCTGATTTTACACCGGATTTAATTTTAAAACTAAGTGATATTTTGCGTTATCTGTTGTACGAAGGGAGTGAAAAAAAAGTAAGTTTAACGCAAGAGATAAAGTATTTAAGGAGTTACTTGGAGCTAGAAAAGGTTAGGCATGGAGATCGTATGGATTTGCAAATTGAAATACAAGGAGAAACAGATTCATGTGAAATAGCCCCAATGCTACTTATCCCATTTGTAGAAAACAGTTTTAAGCATGGTTTGGGAAAGGATAGATCGAATGGTTTTGTGAAGGTCTTAATAGTTACGCATGAAGATGATTTGCATTTTGAGATAGTAAATAGTAAGCCAAGTACGGGCAGCGAAATAAGTCAGCAAGCAGGTTATCAAGGTGGGATAGGACTAATTAATGTCAAAAAAAGATTAAATTTACTTTACCCAAAGCAACATGCGTTAGAATTGAAAAGTACAGAAACTGAATTCAAAGTATCCTTAGACATAAAATTAACTTAAATTATTTAAATATGAATTGTATTGCCGTAGATGATGAACCTCTAGCATTAGACATAATAGAAGCTTATGTCAATAAACATCCTGATCTTACCTTAATAGCCCGTTGCAATAATGCAGCTGAAGCGAGCGAAGTATTAAAAAGTAGAAAAGTAGATTTGATGTTTCTGGATATACAGATGCCTGAAATTAATGGCCTAAGTTTTATTAAATCATTAGAAACAAAACCGCTTTTTATTCTTACTACTGCATATCCAGATTTTGCAGTTGAAGGTTTTGATCTTAATGCCTTAGATTATTTATTAAAACCAATTGCCTATGATCGTTTTGAACGAGCCATCGAAAAGGCTAAAGAATATCAAAAGATAAAAGGAACTGAAGATGTTGCAGAAACAGATATGGAGAGTGATTTCATTTTTGTTAAAGCCAATCAGAAGCTCATCAAACTTGCCTATAATGATATTTTTTACATTGAAGCATTTGCCGACTATGTGAAAATTTACTTAGAGAATGACAAGAAAATAGTAACGCTTCAAACCATGAAAAACATGGAGAAGAAATTGCCAGAAGAACTATTTAGCAGAGTACATAGATCCTTTATAGTAAATAGAAATAAAGTGGCATCCTTTTCTACATCTATTTGTGAGGTGAGTAGTATTAAAATTCCCATCGGCAAAAATTACAAAGAGAACTTTATCGGTCTAATGAAAGACAATAAAATACTATAATGGATAAAAGACTAGAAGCTTTTGGCAGGCTCCTAAACATAATGGATGATTTGCGTGAAAAATGTCCTTGGGATCGCAAGCAAACCAATGAGACCCTACGTCATCTTACCATTGAAGAAACCTATGAACTAAGTGATGCTATTTTAGAGAATGATAGTGACGAAATAAAGAAAGAGCTTGGAGATTTGTTTTTACATCTTGTCTTTTATGCTAAAATAGGGGAGGAGAAGCAGCAATTTGATGTGACAGACGTTTTAAACTCCGTATGTGAAAAACTGATCTATCGTCATCCGCATATTTATGGAGATGTAGAAGTAAAGGATGATGAAGAGGTGAAACAAAACTGGGAGCAACTCAAACTAAAAGAAGGGGTTAATAAAACTGTACTTGGTGGAGTTCCAAACTCGATGCCCAGCCTTGTAAAGGCCATGCGTATGCAAGACAAAGCAGCGCAAGTTGGTTTTGATTGGCCGAACAAAGATGACGTTTGGGAAAAAGTGGAAGAAGAGCTTCAGGAATTTAAAGAAGCCGAAGGCGAAGAGAAGGAAGCGGAATTTGGAGATCTTATTTTTAGCTTAGTAAACTATGCCCGTTGGCTTAAAATAAACCCTGATGATGCCTTAGAGAAGACCAATAAGAAGTTTAAACTCCGTTTTGAGGCTATTGAAGCATATGCTAACACAAACAGCTTGAAATGGGAAGAAATGTCACTGGCGCAAATGGATGAAGTCTGGAACGAAGCAAAAAAAAATCATTTGTAAAATAAGCGGATAGCCTCCATACTTTATTTCTGCGGTAGGAGTTTTCTGTGTAAACTAAACAATGTCCCTATATTTGATAATACTATAATTCATGAAATTTAAACTTACAGTAATATTCCTATTGGTTCTCATTTTTGGGGCAAACGCCCAGTCTGTGACGTATGACAATACCAGTTATGGGGATGATATACGCACAGTTATTTTACAAAAGGCAATTAGTATCTACGACCCACTTCCTTTGATAGCTTTAGGTAGCAGCGAAAAGCTTAGATTATCGTTTGATATTTTAAGTCCGAACAATGAGTTTTTTAACTACACCTATATTCACTGTGATCGAAATTGGCAAGAATCTTCACTCCAGCAGATGGAATATATCAGTGGCAAACTGATGGGAGATATCGTTGACTTTAAATTTTCAACGAACACCTATCAGAGGTTTACCCATTACGCCTTGAATTTTCCAGAAAAGGATATGGAAATTACCAAGTCTGGCAATTATATTTTAAAAATTTATCGAAATTTTGACCTTGAAGATGTCGTGCTAACTCGAAGGTTTATGGTGCTTGACAGGCATACGAGTATAAGCACGAATATACGAAGTGCTACAGATCCAGAGTATAGATTTACGCATCAAGAAGTTGATTTTTCAGTTAATTATGAAGGATTCACTATCCCCAATCCTTTTTTGGATGTTAACGTAACCGTTCTCCAAAATAATAGCTGGAATAATGCTATTTATAACTTAAAACCATTATTTGTTAATAATAATGAGCTTTCATTTAATTATGAAGACAAGAACTTATTTCCAGGGACCAATGAATTTAGATTTTTTGATATACGGTCATTGCGTAATTTTAGTAATAACGTAATTAAAAAATATACGGATACTGTTCAAAATTGCGTATTGAGACCAGATGAGCCTAGATTTCACCTAAACTATGTACGTTGGCTTGATTATAACGGTAAACGAGAGATTGCAAATAGTGACGGAACTAATGTAGTGGAAGATGGCGACTACGCTATGGTTCATTTTTATTATAAAAGTAATGATCTTAGGGATTTAGGTGATCTTTATATTTATGGTGAGCTCACAGACTGGCAGCTCAAGGAAGAGTTTAAAATGAAATACTGGCCAGATTACAAGATGTATAGCGTGTCTAGACTGCTCAAGCAGAGTTACTACAATTATCACGTGGTTCTTAAAGACAACGATGGCCATTTAGATTATACTATGACTGAGGGGAATCATCAAGAAACAGAAAATGATTACACCTTGTTAATTTATCACAAAAATATTTATTACGGTTACGATGAGTTAATTGGGGCAGCTACGGTTAATACCAATACGATAAAATAGAAATTTTTCTTTTCTTTCTCGTTTACTACTATATTTTCGTCACTATTGACGTGGATAAAGATTTAGTCTATAAAATAGCGCTCACACAAATTCCGGGTATTGGAAGTGTACTGGCAAAAAACCTAATAGGGTATTGTGGCGGGGTAGAGCCTATTTTCAATAAATCTATTTCCTTTTTAAAGAAAATACCAGGCGTAGGCGATGTATTAGCTGGGAATATTAAAGGATTTAGTGATTTTACTGAAGCGGAAATCGAGTGTCAATTTATAGTTAGAAATGATATTAAACCTATCTTTTTTTTAGATGCTAACTATCCTGTAAGGCTCAAAAATATTCCAGATTGTCCTATTTTGCTCTATGTAAAGGGAAATGGAAATTTATCTCCAGAAAAATGTATCGCCATTGTAGGTACACGTAACATGACAGCCTATGGCCGGCAATTTATTAACCAGCTCATAGATGACATGCTTCCCTATAATGCTACTATAGTAAGCGGATTAGCATATGGTGTAGATGTTTGGGCACACAAGCAGTGTTTAAAGATGGGACTCAATACCTATGGTGTGGTAGCGCATGGATTGGATAGGATTTATCCTTCAGTGCATGCCAACGTTGCAACAGATATGCTAGCGCACAAAGGAGCTGTAATAACCGAATTTATTTCAGGCACAGCTCCAGACAGAGAAAATTTTCCAAAACGGAATAGAATTGTGGCGGGGATGGTAGATGCCGTTATAGTAGTAGAATCGGCTATTAGTGGAGGCTCGCTTATCACGGCCGAAATTGCAAATCAGTATAATCGAGATGTTTTAGCTGTTCCTGGAAATATTGGTGCAAAATATTCTGCTGGCTGTAATTATTTAATCAAGAGCCATAAAGCTAATGTAATTGAAGGAATTGACGATTTGGTGAGATTATTAAACTGGGATGTAAAAATAGAGAAACAAACACAGCGCCAGTTATTTGTAGAGCTTACCGATAATGAGCAAATGATTCTTGCCTTGATTCGAGAGAACAGAGAGATGGGAATAGACCAATTAATGGCGCATGCGGGTTTTAGCTCCAGTGTATTAGCCATGACTTTATTAGAATTAGAAATGAAAAACTGTATAACTTCGCTGCCAGGTAAGCGATACCAAACCATTTACTAAATGATAAGAAAGTCAGATTTTAATTTTCCTCTTGCAGATGAACAAATAGCTAAATATCCTTTAGCTAAGAGAGATGAAAGCAAATTGCTAGTCTATCAAAAAGGTATCTCGACGCATTCTGTGTTCAAAAATATAGGAGATTTTTTGGATAGTGATACGCTGCTAGTGATGAATAATGCCAAGGTAATACCTGCTCGGCTTTATTTTAAGCGAGATAGTGGAGCAACCATTGAAGTATTGCTTCTTGAGCCTATTTTCCCTGCGAGCTATGAGGCTATTTTTAATGCTACTTTAAGTTGTAGATGGAAGTGTATAATTGGCAATAGTAAAAAATGGAAGAACAACGAAGTTATTTTGCTTGCTGAGAATCCATCCATAATGGGTGCTAGGCTAATAGACAGAGACGAGCGTATAGTAGAGTTATTCTGGACTAGCGGAGAAAGCTTTACACACTTGTTGGGTATTATTGGGGAGTTGCCTTTGCCGCCTTATCTCAATCGGGATACAGAACCATCTGATGCACAAACCTATCAAACGGTTTTTGCTAAAAATGCCGGAAGTGTAGCAGCACCCACGGCGGGATTGCATTTTACAAATCGTGTACTAAGTGTCCTTAAGGCCAAAGGTGTAGTTTTAGGAGAAGTTACGCTGCATGTAGGTGCAGGAACATTTTTGCCCGTAAAAGAGGATAATGTAATGGATCATGATATGCACAGAGAGCATTTTGAGATTACACAAGCTACTCTAGATCTTCTCATGTCAAAAAGCAAGCGTGTATGTGTGGGCACTACCTCTATGCGCGTATTAGAAAGCATCTATTGGATTGGTGTTCAGTTAAGTAAAGGGGATACCAAGATGATGGTAGATAAGTTGGAGCCGTATGCCGCGAGTGCCCACTTAACTTATAACGAGTCCCTCAAAGAAGTTAAGCGCTATATGGAGTTAAATGCCATTGATACATTACAGGCAGCAACAGAAATACTGATTTTACCCCATTATAAACCTAAAAGTTGTATTGGTTTGGTGACGAATTTTCACTTGCCAGAGAGTACGTTACTGATGCTAATAGCCAGTGTAGTGGGAGAAAACTGGCGAAATATCTATGAAGAAGCGCAGTCGCATAATTTTCGTTTTTTAAGTTACGGAGATAGTAGTTTGTTGTTTGTAGATTAGGATTATTTTTGTGCTCTTATGATGCTTAGAATTTCTAATAGGTTTTAAGATATATTGTGATTGTACATGGGGGATTAGCTCAGTTGGCTAGAGCGTTTGCATGGCATGCAAAAGGTCATCGGTTCGATTCCGATATTCTCCACTTACAAAAAAAGCCCCAGTCGTTTGGGGCTTTTTGTCTGTAAATCAATCACTTAGCGTTTTTCATTTTTTTATAAAAACACGCAAAATAGGGGGCGATTCGGGTAGTTTAGCACTGTTTTAGCACTGTTTTTCAACCACTTTTTATCTATTATTTTGGCTTTTGATGTTTTTTCAACTCCCCCAAAGCCCATGAAATATTAAACGCTTCAGCTTCAAGTTTCGACCTTTCTGCTTTTGTCAGCTTTTCTTTCTTTGCTGGTATTATTAATTCATTTATTACTCCTTTTGCGAATTCTTGAACGGATGGTGACTCAGCATCTCGCAACTTTCTGTTTACATCATAAATCTTAAGTTTTCCTGGATGCATATTGAAATACTTGCGATACTCACTAATTATTTCAGTAAGTAGGTTGTCTAATAAATTGATGTGTTCAAGAGTCATTTCCCAGCCAACTTTAGTTGGGTTAAAATCACCTTTCTCGAATTTGAGTACATCAAATAATTTTAGAGTTGTAATTTTTTCTAGGGTATCTACTCAAGCTCAGGATTACCAGCGTCAAACTGATGAACTATTGGAATATGCCTCAAAAATGGGGTATAAAGTTGAACAAATCTTTGAAGAGAAGATAAGTGGCGCTAAAAAAAATGAGGAGCGTAAGGAATTAATGGCAATGATGGAGTACATTAAAAACAACCAAATTGCCAAAGTTCTCACATGGGAGCTGAGTCGAATTGGAAGAAATGCTGTCCAGGTTGTACAGACGATTCAGCTCTTGAATGAGGCCAAGGTGAGTTTATATATAAAAAACTATGACCTTGAAACATTAAATCCTGACGGGTCCGTAAATCCTTTAAGCCAGTTCATGGTTCAAATCCTCAACAGTGTAAATGAAATGGAAAGGCTCGCTATAGTTCAGCGTTTGAAAAGCGGTTACATAGCGGCACGTAAAAATGGACTTAAAGTTGGCCGTAAACCAGGCGTACAAGTAAAATCTGACGAGCAATTCCTGCATGAAAACAAAGAGGTCGCAAAGCTGCTCAAACAGGGTTACTCTGTAAGAAAAGTGATGAAGCTAACCGATAGGAGCAGTGGAACTGTGCAAAAGGTATAAAGGTCAATATCGATTTAAGTGCGACCTTAAAGCATGTACATACTCCAATCAAAGAGTTGTAGCATGTAATTCTATCAAATAATCAAAGAGCATGTACACTTTTACAACTCTGAAAGAAAGCATACCAGAATAGGAGATATTACGCCAAAAGAAAAATATTTAGCAGGACAGAATCAACTACAACTATAGTTGTAGTTGATTCTGTCCTGACAAAGGGCAGTAATTGACAATGCCAGAGAATAAAAAGAAAAATTTGAAATTTCATGGAATGATAATCTGATGTCCTCTTTGAAAAAATACAGTGTTAAAAATGATGTAACCTGTTTAGTCAATGAGTTGCCAATTTCATTCACTATAAATGGATATGAAACAAATTATCATGTGTTTATTGTACATCGATAGTTTGGTTTCGGACTGTTGAATTATTCTTCAGTATCGATTTGAGCAACCTTATCTGATGTTGGAAATTGATAATAAATTAATAAGCTGCACCAAATTTCAACAATTGAAAAACAAAAAATTGCTGTTACATATAGAGTGCTAACAACTAAGCCTAACAAAGGAATTTCACCTGTAGCAATGGATATCAAAGTAATTACCGATAAGATTAGAATTCTTGGTATTAGCCAAAGTGATTTGGGAATAATCATTAGTAACAGAATATAAAAAAACACCAAAAGTTTAGAGAAAA
>Ga0208897_1000407_pt1 | contig 19677 bp, 19 predicted proteins | sample ColrivemetaGS697_FD_187594 | JGI IMG/M metagenome (GOLD analysis project Ga0208897, IMG submission 187594) | Estuarine microbial communities from the Columbia River estuary, USA - metaG S.697 (SPAdes) (version 2) | ecosystem: Environmental > Aquatic > Marine > Intertidal zone > Estuary | place...
CCTCTTTTTTGGCCCCACCCTTGTGGATGAGCCCGAGCTAGACAGCAGCTTGCTGATGGATGAAATATTTGGTCCTATTTTACCGATTTTGAGTTACAATACTGAAGCGGATCTTGATCTAGTACTAACAAAACTTAAAAACCCTTTAGCTTTTTACATCTTTAGCTCTCAAAAGAAATTCATCAATGCTCTAGTCCAACGCTATGCTTTTGGTGGTGGTGTAATCAATGATTCCATTATCCATTTTACCAATGACAAGCTTCCTTTTGGAGGCGTTGGAAATAGTGGAATGGGTGCCTACCATGGTAAGTATAGTTATGATGTGTTTACCCATGCTAAACCGGTTGTGAAACGCTCCTTTTGGTTTGACCTTCCCCAACGCTATGCCCCCTATCCTAAATCACTTAAATCACTAAAATTTTTATTGAAAAAATTATAAGCATGAAAGAAAAAACAGTCTCTGAAGCCGTTGCACACCGTAGGTCAACTCGCGTCTATGACCCCGAACAACCCATTGACAGTAAAGTGGTTCAAGAATGCATAAAACACGCAAGTCTGGCTCCCACAAGCAGTAATTTACAGCTATGGGAATTTTATCACATCACCTCCGAAGATCAAAAAAAGGCAGTAGCCGAAGCCTGTTTCAATCAGCCTGCAGCAAAAACAGCACTTCAAATGGTCGTTACCGTTGTACGAAGAGACTTATGGCCCCAACGTGTCGCTGCAAACATTGAGTTTATCAAAGCAGGGTTTGCTAAAAAAAATGTGGTGGATCCAAAAACACAGAAACGAGCGTTGAATTATTACCAAAAAATAATTCCACATTTGTACAAGGGAGGAAATCCTGTGCGTGGTTTTGTCATGAAACTTTTTATGACATTAAGGGGACTAAGTAAAACAACCTATCGTGAGGTGAGTGCTTCAGACCTGAGGGTAGTAGGACACAAAAGCACCGCACTAGCCTCTCAAAACTTTATGATGAGCATGGCAGCTCAGGGGTACGATACCTGTCCCATGGAAGGCTTCGATTCTAAAAAGCTGAAACAAATCTTAAACCTTCCTGCTGCTGCAGAAATCAACATGGTTATTAGCTGTGGAATCCGTAAACCCGATGGGATTTATGGGGAACGCTTCCGCATTCCTTTTGAGGAAGTATATTTTGAGCTCTAAATATTAATTATTTTTAATAAATAGTTGAAAATAAATTCAATTTGGTTTATATTATAAATTAATTTACATTTGAAATATAATCTTAACAACGTACTTATGAAAACAACAAATTTTAGTCCTGATGAAAGTTTTGAGATAATTGAATCAGTAATCAAACAAGCCAAAACTCGTTTTGAAGAAAATGGATTCGCCTTTATTCTTTGGGGGATCATTGTACCCATTTGCTGCTTTAGTCAAGCTTATTTAATAGCAATAGGAAAAGGGGCTATCAGTTGGTATCCATATTTAATTATGCCTTTAGTAAGTATGATTTCTATTATTTATTATGTCAAGAAAAAAAACTTTAAGCAGAACCCTCTTAAACTGGTTTCATCACGTCTGTGGTTATTTACGGGGGTGAACATTATGATTATTGCCTTTGGGTTTAATTCCTATTTAGAGAGCAATCTTACCTCCATTATTTTATTACTCATGGGAATAGCAACTGCGGTGGCTGGAAGTTTTATTCGAAGTAGCCTTTTATTGTATTGTGGAATTATGCTCAATCTAAGTGCTTATATCGCTTTTTTTATTCCATGGAAGAATCAAGCTCTTTTTATGGGTATTATTGCCATACTAACTTTTTTGATTCCGGGTATACTACTACGAATAAAACATAAAAAGAATAATGTATAAAAACCTAGATCCTATACTGCACACCCCCTTACGCTTGGCCATTGTTTCCTATCTGATGGCACATTCTAAAGGTAGTTTTAAAGAATTAAAAGAAAACACAAAAGCTACGTCAGGAAATATTAGCGTACAACTTAAAAAGTTAGAAGAAGCAGGTTACCTTCGTATCGAAAAAAGTTTTTTGGATAATTATCCGCTAACTCAGGTGGCATTAACAAAAAAGGGAATTAAAGCCTTTGAAAATTATGTAGAAGCCCTGAAGAAATATATTTTTTAAAACTCAAAAGACAATGAACATAATTTTAATAATATTTAGTTCCATTTTTATGAGCATGAGTTCCATTGTGTTACAAAAAGATGGCCTTCAGCAAAAAATAGAAAAGGCATTCGTGGAAAGTATTGAAAGTAACAGCAATGAACCTTTGGAAAAGGCAGTTACTACTTTAGCTTTTGCTTTTGAAGAAAAGGACACGATTTCAACCCGCTATTGGCTTTCCTATGCTCGCTACCATCAAGCACTGTTGGCAGGAGAAATAAACAAAGACAAAAAACAAGCTGAACAATTTATTGATCGTGCTATTTCATTGTTAAAACCCTTGAAAAATGATTCAGAAAGTTTAGCCTTACTCTCCATTCAAATAGGATATAGTATTCGTTTTAAAAGCTATTTCGCCATGGTAGGATTAGGACAAGATTCTCGAGCTTTTGCAGAAACTGCATTAGCGCTTGATCCAACTAATTTACGTGCCTATTACTCGTTAGCCATAAATGATTTTTACACACCAAAAGTTTTTGGTGGAGGAAGGGAAGTAGAATTTTATCTTAAGAAAGCCCTTGGTCTTTCACAAAATGAAAATGTAGAAGATCAACCTACATGGGGAAAAGACAGTGTTTATGAGTTATTGATAAAACAGTATAAAAAAGAAGAAAAAGACAGTTTGGCTCAAAAATACCTTACTCAAGCTTTAGCTTTATATCCTAACAATCAACAGCTAAAGGCACTTTTTGAAGAATTGTAAGTGCTTTTTTTAAGTCTGCTTAGCCCAACCAACCATCACGATCCAAACTTCTATATTGAATGGCTTCAGCGATATGGTTTTGACTGACTTCATCCTCCCCTTCCAAATCGGCTATGGTGCGGGCAACTTTTAAAATACGATCATATGCTCGAGCAGAAAGTGAAAGTCGTTCCATAGCACTTTTTAATAACTGGGTAGATGCAGCATCTAAAACACAATATTTTCTAATTTGTCGGGAACTCATTTGTGCATTATAATGGGTGTTTTCCAATTCTTCAAAACGTTTTTGCTGAATCACTCTTGCAACAGTAACGCGCTCCCGGATGGCTTCAGAGGATTCTGCTGGTGTTCGGTCTGCTAACTTTTCAAAAGGAACTGCCTCTACCTCAATATGAATATCTATTCGGTCTAATAAAGGTCCCGAAATTTTGCCTAAATACCGCTGCATTTCCATAGGAGAAGGTCCTAATTTGGATTGTGGGTCATTAAAAAAACCTGAGGGACTAGGATTCATACTTGCCACGAGCATAAAAGAAGCAGGATAAGTCACTGTAAATTTAGCTCTAGAAATAGTTACTTCGCGATCCTCCAAAGGTTGGCGCATGACTTCTAAAGCACCCCGCTTAAACTCGGGTAACTCATCTAAAAACAAAACCCCATTGTGTGCCATAGAGATTTCCCCTGGTTGCGGATAAGCACCCCCTCCAACCAATGCAACGTCGCTTATAGTATGGTGAGGAGAACGGAAAGGCCGAACACTCACAAGACCTTTATTCTTGACCTTGCCCATCACGGAATGAATTTTAGTGGTCTCCAATGACTCCATCAAACTCATTGGAGGCAATATACTAGGAAGTCGTTTTGCTAACATTGTTTTTCCTGCTCCAGGGGGGCCTATCAATATAATGTTATGTCCCCCAGCAGCAGCAATTTCCATACAACGCTTAATCCCCTCCTGCCCTTTAACATCTGAAAAATCGTGCTCAGGATATTTTAACTGATCTTGAAATGTTTTTCGGGTATCTACCTCCACAACCTCCAAACTTGACTTGTCTTTAAAAAAGTGAATTACGTCCTCCAATCGCTCAACACCGTAAACCTTTAAATCTTTTACAATAGCAGCTTCATTTGCATTTTCTTTGGGTAAAATAAAACCTTCAAAGCCATCATTTAGTGCTTGAATCGCTATAGGTAAAGCCCCTCGAATCGGTCTTATACTTCCGTCAAGTGACAACTCACCCATAATTAAATACCGTTCCAAACCGACCGCTTGAATTTGACTTGAGGCAGCTAAAATCCCTACAGCTAGAGGTAGATCATACGCCGACCCTTCCTTACGGATGTCTGCGGGTGCCATGTTAATCGTGATTTTTTTTCCTGGGAGTTTATAACCAATGTTAGTTAGGGCAGCAGCAATACGAAAGTTACTTTCCTTTACCGCATTATCTGGTAAACCCACAAGGTGATAACCTATCCCTTGACCAATATTCACTTCGATTGTTATAAGATTGGCTTCGACACCAAAGACGGTACTTCCAAAGACGGAAACTAGCATAGATAAGATTTGGTTTTTTAAAAATACAAATTTTATCTATTATTATATTTCATAAATGATAAAGACAGATTTGAATGAAATCTTTGGTTATATTTAGCTCTTACAATTCCTCACCCATGAAATCATTCTATCTCGTCTGTGCAACTGTTTTAATTATCGGCTGTCAATCACCAACTGAAAGTATACCATCACAAAATAACTGGGCCTTCCCTTATTTTGAAAAAATTGATTCTTTAAACCCGATTTTAGAACCCTCTACCCGCTTAAAATTCCTTGATCCGATGACCCATGAAGAAGTAGCTTGGGAAAAACGTAATGTGCTAAATCCTGCAGCAATTGTAAGAAATGACACCGTTTTTCTACTTTATCGAGCTCAAGATGAATGGGGAACTTCAAGAATTGGTTTGGCCATAAGTACGGATGGAATGAATTTTACCAAAAGGGAACAACCGATTTTCTTTCCTGAAAAAGACAGCCAATCTCCTCTAGAATGGAACATTAGAAAAATCGAAGGGGAACCCTATGATTTAGATTGTGTCTCGTGCTATTTTGATGGGGTTGAAGATCCTAGAATTATTCAAAGTGAAGAGGGAACATACATAATGACGTATACCGCCTACAATGGGAAAACAGCACGTTTAAGCAGTGCCTCGTCTCCAGATTTGATCCAATGGACTAAATATGGAGCTGTCCTAAAAGGTGAAAAATACGAGGACTACTGGTCAAAATCTGGAGCAATTATAACTGAAATTATAGGCAACCAACAAGTAGCCAAAAAAATTGATGGGAAATACTGGATGTATTTTGGAGACACCCAACTTTTTATGGCAAGTTCAACAGACCTTATCCATTGGGAACCTGCAATTAATGAAGAAAACGGAGCATTGATTTCGGTACTACATCCCAGAAAAGGATTTTTTGATAGCCGACTAGTAGAACCCGGTCCATATGCCCTATACACTAAAGAAGGGATTATTTTGATTTATAATGGGAGTAATGCTGCCAATTACAACGATCCTAACTTACCAAAATTCACTTATGCTGCAGGTCAAGCACTCTTTGACAAAACAGCTCCTTATAAGATGATAGACAGGACCCCATCCTATTTTATATATCCAGATAAAGACTATGAAAAAGTGGGGGAAGTCAATGAAGTTTGTTTCGTGGAAGGATTGGTCTTTTTTAAAGAAAAATGGTTTTTATACTATGGTACCGCAGATTCAAAAATTGCGGTTGCAGTGTATGATCCCTCTAAAAATTAAGAAACTCTGCTTTAGGCGCTGGTAATTTGTTCTTCAACCCTTGTTCCAACCAAGCTTTAAAAGTTGCTGTATCCGTATATTGAATTGGGGAATTTAATAATCTCCCATCGGCAGTCATTTGCACATAAAAAGGTTGAGAAGCAGTCTGAAAATTGATGGCTTGAAAAGTAGCCCATTTTTTTCCTACAGTATTAATTTCTTTTATTCTTCCATCAGGATATTGATAGTTAAACTGAGCCTCATCATTGAGTTCTTTTCTATCATCAACATAAAGAGAAATAACAATATAATTTTCATTCAACAAGGAATAAACCTCGGGATCTGACCACACGTTTTCTTCCATCTTCCGGCAGTTGACACATGCCCATCCTGTAAAATCAAGTAATATTGTTTTATTATCAGTTCTTGCCACTTCCAGTCCTGTTTCGTAATCTTTATAGCACTCGAGACCCAAAGGACAATCAGACTCAGTTGAATTGATACTATAAAACTCAGGTGGGGGAAAACCACTCAATATCTTTAATTGATTTCCATCCGAAACTAACCCGAAAACAAGGAAAGAAGTAAATAATAAACTAAGGGTTGCAAAAACCCCTCTTATCAGCCCTATTTTTTGCTTGATATCATGTTTGAAGCGAATAATTCCAAAGAGGTAAAGTGTTAGGAGCAATGAAATCAACGCCCATATTCCAATAAAAACCTCACGTTTTAAAAGATCCCAATGAGCAACTAAATCAGCATTAGAAAGGAATTTCAATGCCAAAGCTAATTCTAGAAATCCAAGAACCACTTTTACGGTTGTCATCCATCCTCCAGACTTTGGTAGAGCCTTAAGCGTATTAGGGAAAAGTGCAAATAATCCAAAAGGAAGTCCTAAGGCAATTCCAAAACCTAACATTCCTGCACTAAGTTGCATAGCACCTCCATCAGCAGTTAATGATCCTGCTAACAGGGAACCTAAAATAGGACCGGTACATGAAAAAGAAACGATGGCTAGGGTAAGTGCCATAAAAAAGATTCCTACGCCCCCTTTAAAACCAGAAGCTTGATCAGACTTATTTCCCCATTGTGAGGGAAGAGTGAGCTCATAAAATCCAAAAAAGGAAAAAGCAAAAAAGACAAAGACTCCAAAAAAGATTAAATTTAAAGTAACATTTGTCGCTATGGTATTTAATATTTCAGGGTTTAGGGAATCTAAGAAATGAAAAGGCAGACTCAACAAGCCATAGATCAGAATTATAAAAAAAGTATACAACAGTGCATTGTATACCCCTTTACTTTTTGTGGTAGCTTGTTTTAAGAAAAAAGAAACCGTTAGAGGAATCATAGGGAAAACACAAGGAGTCAGCAAAGCCAATAATCCTCCAATAAAGCCCAAAAAGAAAATGTTCCAGTTAGACTTTGAAGTCTCATTTGTTATCTCAGTGCTTAAAAATTCAGTACTTTTTAAATCAAGGTTTAAAGCTTTAGATAATTCTTTACTTCTTGAATCGGTGGTTAAGGAACTAGCAACTTCTTTTCCATCAAAAGAAAACACAAAGGTTTCGGTTCTAAAAATACAGAGCTTATCATCACAAGCTTGATAATTAACCTCAACAGAAAGATTACTTAAATCTGTATCTTCCAATTCGATTTCTTGTCGAAAAATTGCAACTTTATTGAAATAGGTTAAATCCATTTCGAAAACCTTATCATAGGCTGTGATGGAAGTACTCTCCTCAACTTTTCCTATACGTTTGTATCCTGTTGGATTAAACACAAATTCGGTGGGTATAGCACCCTCTTTGTTTGAAAATTGGGAATACAAATGCCAGTTAGTTGCTATTGAGGCCTTAAAAATAAGGGTGTATTGTCGTTCATTTGTCTGTTCCAATTCCGTTTCCCAAACAACAGGTTCATTATCAAACTGTCCATAAACAAGGACATTACAAAACAAAAATAAAAGTAATTTCAAATTCATATCACGTAAATTAGTAGGATCGTCTCCGTGTTATCATTCATTATATATCTTCTGTCACAACGCTTCCCAACAACCCAAACAATTTGATCATCAGAACACAAAAGCCATTGTTGTTCTTTTTCCAAAAGAGAATACTTTTCATCTTTAAAAAATTTACTTAATAACTTTTTACCTTTCATCCCGGCGGGATAAAAGTAATCGCCTTTTTTAAACTTTCTAAGGAAAAGATGTTTTTTTATTAGCTTTTGATCTAGTGCTGCTTGATTGGGGCTCCAAGAGCGTGAATCTATATTAACAAGATGCTCACATTTTAAATTAATAGGCAAATTTGAGGAGGGATTATTTGGGTCAAATAAAATTATTTGTTCTTCTTCCAAACGTTTTTCAATTAAAATCAAAAAGGATCGATCTCGAATCAGGCGATGGGTTTCAGAATAGAGAATTTTCCCGCTTTCAGAATTCAAAAGTTTTACAACTTCCTTTGAGTTAAAACCATATGGAGAAAACAAATGATGCACACAAAACAAAAGAGAGGGAAGTTTCAATAAACCTTTAATTTCAATTTTGATGTGTTCCTTTTCAATTATAAAAAGTTTTTGCTTTAGCGTTTCCAAAGAAGTTTGGATAAAATCATTGGTCAGCAATAGGTGATCTAAAGTGGATTGAAAGTTATGTAATGCATTGGGAACAATATCTTCTATGATGGGTATCACGTGATGTCTAACTTCATTTCGAAGATAATCATCACTTGCGTTTGAGCTATCTTCATTCCAAATTACACCATGCTCTTTAGCATATTGAATCAGTTCTTTTTTGGGAATAGATCGTAATGGGCGCAGAAGGTGCTCCCTTTCTTGAATACCCAATAAGCCTGAAACGCCTGTCCCTCGAGTAGTATTAATTAAAAATGTTTCCAGCTGATCATTGAGGTGGTGTGCTGTGACTAAAAAATCAAATGCATACCCATCCATAATCTCATCAAACCAACTATAGCGAAGGTCTCTAGCAGCTAGTTGAGTGCTTTTTTTATGGTATTTTTTGTATTCAAGCGTAGCAAACTCAACAGAGAAAAAAGGAATTGAATTATCAAAACACCATGCTTTAACGAGACCCGCATCTGAATTACTTTCTTCACCTCTGAGTTGAAAGTTACAGTGAGCAACAGAAAAGGGTACCTTTGCTTTCACCAACAGATCAGCCATTACACTACTGTCAAGCCCTCCACTATGGGCTAATAAAATTTGTTTTCCAACCAGCTTGGCCAAATTGATGTTAATATTTTTTAAAGCTTCCACTTTCACCTTGCAAAGGTAAACATTAGTGAATCAAAAGAATACATTTCCGTAAAAGGCGCTTTTTTTAAATATTTTTTTGTTGTGTTAAAAAAATACCCCACTTTTGTAGTGTTATGTTCAAAACAGTAGAAAAATTTATCATAAAAAACGCAACTTCACTTCCGTTGCGCAGGTCTACACGCCGCCCCGTAGGGGTGTAATTTTTTATGGAGTATGGTGCGCCCTTCTCCCTTCTCGAACAAAACATTTTTTTTCTAATTATAATTTTATCATGAAAATATTACGCGCTAAAGCGGAACATATTATATATGCCAAAGATATCAGTCAGTGTATTGATGAATCGGCTAAAACCAGAGGTACCGGGATTGCTAGAAGAACTCCTGAGTACATCGCTGGAAAAATTCAAAATGGCAATGCTGTCATTGCAATTGAAAATAATTTATTTGCAGGATTCTGTTACATTGAGATATGGGGTCATGGAAAATATGTAGCACACTCAGGGCTTATTGTAACTCCGGAACAAAGAGGTAAGGGACTTGCCAAAAGAATTAAAAAAGAAGTTTTTGAGCTTTCTTTAGAAAAATATCCTGAAGCAAAAGTTTTTGGAATTACCACAGGAATGCCTGTAATGAAAATAAATTATGAACTCGGATATAAGCCAGTTCATTTTTCCGAACTAACGGACGACCCAGAATTTTGGAAAGGATGTCAAACCTGTAAGAATTATGATATCCTAACACGTACAGAGCGTCAGATGTGTCTTTGCACAGGAATGCTTTATGATCCAAACAAAAAAACTAAACCAAAAACCTTCAACACTAAGGTTGCACTACGTTTAAAACAAATCAAAGAAACATTATTACTTAAAAAGAACAATTCATGAAGCACTCAAAACTAGTTTTGGCTTACAGTGGAGGTTTAGATACTTCATACTCCCTAAGAGAGCTTTCAAAAGAAGGCTATGAAGTTCATGCTGTAAGTATTAATACAGGGGGATTTTCAGAAAATGAAATTAAAGACATTGAAGAGAAATCTTATCAAATGGGCGCCCATGTTTATAAAAACATAAATGCTTTGGATACCTTTTACCATAAGATTGTAAAGTATTTAATTTTTGGAAATGTTTTACGAAACAACACCTATCCTTTATCCGTAAGCGCGGAGCGTATTATTCAAGCAATTGAAATAGTTACCTATGCAAAAGCTATAGGTGCAAAATATATTGCCCATGGGAGTACAGGTGCTGGAAACGATCAAGTACGATTTGACATGATCTTTCAAGTAATGGCCCCAGAAATCAAAATCATCACTTTAATTAGAGACAATCAACTTTCAAGGGAAGACGAAATTGAATACTTAAAAACGCAAGGTATTGATGTCCCTTGGGAAAAAGCAAAGTACTCCATTAATCAAGGACTTTGGGGAACCAGTGTTGGAGGTTCTGAAACCTTAACATCTGATCAACCTCTCCCTGATTCTGCATATCCTAGTGCCCTAGAAAAAGAAAAAGAAGAAGCTATTTCCTTGACCTTTACGAGAGGTGAACTGACTGAAGTGAACGGTGAAAAAGGCACACAAGTCGCATTAATTCAAACCCTACAAAACCAAGCAAAACAATTTGCAATTGGGCGTGACATCCATGTGGGAGATACCATAATTGGAATCAAAGGCCGCGTTGGTTTTGAAGCGGCAGCACCTGCAATAATAATCAAAGCACACCATCTTTTGGAAAAGCATACCCTCAGCAAATGGCAACAATTTCAAAAGGAGCAACTGTCCAATTTTTATGGAATGCAACTCCATGAGGGGCATTACTTAGATCCTGTAATGCGCGACATGGAAGCCTTTATGGAAAGTAGTCAAAAAAAGGTAAATGGTACAGTATATATAAAGCTTTACCCCTACCGATTTGAACTTTTAGGAATTCGATCTCCAAACGATCTTATGCAAGCAGAATTTGGAAGCTATGGCGAAATGAATAAAGGGTGGACGGCAGAGGAAGCTAAAGGCTTCATCAAATTGACAGCCAATGCAACTAAAATATACCAACATCTAAACAAAGAACAATGAAACGTGTAGGAATTATTGGAGGATCGGGATACACCGGTGGTGAGCTCATTAGATTAGTGATGCACCATCCCGCTCTGGAACTTGACTTTATCTTCAGTACGACCCGTGCTGGGAAACCTGTTACCGCTGCACATCCTGATCTGTTGGGGAGATTAGATATAACCTTTACTGAAACTGTAAATGCAGATGTTGATCTTCTATACCTGTGTTTAGGTCATGGTAATTCTCGTGCTTTTTTAGAGCAACATTCATTTTCTAAGAAAACAATAATTATTGATTTAGGGAATGATTTTAGACTTAACAATGATCGTGAGTTTGGAGGAAGACAATTTGTCTATGGTTTACCAGAATTACAAAAAGAAGCGATAGAAAAGGCAACAGCTATTGCAAACCCAGGTTGTTTTGCTACTGCGATTCAGCTAGCACTACTACCATTAGCAAAAAATAATTTAATCAAAGAAGCTGTCCACATAAATGCAACCACGGGTAGCACTGGTGCAGGTGTTGGGCTTAGTGGCACGAGTCATTTTAGCTGGAGAAACAACAATCTGTCTTGGTACAAACCTTTTACCCATCAACATTTAGATGAAATTACCCAAAGCTTAAAGCAACTTAACATGAACAATGAGTTGTTTTTCATGCCCCAAAGAGGTGCTTTTACTCGAGGGATTTTTGCAACGGCCTATACTTCTTTTGAGGGGTCGCTTGAAGAAATTAAAACACTTTATAAAAAATATTACGCTACACATCCATTTACGCAAATAGCAGAAGAGGAAATTAGTTTGAAATCTGTGGTGAATACTAACTTTTGTTTTCTTCATCTACACAAGCACAAAAACACGCTCCTCATCACTAGTGTTATAGACAACCTAATAAAAGGAGCCTCTGGGCAAGCGATACAAAACACCAACATAATTATGGGCTGGGAAGAAAACCTTGGTCTTCAATTAAAAGCCTCCATTTTTTAAAAAATCAAACATGAAAATAGCCATCATAGGAACGGGAAATTTAGGGTTGAGTATTGCCAAAGGACTGGTAATAAATAACACCTATACTACCCTCTACCTTTCCAAAAGAAACATAGATTTACTTTCAAGCTGGAAAGAATACAAAAACGTATTTATAACTCAAGACAACAAGGAGGCGGTACAAAACTCCGACATCATAATCTTTGCAGTGCAGCCCAATCAATTTGATTTGATTTTAAAAGAAGTCAAATCCTTATTGACAGATAAGCATGTTCTTATTTCAACCATAACGGGGTATACAATAGACCGAATGGAATCTATTATTGGAAATCAACACCCAATTATTCGTTCCATGCCTAATACAGCTATTTCTGTTGGTAAATCCATGACCTGTTTGTGCAGTAATGATACAGGAAAGAAAAAGCTTCCTATAGCTGAAGCGATATACAATGGCTTGGGAACTAGCCTTGTTATAGAAGAACAACACATGCAAGCAGCTACGGTATTGTGTGCGAGTGGGATTGCCTTTTGGATGCGCTTAATTCGTGCCACTACCCAAGGGGGAGTGCAGTTGGGATTTGATGCTGATGTAGCACTCAAAATGTCAATGCAAACAGCCATGGGAGCTGCAAGCTTACTGATTGAAACAGGCAGCCACCCTGAAGAAGAAATTGACCGCGTTACAACCCCTAGGGGGTGCACGATTACCGGGTTAAATGAAATGGAACACCAAGGATTGAGTTCCTCACTAATCAAAGGTTTGAACGCCTCCTTTAATAAGATTAACGATATTGCAAAACAGTAAAATAAAGCCATGAAACTATTTGATGTTTATCCTTTGTATGATGTTACCCCAGTTCGCGCTAAAGATGTTTACGTATATGATGAAAACGAAACAGAATATCTTGATCTCTATGGCGGTCATGCAGTAATTTCTATTGGACATTCACACCCCCATTATGTCAAAAAAATTAAGGGTCAACTAGAACTACTAGGCTTTTATTCAAATGCGATACAAAACCCTTTACAGCAACAATTAGCCGATGCAATAGGAGAACAATCATGCTTGCATAATTATGAATTATTTTTATGTAGCACCGGAGCTGAGGCTATTGAAAATGCGCTAAAGCTAGCTTCATTCCATACCCAAAGAAAAAAGGTGATTGCCTTTCATAAATCATTCCATGGTAGAACTTCTGCTGCCGTAGCAGTAACGGACAACCCCTCAATTAACGCTCCTTTAAACCAACAGCAAGAAGTTACTTTTTTACCTTTTAATGATATTGAGGCTTTAACAAATGCCCTCAAAACAAAAGACTATTGTGCGGTTATATTTGAAGCCATACAAGGCGTAGGTGGGCTGGATCAGCCCTCAGACGATTTTATTTTTGCGATGGAATCACTTTGCAAGAAATACGGTAGTTGTTTAATCGCTGACGAAGTACAATCAGGGTTTGGACGATCGGGAACTTTCTTCGCTTATCAAAAAAACAAAATCAGTCCCCATATTATTACCATGGCCAAAGGCATGGGAAATGGTTTTCCAATAGGAGGCATATTAGTTCATCCTGAAATCAAATCCAACTATGGAATGCTAGGAACAACCTTTGGCGGAAATCATCTGGCTTGTAGTGCTTCTATAGCAGTATTAGATGTGTTAAAAGAAGAAAAACTTCAAGAAAAAACAATCACTTTGGAGCATTACTTTAAAGAAAAAGCAAAAGGTATTACAGGGATAAAAAAGATAAAAGGAAGAGGATTAATGCTTGGTTTGGAATTTGACTTTGAAGTCGCTAAATTAAGAAAAGAGTTAATCTACACCCATCACATTTTTACTGGAGGAAGCAGCAATAAAAATCTCATTCGCATTTTACCTCCATTGACCGTAAAAGAGAAACATTTTGATTACTTTTTTAAAGCACTCCAGAGTGCGCTAAATAAACAAAGAGAACACCAAGCATAATACGATGAAAAACTACCTTACTATAGATGACCTCCCCAATCTTGACAACGCTGTTGCAGAGGCACTTACATTAAAAAAAGATCCTTATAAATATAACAACATAGGGAAAAACAAAACTTTAGGGATGCTATTCTTTAATCCTAGTTTACGTACACGATTGAGTACTCAAAAAGCGGCGCAACAATTAGGAATTCATACCATGATCATGAACTTTTCTAATGAGGCATGGGCTTTAGAATTTGAGGATGGCACCGAAATGAGTGGTTTACGATCAGAGCACATAAAAGAAGCAGCTGCGGTTGTATCACAATACTGCGACATAGTTGCTATTAGAGCGTTTGCATCGCTAACCGACAAAGAAAGTGATGAAACAGAAAAGGTAATGCATAACTTTGCAAAATACGCAAGTATACCGGTAGTAAATATGGAAAGTGCAACAGCACATCCATTGCAAGCTTTAGCAGATGCTATTACTATCAAAGAGCACAGTACAATAAAACGACCTAAAATTGTTTTAACCTGGGCACCTCACCCCAAAGCTCTCCCACATGCTGTGGCTAATTCTTTTACACGTATGGTTCAAAAATTAGATGCTGAATTTGTGATTGCCCATCCCGATGGTTATACGTTAGATCCTAAAATAACCAAAAGCACACCGCTCTATCGCAATCAAGAAGAAGCCTTTGAGGGAGCTGATTTTGTCTATGCTAAAAACTGGTGCTCGTACACAGACTATGGCAAAGTCTTACGCACAGACAACTCCTGGATGCTCACAGCCGAAAAGCTAAAAAATACAAATCATGCTAAATTCATGCATTGTTTGCCAGTAAGAAGAAATATTGTAGTTTCAGATGATGTACTAGACAGCCCTAATTCCTTAGTCATCGAACAAGCAAATAACAGAACCTTTTCAGCACAAGTGGTACTGAAAAAAATAATAGAAAATGGATAAGCTACAAATTGTCAAAATTGGAGGAAATGTCATTGAGAACCGAAAGGCACTCAAAGAATTTTTAGCTGATTTTAGTGAAATAAAAGGAGCTAAAATAGTAATCCATGGAGGGGGAAAAGAAGCCACACAGATGGCAAAAAAACTAGGTATTCCTGTACAAATCATTGAAGGTAGACGCATTACAGATTTACCAAACTTGGAGCTAATCACTATGTTATATGCAGGTAAATTAAACAAAACCATTGTTGCTCAATTACAGGCTTTCGGATCTAATGCCCTAGGACTAAGTGGCGCAGACGGCAATAGTATTACCGCTAAAAAGCGACCCCCAGAACCCATTGATTTTGGTTTTGTGGGAGATGTCACTGCTGTAAACGAAGTCCTATTCACTTCGCTATTAGCTCAAAATATTGTCCCAGTTTGTTGCGCAATCACCCATGATAAAAATGGACAATTACTAAATACAAATGCAGATACTATTGCTTCTGAAATTGCAATTGCAATGTCTTCTCATTTTGAAGTTACGTTAAGTTATTGTTTTGAAAAGAAAGGTGTTTTAAAAGATGAGGAAGAGGAAAATTCTGTAATCCCTATCCTTACTTCTGTCGCGTATAAAACATTAAAAAAAGAAAAAACAATACATTCAGGCATGCTTCCTAAAATCCACAATTGCTTTGAAGCCTTAAAGAAAGGAGTTGCTCATGTGCGTATTGGAAATCCAAAAATGATTACTGAAAAAGTAATCCATACCCAAATTCAATTGTAATGATAACTGAAAAAGCAATACAACTTTTACAAGATTTAATTCGAATCGAATCCTTTTCAGAAAAGGAAAACAAAACTGCGGATCGAATTGAGACCTGGTTTTATGAACACAACATACCGTTTCAAAGAAATGACAACAACGTTTGGGCCACCAACAAAGAGTTTGATCCAGAATTACCGACCCTTTTACTAAATTCTCACCACGATACTGTAAAGCCTAATCAGGCGTATACCCGTGATCCTTTTTCTCCCGACATTATCGATGGAAAACTTTTCGGTTTGGGTAGCAATGATGCTGGAGGGGCATTGGTTTCTCTCATTGCCCTTTTTACCCATTATTATGCCCATCCAAATCCAAGGTATAATCTCTTAATCGCTGCAACTGCAGAGGAAGAGATTGCTGGAAAAAAGAGTTTGCGTGGACTGTTAGAAAAGCTTCCTAAGATTGATTTTGCAATTGTGGGTGAACCCACATTGATGGATTTAGCAATAGCCGAAAAGGGCTTGATCGTTTTTGAAGCCATCATCAAAGGGACTCCAAGTCACGCGGCACATCCCAACGCAGACAATCCCTTGATGAAAATTCCAGCGGTTATAAAAGCAATAGAATCCATTCATTTTGACAAAGTATCTCCCGTATTAGGACCTGTAAAAGTAACTCTTACCCAAATTGAGGCAGGAAGCCAGCACAATGTTGTTCCTTCAGAGGTAAAACTAGTAATTGATGTGCGCGTGAATGAATGTTATACAAATAGTGAAATAGAACAACAGTTAAAAGAAACGCTTCCTTGCGAAGTAAATGCTAGATCATTACGTTTAAAAAGTTCTTCTATTGATAGCGCTCATCCTCTTATTAAAGCAGGAATTGCCTTAGGTAAGAAAACCTATGGTTCACCTACCCTCTCGGATCAAGCCGCTTTGGATTGTCCATCCTTAAAATTAGGCCCTGGAGATTCTACTCGCTCTCATTCCGCAGATGAATATATCTATGTTAAAGAAATTGAAGAAGGTATTGCCTTTTATATAGCACTTTTAAAAAACATCTTATAATATGAAACTTTGGCAAAAAGGGGCTGCAGCCCATGAAAAAGTAGACACTTTTACCGTAGGTAAAGACCGTGAATACGATTTAGTATTAGCACAATATGATTGTGAAGCCTCCAAGGCTCATGCCAAAATGCTAGGTGCAATAGGGCTCATTACCCCTAACGAAGTAAAACAGCTCTGTAACGTTCTTGAAACCCTAAAAACAGACGCTAAAAAGGGAAGCTTTACCATTGAAGACGAGTTTGAAGACATGCACTCTAAAATAGAATACATACTGACAGAAGAACTGGGTGATTTAGGAAAAAAAATTCATACAGCACGTTCTCGAAATGACCAAGTGCTTGTTGCTATGCATCTCTATCTAAAACAAGAATTAACTGAGATAAAAACACTCGTTATTGCGCTTTTTGATTTGTTACTAGAACTTGCTGAAAAACATCAAAACGATTTGATTCCAGGGTATACACACTTACAAGTAGCTATGCCTTCTTCCATTGGAATGTGGTTATCGGCTTATGCAGAAAGTCTTGTAGATGATTTATATTTCTGGGAAGCGGCATTTAAAATTGCAGATCAAAATCCGTTAGGTAGTGCTGCAGGCTTTGGGAGTGCTTTCCCTATAGACCGTGAACTAACCACCAATCTGATGGCTTTTAAACAACTAAAAGTGAATGCCGTTGCAGCGCAAATGAGTAGAGGAAAATTAGAAAAAAGTACCGCTATGGCATTGTCCAGTATCGGCAGTAGTTTGGCCAAAATGAGTATGGATATTTGTCTCTATATGGGTCAAGATTTTGATTTTATCTCTTTCCCTTCTGATTTAACTACAGGGTCTAGTATCATGCCCCATAAAAAGAATCCTGACTTATTTGAATTGGTGCGTGGAAAATGTAACACCCTTCAAGCCCTCCCTAACCAATTGGCTCTTCTGACCACAAATCTACCCAGTGGATACCATAGGGAATTACAATTAGCCAAGGGTCCTATGATTGATGCAGTTCAGGAGCTAAAGGCATGTTTGGACATTCTATTGTTTAGCCTCCCTCAGTTGCGAGTTACACAAAACAGTACCGACCAAAAAAAATATGATTACCTCTTTAGTGTAGACACTCTTAATGCCGAAGTTATTGCTGGAAAACCCTTTCGTGATGCCTATCGCGAAATAGGAGAAGCTATTGAAAATGGAAGCTATATCCCAAACAGAGCGTTAAACCATACCCATTTGGGTAGTATTGGGAATTTAGGTTTAGAAGTTATTCGAGCCAAAATGAAACCCTTACGCGAGTAACACTAAAATAAAAAAGTCTTTCTTACAGTCTTTCCTAGTTTAAAAAGGTGATAGTGGCTTGAAAAAAACTTGAAACAGATATAAAACGAAATATATTATAAAAATATTCAAAGTACTATCAACTGATAATTCAAAAAACGGCAGTCTAAAAAAGTATTGATTTGTAAACTTTCAATGCTCTATTAAAAATTCTCGTCACGCTTTACAATGAAACCTACTTACTTCCTAAAAATCACGATAATCCCAAGGTCCTCTGTAAGCTCTATCCAACATTAAATTGGCCCCTGGATCATTGATAAACTTTTCAGACTGCGGATTCCATTCCAAGGGTCTCTGAAGTGCATAGGCAATATTAGCAACATTACATACTGTTGCAGTTCGGTGGCCAACTTCCACATCACATATGGGTCGGGTTCTGTTTTTGATCGCGTCAAGCCAATCCTCATGGTGGTTTGGACTATTGTATACCAAGTTAGTATCTGTTTCTTTCAAAGGTGTTTTGGCAAGGTCAGTATTAGGAAAAGTTTTTAAATAGCCTCTACTAATTTCCAAACGTCCTTCAGTACCAATAAACTGAATTTCATTGTTACCTCTGCCCCACTTGGTATGGGTTACGGTAATTCCGTTTGCATAAGTATAGGTGAGTCCTTCCACAGCAACTCCTCCAGGGGGGGTAAAATGTAAAGGCCCTGTATCATCCATATCCAATGCCCATTGCACAATATCAAACATATGCGCACCCCAATCAGTTATCATTCCCCCACCAAAGGGTGTGTAATCACGCCACATGCCCCAACGCTTATCTTCTATAGGACAGGCCAAATCAAAGTGATACCCACGATAGGGAGCAGGCCCTATCCAAGCATTCCAATCAATCGTTTCAGGAATGGGTTGACTCGGCAAATCACAAGCTTTGTATGGAGCACCGATGGCGACTTTAACCTCTTTGATTTCGCCAATATATCCATTCCTAATTAAATTTACGCCCTGACGAAAACGGTCCCAAGAGCGTTGCATGCTTCCCGTTTGAAATACTCGATTATACTTTCGCGCTGAATCAACCATGGCGCGGCCTTCTGCAACAGAACTAGAAAGTGGCTTTTCACAATAAATATCCTTTCCTGCTTTAGCAGCGTCTACTGCCATTTGTGCATGCCAATGGTCTGGAGAAGCAATGACTACGGCGTCAATATCTTTACGCTCTAGCAACTCTCTGTAAGCTGCAATTTCATCTAAATTTTGTGACGGTTTATTCTTTTTTGCCAAAGCTTTTTGAAACGTCTCAGAAAAAAAGGACATTTTGTTGACATCAACATCACTTACAGCAACAACTGAAGCACTATCATAATTCACAAAATTAGTCATCAGACCTCTTCCTTGTTTACCCACACCAATAAATCCTAATTGAATTTTATCGTTGGGTGCGGTGGTACCAAAACCTAAAACATGGCTTGGAACAATGCTAAAAACCGAGGCTGTAGCTGCTGTTTTATGAATAAAGTCTCTTCTTTTCATTCGTTTATTTTTAGATATAATTTAAATGTACTAAAAAAATAGACTTGTAAATAAGGATTTTGTATTTTTCATTATGCCGTCTAAATCGAGAGTTTATTTTTTGGATGCCCTACGAGCTTTTGCCATTATAATGATGTTGCAAGGCCATTTTATAAGTAGTGTGGATTGATACATCC
>Ga0208897_1000425_pt1 | contig 19384 bp, 17 predicted proteins | sample ColrivemetaGS697_FD_187594 | JGI IMG/M metagenome (GOLD analysis project Ga0208897, IMG submission 187594) | Estuarine microbial communities from the Columbia River estuary, USA - metaG S.697 (SPAdes) (version 2) | ecosystem: Environmental > Aquatic > Marine > Intertidal zone > Estuary | place...
AAATTTGAAAGTTCATTTGCAACATTAACCCACGCTGCCAAATCTGTTGCATCAGTCGGATATGTTGAAGTTATTTGATATGTATCAGTTATTTCTATGTTAGTTACTGGGTCTATTTGTTTGATATACATTAAAGAATATTGGTTTGAATGTCCCATATCCTGTCTAATATCGAATTTAAACGAAGAGTTAATATCTCCGCCAACTCTCATCATATCCCAGTTAACTTGTTCACCATCATTCCATATATGAGTTTTCAACTCTTTCCACTGGTATGGTCCGGTAGTTTCATTAAATCCAGTTATTGTTGAATTATCAACGTATCTTCTAACTGTAGAGAACTCTACACCATCTTCAATATCGTGAACATAGTTTGCCCTGTCTAATGTCAAGTAATAAGTTGCTGTAATACTATCAACGTTTGCTGTGTTCTCTCTAGACCAATCCCAGTCACTGCCCGCTACGTCATAAGAATACTTATACTGATTCCAATTTAATTTAGGGAGCATTCTTTGAAATAGCCCATAAACTTCAACATTTTTATTTTTAACTTCAAAATAATCTGGCATTCTATGAGAACTTCTTACGTTGTATAAATCATAAATTGCAAGTTCTACCGAATAGTTTCCAGCAAAAGGAAGTACAACAGGGAATTGTTGGTATTCTGGATGAAATTGTCCAGCAACATCAACATATCCAACGCCACCTCTAAATGATTTTAAATATCCATTAGGTCCAGAAATTGTCCATTCCATTTCGTAGATACCTTGCTTCCACCAGTTATTCCATGTTAATAAATTATAAGGTTCATTTGCTTTTAAATAATCATAATAATTTAAAGATGAATTTGTAGGATGTGCTGGAAAATCATCATAAAAATCATATCCAACCACGCCACCTGTGTAATCTTTACCGGCATCCATGTATGTAAATTCAGCTGAATCCCATGAATCAATAAATGATTCTGCATTTAATATAACAGGACATCCTACTGGAATTCCAGTCAATGTATTAAATGTTGACATATCAGTATTATAGTAACCATTATAGAAATTTATAATTGATTCACTAATTTGTTCTCTGTCTGTATTTGAAAGTGCGCTAAAATCTTGATTAATTCCAGTTAATCTATAATCAACCTTTCTTAAATCTTCAATAAATAATTGTCTCTTCTCTGGAAATCTACTAAAATCAACATTCTGTCCAGCCTTTTGCACTTTTATCGAGTGTTGGTTGTTCCAAACGTTTAAGTTGAATTGAGAGAAGTAATCTCCCTCTCCAGTAATATCTACGATCTTAGCTTGAAGAGGTAGAAATTGCTTTTGAAGTTTATTTTTAAGTCCATATAGTTTTATCAATACCTCATCTGGTGAATAGTCAATTGACTCTTTAACGGTTGGGATATCCCACTCGTCAACACCACCATCTGCTTCATTTAATCGATAAACAAGACTAAAACGACTCGTCTTTTTAAGGTTAGAACTTGGAAGTTCTTGTCCTTTATTTTTGTCTGCTAAAAATCCAACAGTATCTTGATTTGGTACGGCAACTGCTTTTAATTTACCAAAGTTTTCAGATTGTTCATTAATATTTAGCCAGTATTCTTTAAGTGTTAAGTTGCTATAACCAAAGAAATCGATCGCATTTAAGATCGCTTTATATGTACCAATAAATGGTTTAATTGTGCTTGCTTGAAGCAACAACTCTTTTCTTTTTTGGTTTAACAATAACCAGTCGGGAGCTAGCTCTTTAATATCAGAATCCTTAAGAATCATGTAATCTTCAGGAGTTAGGGTCATACCCATATTTGATAATAGAACTGCTAATCTCTCATCTTCCTCTTCAGTTTCTCCATAAATTCTAATTGTTGCAATAAGATTTTCATCTCCATTTTCAGTTATTTCGGTAATATCTAAAAGTCTGGTGTGGAAGTTATCTCCATGGCTCATTAGAGCAATGTTACACTTAATAGGGTTTAACGGAAGATTTCCTCCAATTATTTTTACACCGGAAGAGTTAACACCTGTAGATGTGCTAGAATCCAAAATTTCAAATTTTTGAACTGTGTCCTTTTGAATCTCTAATTGTCCATTATTATTTTTAGCGCTATATAAGAATATGTCTTCACTAAAATCATATCCACTAAAAAATTCGAATTTGAATGTGCTAGTTCCCTGATTTTCAGAAATTGGAGTAACAAACTTAGTATTTCCTAAAGGACCTTCTGTCTCCTCTAAAATATAAATTGTTAGGGTCTCATATAGTCCAGTTGAAACATTCGGTAAATAGCAAACTCCTTCCCATATATCAGTTTCCTGATTATAGAGAAGGTTAAGGTCATTGGACTCACTGTCAAAGAATCTTAAATTTTTATATGCCATTATTATTTAACTTTTTTATCGTTTTTTCTTACTGTAAACGATTTGTACATTTTTAAATGAGTTACAGAATCTACTAGATCTGCAAGAACATGTTGCAGTAATATAACGAAATCATTTACATTGTCATTTCTTTGAATGTAACTTGACAACGATTTTACCAACATATTTTCTCGATAATCATTTGATTCGTATAATCTAGAGTCCATTGCACTTAATCTACGCTCGTATGATTTTACTTTTCTTACTCTAAATAAATTACTAAATAAATCCATTATAGTGCTTTTCTATTTTGTGCTTGCATTTTACTAAAAATAGTATTTGGAACTGCAGGCTCATCAAAGTAAATTGAAAGTGCTGCCATTTCTCCCATCTTAGCATCATCCAATACTACTGCTCCATCTCTATCTTGCCAACCTCCTCTGAATAGGGCAATCTCTTCTTTTTCAAGAATAATGTCTCCAAATGAATCAAGATTAATTACATTTTCAGGTAGGGCATCACCCTTTTCAAAGTTAACTTTAGTTTCAACTACGCTTCTTTTAAAGAATACGTATTTTTGTTTTCCATTTCCAATCTCTTCAAGAACTGGAGTACTTGGAGTAACAGTAACTGTTTCAGTTACATAATATCCATTACGTCTAGCAGTTTCCTCCTTTTCTGAAACGAATCTAACATTTACTGAATCAACACCTTCAACACCTTCTAAAAGTGCAATGATATCTGATTTTGGTAATCTGTCTCTTCTAGTGATATTAATTAAATAGTCAGAAATCTTAGAACGAATTGCAGTATAAAGAGTTGCCTTATCAAATCCTTCGAAGTAACGTACTTTAACATCCATTCTAAAGTATTGAATTTTTGGATCAACAATTTTAACTTCAGTAGTTACCATTTGCTGTCCAGATTCCTCAATAACTTTCAATATTCCATTTTTCTCATCTTCAGAAAATAAGAATTCCTCTTGATGCAGGTTAAAATAGTCATTATTTTTAGAAAGCTTTCTTGCCGTATCTGGTAACATGAATAGGTAAATAACGTTGTCATCGTCAATAAATCCGTCATCTGTAGTATTGTAAGCATCTAGATATGAAAACATACCATATCTTGAAAGGAATGCCTCGTAATTCTCAGGAGTTGCTAAAACGAATGAGTGGCTTTGCATTGGTGCAATTAACTTAGTTAGTTCTAGTGGTTCAGGATCAGATCCCATAACCGGAGCTACAGTGAACGAAGATTCCAATAATTTATTTAAGTTGTATGAATTACCTAAAGAATCGAATCCTTCTGTCATGAATTTAAAGTTTAAATCTTTAGAACCTGACAAATTACCAGAAGAACCATCGGTGACGATATATTCGATGCTGATACTTGCGCCTTCAGGTGGCATCATTCCAAATGAACCATTACCAAAATAAATATCAAGACCTCCACTAATTCCAGTTTTAACAAGATACCCTTTAGTTCCAAATTTCATATCATATAATGAATCGTATTTAGTCCAAAGTTCGCTATTAACACTTACTCTAACCGAATGGTGATCAGTATTTTTCTTAGTGATTATATTGAATGATTGTAATTTAGCTCCAGTTCCAGTAACTCCCTGTTTCTCAACTTTACCTTGAATAACTGGAATATAGATGTACTCAGGGTTACTTTTATCAATTCTAAACTGATCATTGCTTGTTCTTAAAATATACTCAAGATTATTTTTAGATGCTTTAATAACTGTATTTGCTGGAATATTGATGGCGTCTCCTGCAATTTCATTGAAAGCACTTGTGTTTAATCTTACTCTAATTTCTCCAATAGCTGAAGTTCCTCTAAATGGGTCATGGCCTGCAAGTCTTGCAAGTCCATATATAGATTCGGGGTTTTGGGCTGTTAAAATGTTCTGCTCAACTGTAGCATCTTCAATGTAAAAGAAAGTTAAGTTGGTAAGTTCCGTTAATACTTCGATAATTTGGGAAAATGGTGATGATGTTGAAAACAATTCACCACTTCGACCATATAATCTACCGATATATGTCTTGGTGTCAGCCAGCATTTCGCTAGCTCTAATTCTAGCTCTTGATAAAAATTTAAGTTCTGCCATCGTATTTATATTTTATACATAAAGTCCAATGCCATATCTACCGTCGATAGTTATGTCAATAAAGACCATATTTTTTTCTGTAGCCGGGGTAAATTCAACATTTACACTAACCGGATATTTGTATGATAGAGGAACATACCTAGATATTCCCTCTTGAATCATGCTCTGCAACATTGTATCATTATATCTAAACGAATATACATAATCCTCGATATTTAAACCAAAATCAGGATTTCCCATAACCTCTCCCTTATTTGTAAAAATAAGAGTTTCGATTTGGGTTAGAAGTAATTGAATATCTTCGTCGGTCTGAATTTGATCTGCATCAAAATTAGGATCGCCTATCGTCTTTATATATAATTCCATAGTAATATATATTTGTTTAAGAATGCATCATCCAGTCGGTACCTTCGTCTGTTTTGATTTCCTCTATTAATTTGTCTAGTTCATCAACTCCCATATCTTTAATTAGATCTGGATTAACTTGAATATTTCCAGGAAGCGTGAATCCAAATATTCCAAGTTTTTGACCTAAAGAAATTTTAACCTTAGCAGCACAATATCTAAAAAATGCCTCGTCTTGGAATAATGCACATTCAGGAATAGTTTCATAAACTTCAAGAATTACATTTTTCTTAGGAGTTTCTCCAGTGAATCTCAATTCATGTGTTAATTGATTGTAGTTATAACTTAATGGATTTCTCATGATTTGGCGTGCTAAATCAAAGAAGCTTTCATTAATTACAAAGTATTGTAAATTTTCAGCAGCCGCTCCGGTTTTAGTACCTCCATACATTCCACCCATTAACATTCTTTCGATTGCAAAATCTCCTTGTGTCCAGTTAATATCCATTGAACCTCCCCAGTTTGAACCAACCTCGCCAACTCCATAAACCGAGAAAACTTCATTTCCACCAGTCACTGGATCCATACTCGGAAGAGTAAAGCTTCTTGTCTTTTTAAAATGATCTGTTGAAAATAATTCAATTGGTAAAACCATAAAGTTTTCTCTAACAGAATGTTCATAGTTTTTATAGAACCATTTTTTAGCTCTTTTAACAATATTCATTACTTCACTTTTAGGTAGATTCATAGGAATCATACAAGATCCTGTAATTTCATCGGCCAATTCATTAACAAACTCATTAAAACAATTACTGTCCCATGTTGGATCTATTAAGGATTCGTTTCCTCCTATTATTATTTCACTCATCTTTAATTTTATTTTTTTATTTGTTGTGATTTAACAATTTCTACATTATCATCGAATTTAGCAAGTTTTTTATCATACATACCCTCTCTAAAAATACCACCATGCATGGTACCTTTGAAAGTTCCTTTTCCATATATGTAACAATCTGTTGCTACACAAGATCCATGTACATAACACCCATCTAATTTTGAACTATTGATTTGTGTCGACGAATAGAAATTAGAGTAGTGGATATCAGATCCATTAACGTCACATCCATACATATCGCATTCGGTAAATTCTCCTCTTAAGAAACAATCTACAAATTCATACCCTCTAAGGTCAACACAATATTCTAATCTTCCATTTTTAACTTGAATTCTACCAGAATCCGAATCATAGTTGATATGTCCTTTTGATAAATCACCATGTGTAAATAATTTAATTACTCTCTCCTTCACACTTGGCCAATAAAGGTCTACTACTTTAGGATTATCATTAAGATCGACTGTAAATTTAACATCTCTCCAGTTTTTAACAATCGTTTTCCAATCCTTTCTTGCATCAATTATTCTTTGATTTGAAGATATAATCTTTTTAAGTTCAATTGCATTTAACGGAGTAAAATCTGTGGTTTCAGTTGATTTTGAAAGTTGCAATAAAAATTGGTCAACTAGATGTAGTATCGTTGATGTTTTCTTGTGCCAATCAACACCCCCAATATATCTAAATTCTAAATAATTTTTATGCCTTTTTTCGAAATTGATCCCATAGTACTTACTATCGGGATAAATGAAATTTTGTTGATTGATATAATTTCCATCAAAGAAGTAAGTGTCCTCTTTTGGAAGTACAAATTTAATTGATTTCGCGTATGCTGAGTTTTCTCTTTTAGGAAAGAACTTAAATACTTGTTCTTCATTAAAATCAAGAATAAATTTAAGTACATTCATTTTCGAGATTCGGTACCTATTCTCAATTTTAGATTTATCAAAAGAAAGGTTTAAGTGAATTGAAGATCTGTCGTTTGTATATCCATTCTCTTCGATCCATTTGCATACATTAATAATCATTAATCTAGCTGCAAAATATGGAAGGGCACCAGTAACAAGTTCTAGAAGCTTTGCTCCACCCGACATATCAGGTTCGATTTTAAACACGTCCTGTGTTACTTCAAATTGGCTATGTGATTTTTCTTCAACATGAATCTTTTTGTCAAGAAGTTTTGCTAATTTACTAGCGGTTTCTTCAGCACTAAAATTTGAATAGAATTCAAATTCAACGCCAATTAAAGTATTCTGTAAAACGTTTGAATCGTTTAAGTTGTTCATTATTATCTAGATATTATTACTTAAGTTAAGTTATATATCTGAAAATAATAAATTGATAATTAGTTTCCTACACTAGCGCACTTAATTTAGCTCTAAGTTTAACCAATTCTTTTTCAAGAGATTTTTTACGGTCAGCTGGCCATTTGATATTTTGAGTTCTCCAAAAGTCAATTTTACTGGCCTGATACTCTGCTTCTTTTGCTAGATATTCTTGTTCAGAATTATTGTAATTTTTAGCTGCTCCATTTTTGATAATCTGCTCCCACGAAGGCATGTTGAATGCATAATCATTTGCATCCTTTAAGATTTTGGCAATTTGTTCATCAGTAATACCCCCAAGCTCTGTCATTTTAGCATCGATTTTTTCAATATCTCTTTCGATGTTTTTAATGTCAAAGTTTAACTTTTCAGCCTTATTCATTTTCTTAATACGTTCAGCATATTCATTTGCTAAAGTACCTTTTGTTTTCGCACTTGGAAGAGTAGTTTTTGTCAAATAACGATAGTGAAAAGATTGGATGTTAAAACCACCAGCACCGATAGCCTCAGTATAATAAGGATATTGAGCACCTTCACGTTCAATTGTTGCATTAATTTCAATACCTTTACGGCCTGAATTTGCTTTAATTGTTATCAATTTATCGGTCGGTTCTGTATATTTTTCAAAGGATTTTAACATATCAAATATTAAGTTTAAGCGAATCATCTCGGCTTCAAACTCGCTAATTTTATAATCAATACCCTTCTTATTGTGTTCTTCAATAATCCACTTTTTAATGTTCTCTACCATCTCCATAATAGAAGATTCCAATGCAGTTAATACTGATTGTGAAAACTGAGAACTTACTGATTCATTAACAAATTGGTTGTATGTCTTAAACTTGCTCATAGATTATTTATCTGTTTTAATTATAATGTAAATATAAACAAAAAAACCCAGATCCGAAAATCTGGGTTGTTAAATTTATGTTAAAGTTATTAACAATTATAGTTTTAAGAAAACTTTTCTTGTTTCAACCTCAATTCTTGTAACTTGAACTGTGATATTATCATTTTTAGTAAGTGAAGATATTTCAATTCCTTCAGGTAATTCAGATACATGTAGTAATCCAACAATACCATCTCCAATATCTACAAATACTCCGTAATCTTTAACAGATTTGATAGTACCCTTAACTTCAGTTGGGAATGATTTATATTTATTTGCAATCTCCTTCCATGGATCTACAGCTTCAACATACTCTAATTGAGTTAATGTTATTTTAGAATCACTAATGATTTCTTTAACAACGAATGTAATCTCGTCTCCTGGTTGGATTTCTCTTGCTTTATGTTTTTTAGCAAATTCAGGGTTCAAGTCATTTGCATGAATCATTCCAGTTAAACAACCATCGAATTCAACAAATACTCCGTATTTAGCAGAACCTGTAACATTTCCAGTTCTTGTTTCTCCCATGTTATTTCTAAGTTCTTCAACTTTGCCAGGGATTAGTGCTTGTAAATATTTTCTATGTGAAACAATTACAGTACCTCTTTCTGGAGAGTAGCTCATAGGAACTACATACATTTGAGTGTTCAATACTGATTCGAAATCTGCAAGTTTGTTAATACCTGCAAGAGAACCTGGCATGAAACAATCAATTCCTTGTACATTTACGAAATAACCTCCGTTTGGAATCATTCCAGTTACAGTTCCAATATATGCAGTGTTTTGTTCCTCTGCTGATTGTAGCATTTCTCTTAGTGCTGCGGCTTTAATTCCAGCTTCAACAGAACCTACAATAAATCCTCTAGAGTTTGAGCTTCTATCTGCTACGATTTCAACTGCTAATTTTTCACCTGGAATTAATCTTGCTTTTGAGATTTTTGATTCTCTATTTACATCAACATAAACCATTTCTCTATGTCCAATATCGATAGAAGCCCATTCTTGGTCAACCGCATATACAGTTCCTGTGTGGGTTTCTCCAATAACAACATTAAATACGTGTGGAGTTGTTGATTCTAATTTTTCCATCAAATCTAATAATTCTTGAGCATAAGGTGCTCTTGAATAGACTTTAACGCCGGCTGGCGCTTTAATGTGAAGATTTGGTTTTCTGAAATTTGTTGGGCAATCTGCCGTGTGTGCATCCCAATCGAAATCAGGGTTACCTTCAGTTGTAATTTGTTTTTTTGTTTTAACGCCTTGTGACATTGTTTTAATTTTTAAAAAGTTAGTAATTTAAGTTATATATTTATTTTTTAGAATGTTGTCGGACTTATACCTACCATTGGAATTGGAGGACCTGAAGGTACTATAAATCCGCCTAAGTATAAGAACTTGACTCCTAATAAATGCTTTGCGCATGCTGTTGCAACTGCCGAAGCAACTGCTTTCGAGGCAACTGGTGTTAGTGGTTGCCTCTTAAATCTCTTTCCAGTATTCCATGCCTTTCTAAGGTCACTTGCTAAAGCACTTTTATTTCCATAAGAAATTGGAGTATATTTACCACCTAATGGAGGTATTGAAGTACATGGTGTTATTGGAGGACCTGGTTTAAATGGCTGTACCGCCGTACTTTTCCAATAATCAATAATTGCCTGCGCCATTACTTCATAACCATCTCCACCTTGTGTATCTTCCTCTAAATTACCGGTCATCGAGTTACCCCATTTTCTTAAAAGGTCATACCATTTATTTTTCTCTAGTAGATATTGTAGGATCTTTTCGGTATTTCTACGGATTTCGGCCTTCTCAAATCTTCTAGGATCAAGTACACTGATAACATTTTCAATAGATATTCCTCTATCTGAATATCCTTCCATACTTTGATCGATTGACTTGACAAAAACAAATTTGCATATATCTTCAGCCTCTAACCACGAGGGTATTCTGGTCTTATTATCTATATGCTCTTCTTGGAAGATATACTGGTTGATTGGATTTTTAATAGTATCTATAATTGGTATTGCATACAACTTTTTGAGTGCATCCTCCCTTTTAAGAGTTTTATCAGCCTTTAACATGTCACTTACAATATCATTTTCAGTTATTTTGCCCTTATATTCTTTTTGATATTTTTTAAGTTCGGAATTGTACAATCTTTCGATATCTGCCTTAGTGATTCCAAATGGACTAAATTGAGAACCCTGCTTATTGAACTGGTCAATTAATCGGTTTCTATATTTTTTCGCCTTTTCAAGTGCCTTTCTTTGAACCAAATCATCTTTTAGTTTATCAAAATTATTTGAGCTAAGTCCTAAAATTTGTTGAACATGTTTCTTAACCTTTTTTCCAAAGGTTGGATTTATTCCAATATCTAATCTGTCAACCCACTCTCCATATTCAGAAGATCCGTCATTTTGATAAACTACTCGAAGCGCTATATTTTTAGCTCTCTCATCTTCTGTCATTACAGGAACCGAAGGCCTAGGTTTTATATCAGCAAAAGGATCTTTAACCTCTTCGATAACTACAGTTCCCTCTGGTTTAATATCTAGCGTTATTGTTTTGTTTATCTCTTTTAATAGGGTTGAATCGTCTGCATAAACTCCTTTAAACACATAAACATAAGAACCGTTTTGAGTAGGTGCTAATATATGTAGAACATTATCAGTTGCAATCTGAAGAGGTTGATCCTCTCCATTTATAGAATATAAGAATTTATAGTTAAGTCCTTCGGTAAACCCTGAGATAGTCATAGTGATATATCTTTCAGGTTCTCCAGGTTTTGAAGCCTCCTCTAATAAATTTGAATCGATTTCACCAGTAACCGGAGGTTTTACATCTGCTGGATTTGGGCATGTTGATGGAAAAAGCGGATAGAAAACAAACTTTTCAAGATTATCTTTGTTTTTTTCAGTCCATTTTTCAAGTTCACAATATGTATCAAATGTAGTATCCGGTCCTGGAGCCTTTTCAAACATATCGGCATACTTTGAGTTTGTAAATTTGCTATCGAATTCTACATCCTCTTCCTCATATATTTTCTTAAATGCTTTTTTGAAACCTTCCTCAAGAACTGGTTTTTGGCCAGATTGATGTATATTCCCAAACATCGTTTGCGAGGTTTTAACGCTATTAAAATATTCACCTGCTAAAAACACAGCAAACTCGTCTATGCTTTCTGCGCTTAGACTAGATAATTTTGCTGATACTTTATTAATGAAATTTGGCCATTGTGCTGGCATAAATATAACGTTTTAGAAATTATATATCCTATTTACCTTTTTGTTGGTAATCTTTATGTGTCGATTTTAAACTACTAATTGTCATTGGGGTCGGTGCTGCCGGAGGTCCTGAAGGACCAACTCCTGTCGGGTGAAAATGGTTCTTATAATCATCAAGTAATTTATTCAACCATTTTTCAAGAGAAACTCCTCGAACTGCAGGTTCTGCTTCATCTTCACCTCCTTCACCGGTATTACTTAAAAATATATTTCCTGAATCTAAAAATATCTTTTCAGTTGTAGAGATTTTAATATAACCATTTTCATCTATTTGGATTAATGGTCTTTCCTTTGCACCACTACCTCGAGTAATTACCAATCCATCTTCAGGTGAGTGATAGATTCTAATGTTTCGCACCTCATCATATACTAATGATACAACATCATGCGCAGCCCCGGAGGATTCTAGAACATCAGCCTTTAATGCTTTACTTTGATTGATTTGAAACCAATATTCAGGGTGGTATATGTTACCATTGTCGAATCTAACTGCTACAATTGTACCGATGTTTGGAGTGTGGTGAGAACCTACAAAGTCTCTATTCATTGGTGTTGCCCATGGAATAGCATCATTTGGTAACTTGTCAAACTTACCAAACACTTTAACTCTACATCTTCCAAGAAACTTAGGGTCAGCATTATCTACAACCTCACCGATCCAGTGGGTTTCTCTAATATTGTCTTTGTCTAATTCTTTATCCGTTGCCATTAATCGTAAGCATTTCCTAGGTTTTTAACTGCATTGCTTGCTCCTTTGTCTAGAGCCTGTTTAATTGTACCTCCACCTGCAACATTAGCAATATTCGATGGTATTACATTTCCAAGATCTTTTGCAACTTGTTGAATATCGGTTGCTTGATCCACTCTTCTAATAAAATTAGAATATACATTTTCAAATGTTGGAATTCTATTAACTGTTTTATCTCTAGCAGCTTGAATCAATTCTCGCTTCTTAGCTTCTGCAAGTGCTTTAGCCGAATCTTTTGCTTTTTCAGATATCTCGTCAATTTTACCGTTAATCTTGTCTTTTGCAAATTCCATCGGTGATTTTGAAGTAGCATCAAAGAACTCAGCATCAGGCGCTGGTGATAATTGATTTTTTGTATACTCTATGGGTTCAATAATACCATTAAGAACTCTTGACTCTATTTTATGAATATCTTCATATTTAATAGTAATTGAGTTAGATGCGGGTCCATCTGGATTTTTAGATAGGTCAGTAAAAATATTAACGCCTGTTGTCATATCAAGCTCGCAGTAATTTAAGCCAATCATAAAGTATGGACGGCCGCCAGTACCCATAATATCTTCATTTTCATTTGAAGTATCAACTGTTGGTTTAATATTTGAAGGAAAATCTTGAAGTGCAGTTTTTTTATTAATTCCACCGACTTTAAATGATGTTTTTGCTTGAATTGTTCGGACTTCTGTAACATAAACCCACATTCTAAATTTTCTTAGATTAGCTGGCATAATGTAACCCCATTTACGTTCATCAAATATTGCTCTTTTATACAAGTGCATTAAACCCGCAATTGGAAGATTTAAAGATTCTAATGTTTCAATTTCTAATTTTGCATCATCTCCTCCCCAATAATTAGACATTTCGTTATATTGCTGTAATCTTTCCAATCCTTTAAGAGATTGCCAGTACCATGGTAGATCCCTATTTATGGTGAATAGCGCATTTCTAAATGCTTGAAGGTCCTCTAATCTATCTTTATAAAACTGATCACCTTCTGATAAATCTGTTAAGAATTGCTCAGCAGGTCCAGCAAGAAGTGGTGAACTTTCAGGGTCATGCCAGTCAAACATGAGCGCAAACGAAAGGTAAGTAGGATCCTGGTACGGATACTTCTTATATGAACCCTTTCTAAAGTCGTTTGGTGTTTTAAAATCTGACATATATTATCTATCTTTATTTATTAGTTACTGTGATACGGTCTCTTCTCCAGTATTAGAAGGAGTTTCTGGTGGTTCAGGTGCTGGATTAGGTTCTGGTGAAGCTGTGGCTGAAGGAGTTCCAGCAACGGTTTCGGGTGTAATATTGTTAACCCTACTTGGCCATTCTCTTCTAAGCAAATTAAGATGCTGTTTAACTGATGGTGCTCCTGCTTTATAATACAGCTTAAAACCCCCAATCACATAATATGCACTTAAAAACTCATCAACAACCATTTCTCCTTGGTTTAATCCACCGTTTTCTTGATCAGTCGGCTTGCTATCAAATCCATCCTTTTCTTTCTTTTCTTTTATCTGATTTTCGGCATCTAATCTTTGTCTCTCTCCGGTATATATAACTACCGGTATTTTATGGAATCTATGAAGCGCTGGATTAAAACTTGCCAATTCAATATCTAACGACATTTTTTTTGCTTCAGTCATGTTTTGCGCATTGGTAATTGCAGAGTACTCATAGTTTAAATGCGTGTTAGAAGTTTCAGGATCTCCTGATTTTCTACCAACATATTTATATTTGATTTCATTTTTATATCGGTCTTCATCTCGACGACCCTTTAACGGTTCTTCGATGTCCTTCATATTTTTACTCGCTAGAGGTTCAATTTCATGAGAAACTAGACCCTCATCAGAGTCATTTTCAAAATATTGTAAAACTCTTTTGTACCCATTCTTTTTCATTGCGCTACCCGCAGTGTTCTTGATAGATTGCTTTACTATAAATAAATTAGAACCCTGGTCTCTCTTATGATTTGTAAGAACAAGAGGTCTTTTTGCCTTATTTGCTGCTTCAGCTTCTGGGGTTTGAGGAGTATCTGCAAGATCCTTTTCATATGCTGCAATCATTTCCTCTATATTTTCCTCCGAATCCATCAACTTATTTAAGTTAACATAATTAACATAATAGTATGGGTCTATACAAAAGGTCTGGAAGCTATCCTCATCAATATAAGAGTGTCTAACCAAATCTTCCAATGTATCAAACATAGAATTAAAGGGTATAACCAAGTTCATGGCATCATCAGCAGCGTCAATGTTGGTTGCTAATCCAAGTTTTAAATCATTTGCAATTGCTTCAATGTGGTCTAATGATGTTCCTGAACCGTATGATTTACATGCATCAGCATATAAACCAGGCACTTTCATCCTTCCCATTAAATGATACTTATTTCCTCTACCTTCACCCCTCTGTGGTGGTGCTTCGGCATTAGAAATATCGAAATCAATTCGTATATCTTTGTATTGGTCCTTCTCTAAAGTACCCATTCTAAAGTTAATAACATCACCATCTCTTGGGAATGAATCAACTCCAAAAACACCTTCAGTATCGATGATTGATATATCTATAGTTGGAACAGTACCAGTACAGTCCATTTCCATTGAAAGAATTTCCCAATCGCTAAAAGTATAACCATTAATCGATACCATTAAAATATATCCCTTACTTGTGTTTGCTTTCTCATTACCTTCACCTTCACCAAGCGAGGCAAATTTAACCTCATCTAACTTAATAGTAGGTTCAGTAATCGTAAGAATATGATTGTCAATTGATGCCATTAAATAGTAATAAATCCGTTTCCGATAGTAATATTAGAATCTCCTTCTTTTAAAATATTAGGAGGTAAAATTTGTTTTGATCCGTTTGCTTTTTGAGCCGCTTTTCTTTGTAGATATTCAATTCTCTTAGCATCTTTAACCGGTAGCCTTTTCGTATCGACAAACTGATCTCTTATCGAGATTTGATTTGCAGGTCCGACAAGTCTAATAGGTTTAATAGTTCTAAGAACTGATATATTCATTGGAATCTCTAAAACATCGCCTTCATCTATCGAGAATGGATTTGATATTCCATTCCATTTTAATATATAATCACAATAATCTGCGTCTCTATAATATTTTAAAGAGATTAAATCTATTCTGCAAACTTGATCTTCAGTTACAGTATGCACCGCCATTACCTCTGTATTATCCGCAAATATTACAGTAGGCATGCTAAGAATCATTTTAGTATTATCAGCAGATCTTTGTTTTTTCTCTAGAGTATTAAATCTCATTGTTGTTTTATATTTTTAATCTATTATCCGTTACTTACTTTTCTAAAGACATTAATGAATCCTCCTTTTTCGACCTTTCTGTCTTTATTACCATAAGCACTAACATCAGAAGTTGCATTAATATCTGCAACGTCATCAGGCTGTAAGTAGAATCTACCACGACCAGCATTGAACATTGATTCAATTTCAGCTTTATCTCTAGGTCGACCTGGTTTTAATTTAATAACGGCAACTAGTCTTTCCGGAAAATCTTGAGTTGAATTTGCACCTTCAAATGTTATCTCACAATCAGTCATTGCTAAGTTACCAATAACCATAATTGGGTCCAATGGATTTCCAATCGTTAAATGCCAGTTTCCTGTAGGGTCTCCAGTTAATAATGAAGCTGCTGCCTGAGAACCCTGTGGTGTATTAAACATTTCCATTGCAGGACCTCCAATAAGATTGTTAATCATCTTGTTATCTTTTAGGGCTGCTAAGACTCCACCACCATCTCCGTTAAGTAGAGCACCGAAAGCATCTCCACCTCCTTTAAGAGCTCCACCAAACATTTTACCCATATCTTCAACAATGGATCCTGCAAATCCAAGATAATCTCCAGATCTCAGTTTGGCTAAGTTACCTAATGGTTTCGCAGCTCCACCCCCACCTCCAATATATCTAACAGATCCTCCCCAGAAAGGAGCATTGTTATATGTAAGAGCTAAAAGATTTGATAATTGGTCAAGCATCATAATCTTTGGGTTGGCTCCCTCAAAACTACGTAGTTCATATTCAAATTTAAGGCTAAATTCTTGTTCAAATTTAAGACCCTGTTCTCTGATTAAAACTTTCTTAATAACGTTAAGAGGTCCAAAAACGTGATTTGGATATGTATTAGTGAATTGGTCAAAACCAGCATTTTGATCTCTAGCATTTGATTCAACAGCGCCTCGACCTGCCGCACCATTTGCCATAGCAGAAAGAACTTTAGTACTATTAACCATACTACCAAATTTACCAGCCGAAGCCTCTCTACTTGGCGAGTTAATTGTTTGCATTTCTGATTCAGCATCTTTCCAACCAAATCCATGAGAAAACTTTAAGATTTCTGCCATTGAATTTCCAGGAGCTTCACCAAGCCATGTAACTGCTCTTGCAATATCTGGTTGCATGATTTCAACTGGCTTTCCATCATCTCCCATCGCAGTTGGAGTAATAATATCATCAGCAGCAGGATATGCAAATCTCCTAAGTGTAATTAAATATGTATTTGATATTTTGTTAAAATATCTAGCTAATGCAAAATCAGAATAGTTATATCGATATCCCATATTTTTTGTATTGGCACTAGTGATTTCTATAATTTTAGAAACAGTAGGATTTTCTAGTGTTTTAACATCAATCTTTTGATATATTGTTCCTCCATCTTTATTACTTTCAATACCAACAGTTTGTCCGTTTAGTGGTGTTCCTTTATAATTTATTAATGAATAGTTATTAAAGTGAGAATATGGTCTTTGTAAAGAAGGAACCGTAGGAGCTTTAGCTGGTTCATCAGTACCGGTATTTGTATTTGATTCGCTACCCTTTGGTGTATAACTTTCTGATGGTTGTATATCTGCGTAATATTGAGATCCTCCTGGAGAAACAATTTTAAATTCGCTATCAGTTTTAACAGCTCTTGCTTTAGTTTGATCGGGTTTTATAGGTGCCTTTAAACCCTTACCCTTACTTCTAGTACCAGAATGCACACCGTCTGGAGTTCCTCCATCGATCATACCAAATTCCTTACCAATAACATTATTGTAAGCGCTAATAAATCCTTTACCTAAAGAACTATCCTTTGCTACTTTGAATGCGGATTTTGATTTATCAGCTACTTTGTCAAACCATCCTTTTTCTTCTGCCATTCTTACTAAATATATTTATTTAAGTATATATCCAAGAATTTGGACTATTCTAGATTATCATAGTCCATCGATAGTGGTCTATATAGTAGTTTATCAAAATATCCTTTCTCTTTTCCGGCTCTATCGCCTAAGAATTTTTTAATATGAGCTTCAAATACACCTCGACTCTCATAGTGATATTTTCCCTTTGAATACGTTGACCTATTAGTAAGTTCATAAAGGTCTCTAATAGCCTTCTCGACTAAAAAATCTTGTATGTTATTATATAACTCAATAATTTCTCCATGTGTTCTAGTACACATTACAGAATCTACTGTTATTAAGAATGATTCCCATTTAGAATCTATGTAGTTTTGGAATTCTTTTACACTTGCTATTTTTTGTCTAGCAACTTTGAATGAGGTTACTCCGCCCTCAAATGTTTTTTCGAACTTCATGTCAAACATATACCTCTTAAGAAAATCTATATCGTCATAGAACCTTAGGATACGTACCTGGTATCTTGGCATTTTATCATTAAATTCTACATCATGGATAATTGCTTTAACAGGAAACACTATATTGCTATATCGGTTGTTCGAAATAAGAACATGTATTTGTTCACCTTTCGAAAAAAGTTTATGTCTAATCATTTTTGATGGTATTAATAGAATCAAATAGAGATGCGATTCTTGTATCGACAGCTTCTTTAGTATTTATCAAAGTTAGAGAGATAGTGTATTCTCGCTCGCTGTTCAGTTCGACCATTTCTTTAAAATTGTTTACAATTTCAAGGTCTAGGTTTTTAAACAAATAAATTACGCGGTTTACGTTAGTTGTTTCTAAACGTAAACATCGCGTAATTTCATTTACTATTGTTAATCCTATAATTGAGTTGCTCGGGTCTTGTCCATAAGGATCGGATTTAATAAGCTTATTTTTAATAGAAACGTGGTCAATAACTTTAACCATATCTTTTTCTACATTTCTAATAAACCTATTAAATTCTCTTCTTGATGGGCACCATACACATTCAATTATTAGATTATTCATTAATTGTTAAACCTTTGGAGTGATTCTGTTAAGTTCCTTCTCCAACTTTTTTATTTTTTCAAGTTTCTCTTCGTTTGTAGGAATGTAATCCTTTCCCCAATCTTCAATAACTTGTATTTGGTGTTTGCTCTTTGAATTACCAAAAGATAATCCAATGTCAACACAAAGTTCATGAATGAACCTTAATTTTGCGGTAGCATCGTCAAAATCATAAACAGTTGTCGATTCAAAAGATTCTCCAGCTGAATTAATATTGTCATCTACTACAGTTTTAATAACACCATTGTCTGCTAGTGTTATTTTAACTGTTTGCATTTGTTCTAGATTTTAATGAGTTAGATGCTTCTTTCATTAATTTTCTAGCTGTTTTTTTGTCTTCTCTACGAGATTCAGGATTTTTGATAGTTAGCGTAAAGAATGCCTCTTCTAACATTGCAATTTCTGCATCGTTATAACCTATTGCTGCCCATGTTTTTTTCAAATCATTTGCTTTAGATTGTAATGCATTTTCTGTAGCATCTAAGTTTCTTCGAACATTTGCCTCGTGAGCCTCTTTTCCAGCTTCTTGCATCTTGTTATACCAAGCTATTCCAGGACCTGAAAATCGGTTGTACATGTTTTTGATTTTCAAATAACCCATTGCTCTGAATTGAGCTCTTCTTTGTCTTCTAGACATTGTTGTTGTTTTCGCCATTATAGTAATTGTTAATAAAAATTGTTACTTGTTCTGTTAAATATTCTTGTAGTTTATTTATCTCAATTTGAGACACTGCCACCGCGGCAATCGTTTTAATTAAATTCTCTCTGTCCTCGTCAGCATTATCAATTAACATATCAAATATCTGTCGGTTTGGGATATTTAGGTTAATTGTTGTTTGAAAAGGCTCCATGTTTTTCTTTGAAAGCTTTGCAACTAATTCCTCTAATGCTGATTTTTCAGGTTCTGCTTGAACTTCTTTAACAACCTCCTTCTTTGTAGGTGTTTGTTTTGTTTGAATTCCAGCAGCAATATCGTTTAACGATTGAGCTCCAGGAAATGGCAACTGATCGCCTTCAACCTTTTCTAAAAATTCTGATAGTACATTATTAAATATTTGAGAGCCATCTGTAAAGTATGTGAATTCACCATCACTATCTTTTACCTCGACAACCTTTCCAAAGTTGTCTCCCTTTTTCCATTGATATTTTATAACCGTATCTTTCACTAATTCCATTGTTTGTGTATTTTGATAATTATAT
>Ga0208897_1000449_pt1 | contig 18755 bp, 26 predicted proteins | sample ColrivemetaGS697_FD_187594 | JGI IMG/M metagenome (GOLD analysis project Ga0208897, IMG submission 187594) | Estuarine microbial communities from the Columbia River estuary, USA - metaG S.697 (SPAdes) (version 2) | ecosystem: Environmental > Aquatic > Marine > Intertidal zone > Estuary | place...
GTCTTCGTGTGACCAAAGTATTTCGTCGGGCCAATCTACAAAACCGTATTTGTAGTCCATAAAACGTGTGTGTATATTACACGTTAGTCTATCAGAGTAATTTCCTATTTTAACTTTCATCTATTGTTTTCCACATTTCTTTAAATAGACAAAATCTTTCATGTCCCTTTTCAGTTTTATATATAAATTGCATTGATAGTAATTGTATTACTGTACCTTGAAATGTTCCATTAAGTGTACAAGTATGTTCAATCTTATCACCGAGTAAAGGTCTTTTCATTAGTGTATAGTTGGATCCTGCATAAAAAATTCTTCTTTGTCTATACCAAAATGATCAATACATAACTGTACAATAGATGCTGGTACATCATCTTCGTCACACCCGTCTGGTATAAACAGTCCTTTGAGTCGCCCTGCTTTATCAATAATCAACCCCCAATCATTATCTCCAAGAGTCTCTTCAAATGTAGGCTTATTTTCTTCAGTCATTTGTTTCTCCGTAAACATCAATTATATCTTCTATATTGTTAACATAAAACTTTCCATTTTTTACACGCATAGCAACAGCGCCGCCACTACTTTTAATATATTGTCTTCCACCGTCAATCATTCTGTCTCCTACAACTTTGTAGTCATGGTGCGATTGACTGTAATGATATTTACCGTCTACTTCAATCATTCCAAACTCGAGTGATTCTATAACATCTGCATTAGTAATCATTGTTTGGTCGTTGTGTCGTAGTATACCAAAGTAGTAATTACCAAACTGAGGATGAGGTGTAGCTCTATAGAAAATATCCATAGGCCTATCACTTGTTTTTAAGTCTGTAGTACAAACATACTTTACTTCTACACCATCTTTTTCTGTGTAAAGTTTTTCAACCTTTGCTGTGTCAAATAGTGACTCGTGTTGTATATTCATTTTTTACCTTTTTCATTACTGTTTTATGGATTCCTGGATTTACACGAAGAGCATGTGGCATCATTTCGTGCCTAATATAGTTACGTATATGTCTAGTATCTGTATTAGTTTTATCCTCAATGAACGGTACGTTTTTAAGATTGCACCAAAGTTCTAATTCTCGTTTACGGGTAAGACGAAACGGTCGAATAACGTTTTTATTCCTATACGGAATAATTTTTCCTTTGCCGTGCATACTTGACCATAACCAAGTTTCTACACAATCATCTAAATGATGTGCTGTTACAATAGGCGCATCAATACTATGGAAGAAAGCATACCTTTCGTTGCGCCAGTATTCCTCCCAACTTTCACTTTTTTGTTTGCTATACCTAGGCTTGCCATATACTATTCCTATCTGCTTTTCGCCTACATACCTAGCAACAAACTTATATGCTTCTTTACTAGTTTCAGTTTGATGATCAAAAAATAAAATATTAGTGTGATGCTTGTTAGACAAAAAGTCAACAGCAGCCATACTGTCTACACCGCCTGAACATGCTACATGTAAGAAGTCGGGCATTTTACCCTGCAAGTGAATCATGCTATACCTTGTAAATTCTTACGTAGTTAAGGCGTGTTTCGTTTGCACTAAACAATTTGTTCTTGCCTTGTGCTTTTACTTTGGCCTTAATACGTTTCATAGTACCTACTTCGTATTCAAACTTGTTCATAAAAGATACAAGATTACCGTCAATAACAGCCACATAGTTAAATGACTCCCATTGTTGGCTATAACGCTTATCGAGAATTTTAACCACTCCTTCAACGACATCTTTTTCCTTACCCAAGTATTGGGAGTCTCTATATTCTACACGAATCTCTTTTGTGAGTCCTGTTTCGTGCTTATCACGGTTTACAAATTCTGGTACAAATGCAACTCGTCCTAAGTTAGTTACAGAAACAGTGTCTTGTGACACTGAATCAATTATTTCACGTTTGAAATTGCCTAAGTCGGCAAGACCTAGCATTACATATCGACGCATCCATTTATGGATTTCTGCTACTGTTTCGTAGTCGTCTGCTGTAGGTTTAGGCTTTACGTAGTCGTCAGGAACAGGATTATCAATACTAGCAAATGCATATTTCACAATTTCTTTGTTAGCAAATTGTGTTTTGTTATCCGGCTCTGAAAAACGTCTAGTATTTTTGATATAAGAACCATTAATACGTTGTGCAGCAACCGCCATGGCAAGTGCTTCTTGTGTACGAACTTTTTTTATGTTACGGCGTCCTGCATCTTCGTCACGCAATTCAAATGCAATTTCATCTTGTTTAAACTTCGATACCATTGTGTGCCTCTCTGTTTGCCTAACTAACTATGTTTAATTATAGCACCAGTGCCTTGAATTGTCAACTGATTTATTACATCATCAAGTGTATAAATGTTATGCTCTTGACCTGCTTCGTATACATGGAAATGATAATCTTCAATAGTCTCTTTTATCTTTTGTAAAATAACTGTTGGTGGCTCAGATATCCATTCAGAGAATCCTCTGCCTTCCATTGTAATAGCATATCCAAAAGTATCTTTTAATACGCCTTCAAGTCGAGCAACAGGACTATTCCGACCATACCATAAGTAATTAAACGTAGCCATATGGCTTTCTGAACTATAACTGTTTTGATAAACACCTAGTCTAACTTTTGACTTGTTTACACTTGTGATACCAATTTTACAAGCATTAGCACCCATTGGATCTTTCATTAAGTACATGAACTTCATATTACCACCTACACTGTGCTTGTGGAAGTTGAATTCGACCTTCGCTTTCGTTATACAAGTTTACAATCGCATCATATACACGCCACTGATCGTGGTCTCTTGGATTTGTAAAGCCTTTAGTGTGTAAAGCATTGTCATAATTCTCTTTAAGACCTAACTGTGTTGAAGCAGGATCTCCCCATGTTTTAATAAACAGTTCGCCTAGCTCTTTATCAAACTCTTCGTCTAGTGCAAAGCCTTCAACTTCTGCCATTTTATATAGTAATGCCATAGGCCTCCAAACTTCAAGTTCTGCAGCGGCCTTCTTCCAATGTGTATTATGAAATTGTAATGCACGTTTAAAGTATTTTCCTTTAACACCATAATCGTCAGTCATTTCAAATATAGCCTGTCCGCTTTTAATCTGGCTAAATGCATTAGGTGTATTAGCATTACGTTTTGGAAAAAACTGTGTTGCTGTTAAAATATTGTTCATTGCTACAGTAGCACTATCTTTAGTTTCAAGCAAAATCATAAACTCGTCGTATGCATGTAACTTACGTTTGTTACGACTGTTAATACGAATCATATTTTGACCTGCAAGCCAAACAGCATATTCTACTCTATCAGTAAAGCCAGCTTCTGTAATTACTTCTTCAGTAATCATTTCAACATCTATATACCACATTGGAATGCTGGTATAGTTTTGACGTTTCATTTCTTGTGCTGTATGGTGACCGTCCCATAACATATACATGTTGTCTACTAAAATTGCTGTAGGCAGTAGAACAGATGTATGTTCAAAATCAAGTTCAATTTTATATAAATGATTAGGCGCAACATCACGTTGGAACCTTGGCCATAAGTAACAATCCTCCCAATCTACATAACCAAATTTAACAATTCCTGTTTTAGGATCAAATGGGTCTGGATTAGCTGGACGTTTTTGTGGACCTAGTACAATGTCAATTGCTTGTGCAATATCTTGTAAAGGTATAATTCCTTTATCATAGTTGTCTGCCATTGTACGAGTGTCAATAGCATCATCTTTCATTTCGAATGGGGTATCGTAATTTGCCAGAAACTTATTAATTTCAGTTTGGCGATTATAAGGTTTAACTTTCATGTTCTTCTCCAAATGTGCCTGCGTATCGAAATACTGGGGCGTTAAATTTAAGTAGTTGCGTAACGAATTACTGGACTACCTTATAAGTATAACACTAAGTCTACTGTATGTCAAGACTTTTTGAACAAGTATATTCCTTCTGACTTATAACTATTTTCTAATTTATTGTTTCCTACACCTGGACGAACATTAAGTAACATATCTATTTGTTTTTGATATGTAAATCCTACTTGTTCACTTATTTGTTTCCATTGTTCAACAATATTAAATTCTTCTTTACCATCTTTATAGTCTGCAATATTAACAGCATAAATTGCATCTTTAGCAAGAGCTGTATGTAACATTTCTATAGTAGGGGTAACATATGTTGTAAACCATTCATCTAAGTTAGTACAACTATTCATGCATTGTGTAGGTTCATCTGTGTACGTTTCTAAATTAAAATACGGTGGACTACTAAATGCCGCATCATAATATCCTGGCTCTGGTGTAAACTGTTCGCTAGGCATATGATGCATTTCAAACCCACTACCTAGTCCTAAACTGGTCATTAGTTCGCCTAGTGCCATAAGTCCGTTATATGTTTTAGTGTTAGGATCAATGCCTGTATAATGGTATCTTAGATTGCTTGTAAGCCCGCCTAACATGCGTCCGCCATACCCTGAACTAAAGTCCAAGACATTGCCCATAAAGTTAGGGCATATATACTCGTATACAGCTCTAGCATTCATAGGTTTAAAGTTAGCAATAGTTCCGCCACTAACTAGATCTAATGCCCTTCTGATATTAGCAGGCAATACACTATTACTTCCTTCGTCTCTGTATTTAAAGCAAAAAGAAATAGCTCTTTTTAATCTTTTGTCATCATAGAATCTTGCTCGCATACTAACCATTTTATCTTTACGGGTATATGCTTCTTGCATATTAGGAAACCAAAATCTGCTAAAGTTTTGTCCTGCTGTATTACCGACTGAAATTTTATTATCTAAGACTTTATGATGTTTAAGGCTTAGTTTTTTAAGTTCTTTCTTACAACCTTCAAGACTAAAGTATGTAATTGGAATAACATTTACACTTCGATAGATATCAAAAATTTCATCTTCTATCTTTTGTTTGCCAGCGTCATCTACAGAGCTCCACTGTTCTTTTGAATAGGATGTCAATTGATCGTGTACATGCTCGTAACCTGTGTACACTTCTGTAGTTGGAGTTACATTCCATTCGTTGCAAATGTGTTTATAATAAGTTTCTGTATCCACTAGCCTGTCTGTGTCCATGCATACTTGGCGGTTCCTGTTTGTTCCGCCCACCTAATAAACAAGCCAGTCTCTCGTCCGTGTGCTTCAATTTCCCAAGGTAGATCCCAATAGTCTACTTTCTTTGGGTTATATGTTTTACCATACCATTCGTCATTTGCAGGGTGCAGTTCTCTACGAGCAAATTGTTTTACATGCACCATTTCGTGTGCAAGTGTTTCTAACATTTTACGCATAGATTGTGTTCGATCTATTTCTATATCAAATTCTCGCTTGTTATCTAATTCTAAGCAATAACCCATAGCACCTTTCGGCGTACATAATCTTACAGTGATGTCTAACGTTTTCATACGAGGCATTAGAGTGTTGATACAAAACTCTACCATACTTTCTACATACTTACGTTGATTGGGCTTACCGCCTGTAACTGTAATAAACATACATGCCTTCTTTGTTAGGTTATGTTTATATTATAGCATCAATTGCTAATGATTGCAACCTATAATCTAAAGGTAATTCGCCCTTTGGTTAAATCATATGGAGTCATTTCTACTCTAACCTTGTCACCCAAAATCATTCGAATCTTATTTTTACGTAATCTTCCGCCTGTGTAACAAGTTATAGTATGCCCATTTTCGAGCTCAACTTTAAAAATTTGATTAGGTAAAACTTGTAAAATCTTACCTTCCATTTCTAGTAGTCCGTCTTTAGACATCTTTCTCCAAGTTGGGAATTATATGATCAACGTCTTCAATTTTTTTAATTGATATTGACTTAGTATCATGCATTAATTTAATGTCTAACACATCGCCAGGCTTCCACCCCATCTTTTCTGATATCTCTGGTGGGATATTCATCATCACATTATTTGGATCATCTTTAATATCTTCAAAGATATCCTCTGCCTTAAATTCGTATACATTTTTATCTGTCATATTGTATTTACTCCTTTAGCCATTCTTCCAAACGTGTGCGGAATAACCTTTTCCGTTAGTGTCACCACCTGCGTTATCAACATCTTCACCATTATACTCAATTGATGTAACAGTATCTTCACCGTTTAAATATTCTGTTGTGTACACTTTCAATTTCTTTGGATCAAAGTTTCCAGTAGTTTCAATAACGCCGTCAAAGAACGTGCCTTTTTCGCTCGAATAAAACTGTGCAATATAGTCTGTACCTTCTGGTGCTTCGTCTTCACAACCCATTTCGGTTAGTTCAATTTCCCAGTTGCTTTCTTCTTCAAGTTTACTCAACATATCTGACAGATTCTCACCTTCGATAATATCTTGAATTTGGTTCGCACTATAATCCATTGAATCAACTTCTGTTACAGTAATATATGCACTTCCCCATTCAACACCATATGAGTGTTCAAACTCTGTATGTGATTCATACCAAGGTCGCTTGTAGGTGTCTTCGTCTTTGTCATGTAAGAACATTGCTGACTCTGGAACACTATCAATTTCGTCGAAGTCTGGTTCTTCGTCATCGTCACTTACCATATATTGCACCAAGTCACTATCACCATGTTCTTCACAAATAGGTTGCCAAAAGTCGTGTGCTTCTTTTGAAATAGTCATGTACGCACTTTCGCCACCGTATCCGTTTAGTGTGATGTTATAGAAACGTGGGCCTTTGAGCTCTTCTACTAATTCTGTTTTTTCTTCTGATGTTGCCATAATAGTTCTCCTAAAAACTTAGTTGGCGCGGCTGAAGAGATTCGAACTCCTGGCCCTTGGTTTCGTAGACCAATGCTCTATCCAGCTGAGCTACAGCCGCGTAATATAATTTATTATAATTGATTTTGTTGAGATTGTCAACCATTAAAATTCCATATCAGCAGCTACAATATATCTGTCTTCTTCAGTATGTAGTATGCCGGGTCTGTGCCATATCTTTCCTGGATAAATCATCCAGTGTCCTTCTCTCCAAGGTGTAAAGTATTTTCCATCGCCTTCTGGACCGTTTGGTGCAAGCTCTGTACCTGCGGTTTGTGGACCAACTACTTCTCCAGCTATTGGCAAGTGCATGTAGTACACTCCACTCACAGTAGTAGTTTCAGTATTATGATTGTGATGATGCCAAAGAGTATCTCTATCCTCAGGATCTTTAAGACTAGTCCGGTAACTCCAACTTTGTATGTTTTTTATTTGTCTCTCTTGTTTCATAAATGCAAAACAACTCCAAATAAAACTCATCTTCAAGTTAGTCCACTTTTCGTTTGGTAATCCAAATACATTAACGTTAGTTTGGTACTTAGGACTGTTAGTCCAATAATTGCCTTTAGATATTAACTCATTAACATCATCGCACATAGACATACGACTAGTGCGATCAATTAAGTTATTCCAATCATAATACTCATGTAATTCTTGCATTACACAACGGTCTTTAAATATTCTAATACTTTCTTTGGATCAGTTTCGCCATAAGGATCATTGTCATTACTAGCATTGTTACGTCCTGGCTCTTCAAAGAATTTTTCTACTACTCCGTTTTTGACAACCATTGCGTAACGCCATGATCTATTGCCAAAGCCTTGAACCGGTTTACATACTAGCATACCCATCATTTGAGTAAATTCTCCAGCGCCGTCTGGAATAAACTTAATGTTTTTAACATCTTGATCAATCATCCATTTACGCATAACAAATGTATCGTTTACGCTGATAACATATACTTCATCTACATCTAAGTTACGAATTTGGTCATATAATTCCTCAAATCCTGGTACTTGGTATGTACTACAAGTAGGAGTAAATGCACCTGGCAGAGAAAATACTACAACTCTTTTACCATTGAAAATATCTGATGTTGGTACTGTTTTCCATTCAAATGGATTTGCATCACCGTTTGCATTGTCTACAAATGTAATTGGCTTTCCGTCGGTTCTTACTCTATATTTAAAATCCACTTCTGGGATCTGTACGCCTTCTCTCATAAAAACTCCTTAAATTTCTATTGTTTAGTAATAATAGCATCAATACTTATATATGTCAATCTATTTCTTTATATAGATTTGGTAAATACATATAATAAAACAAACAGTGTGAGGGCACGATAATATGGACTTTTTAAAATTAGTAGGCGATGTCGGCTTCCCCATTGCAGGTGCATTGGCAAGTGGATTATTTGTTTTTACTACTTTAAGATTCATCCTTGACAGTGTAACAGGCAGTGTCAATGGCCTTAAAGGAATGATATCTGCACTGAACAACCGTGTACAAACTATGAATAATGATTTAGTAAAAATCGATGCTTTACTGAGTTACGCTCTCAACGTTAAACCTAATGTTGATCGATTAGCAGCTAACGAAGGTAAAGAAGACGCCAGAAGGGACTAGGAGAAGTAAATGTCAAGCGGATTAGTAGATGCTATTAACCAATACGGATTTCCTATTATTGCAGCTATGGGTCTAGGTTATTTTGTTTACTACGTATGGAAGTGGGTAACTACAGAAATTAAACCAGTACTAGGCGAAGCAAGCACTACATTAATTGCATTAATAGATCGTATACGTATGCTTGATAATGACATGATTAGACTTACCCAAAAGATTAACATGATCTTAGAATTTAAAGATCAGTATGAAAAACTAACTGGCAAAAGTTTTGACTTAGATGCAGATAAAGTCGAAGCTGAAATCAAAAAAAGTAAGAAGCCACTCAAATGAGCGCCGAGGTTGTTTTATTATTTTTATTAGTAATAAAACATTCTTTTGCTGACTTGTTCCTTCAAACATTTAATAAAAATATTGATAAAACAAAATATTTAGGTAATGGTCAAACACACTATCTACATCATAGTGTTCTTACGTTATTAATAACATTAAACTTTACTAGTATACCGCTTGCTATTGCTGTTGCACTATTAGATCATATAGCTCATTGGCATATTGATTTTTGGAAATCTATATGCGTAAAGATGTTTCGTGTAAATCGATCTAGTGGAACGTTCTTTCGAATACAATCATTAGATCAAATGTTGCACTTCTTAACTTATTTTATAATTGTAGCAATAATATTTTAATTACTTGCTTGTTGCTATGAATACGCCATTCCAATCTTTAGGCAAGTCTTGGGTTTTTTGGAACTCGCAACGTTCTATCCACATATCGTAGTAACCGCTCATTTTACCATCAAAATGTCCATGTAACAAATTACATAACTCTATCGCTTTGTCAAAGTCTTGTGCAAGATATGCTTCATACATTTCTTCATGTTTACGTTGTGCTGTACGCCATGCAGGACGTCTATTATCTAATACTGTCCAAATACCGATACCAACTGTTTTACCTTTAACAGCAAGATCATCTATTTTTAGATAGAAGAAGTCTGACTTAGTACGCTGGTATGTCGCATCTCCCACTAATAAGACGCATCCATATTCTTTACACTTACTTTCGATACGTGCGGCAGTAGATACTGAGTCTCCCAGGACGTCATAACTGTGTCTTGCCGTACTGCCCATTTCGCCAAGATAACCAAGACCAGTATTAATGCCGGCACCCATACCAACAGGCGGCCTACCTTCTGAAGTAATTTGTTCATTGAACTTCTCCACTGCACTAAGCATATCTAATCCACACTGTACTGCTGTACGAGGATGGTGTGGATCTTCTATAGGTGCGTTGTGTACGTGCATACTTGCATCGCCGATATACTTTATAACCATACCATCTGCATCAAGTATAGGCTGTGTAATAGCATCCATATAGCCATTCATAATTTTAGTAAGGCCTTTTACATCATCACCAAATGATTCACCTAGTGGTGTAAAGCCTCTTAGGTCTGAGAAACAAATACTAACTTCTTTCTTCATACCGTCTTTAATTAGTGCGGGATTCTCTTGTAGCATACGTACTACTGTCGGTGATGCATATCCTGCAAACTGTTTCTTTATTTCTTGTTTTTGTAAGTACTCGCTTGTAAATCTGTTGAATACAGCATGTAATCCTACAAGTATTACAGTAGCCAGCGGCATGGTTATATCAAGTAGATACAAGTAGTTTGTCCATGCATAGAATGTACCATACACTAACCCACTACTAGATGCAACTATTATAGAACCAACTAACCAATAAGGTGCAAAACGTCCAACTAGCACAAGGGCTATGCCTAAGATTCCTGTTGTGATCATTTCTGCTAAGAGTGCCCAGAATGGACGTTGTATTTGATCTCCGTCCATTACTGTTTGTAAGGTTACTGCCGCTGGTATGTAATTATATTGCGGACCTGTTGGACTTGCAATAAGTCCTCCAATTCCTTCCGCGGTTATTCCTAGTATTACAGTTTTACCTTCTAATTTAAAAAACTGATCTTCATCTACTAAACTAATTTGGTCAAATTGTTTATTCCAACGTAACCATATTTGTGCATTAGGATCTGTTTTAATTATAGGATAGCCTGGAACACGTACCGCTTCAATTCCGCCTTGATTTGCTTTTACTTGGTAACTAGGATTACCAGTGGCTGTCCTAATTACTTCCACTGCTAAAGCAGGATACGTATCATCTCCGATACGCATGATGAGCGGAACACGTCGAACTACGCCGTCTATTTCTGGTGCTGTATTTAATACTCCTACACCGTCAGCCGCTTCACCTAGCAATGGTATTGGTCCTAACATCCCCGGCCATTCAAACATGTATGGTAAGGGATCTCCTATCTTGGCTACGCCACGAGGAACAGGATTTTTATTAACAGAGGTAGTACCTGTTTGTGCTATGACCACTCCGTTATTTGCAAGTGCTTCGGATAAAATATTATCTCCCCCTAGTCTATCGGGTTCAGAAAACATAATAGGTATTACAATAATACCAGCACCTGCTTCGCGCAGCTTCCAGATTATATCTGCAATCTGATCACGCTTCCAAGGCCATTGACCATACTTTTCAATAGCTGGTTCGTCGATAGTGACTACTGCAATATCTTGGGAAAGGTAGGGCTCATCTGTTTGTTGAAGTAGATCAAATTGCTTGAGCCGAGCTGTTTGCACTACAGTACTATCATTGTAATGTAACATTATCATTATAAAAGCGGTAACAAATGCCACCGTCCAATGTGTGATATACTTCGTCATACTGTATTTATGTTGTTTAGTTTTGGGTGATTATAATTCCACACCCGTTAGGATTGGTGCATGTACTTGTAACTGAAATTGACATATCGCTTGTACTATGTTGTTCTAAACTATAACTATATGCCGGTCCATATCCACTAGATAAATCAATAGTTGCACTATGTCCTCCTCCACCGTGTTGTAGTATATCAACTAAGTTACTGTTGCCTGTTAGATCAAGATCAAGACTTACTGTGTTTGATTGTCCTTTTTGATATGCTTCAACATCGTTATAGTCTCCGTCTATGTCAATGTTCATAGTATGAGCACCATTTTTACGTTGTGATAACTCTACATCATTAGAGTCGCCATCTATGGTTGCTGTAATTTCGTGTGATGCCCAACAGCAGTATGTAGCTTGATCTGTTTGTGCTGAATGGAAAATATTATTGTCACCTGTAATAGTTACAAATGCGTCGTGGTCGCCACCTTCTGTTGAGTCAGTAGTACCGTCTATGTGCTTGCCTTGCCATATTTTTACGTTGTTATCGTCGCCAGTTAGTATTAGTCTACCAAAGTTACTTTCGCCTCCGCCACCTTGATAACCATCTACTGTGTTGTCATTGCCTACAATTTTGACTTCTGCTTGTTCGTATTGTGATCCGTTTTGTGTAATTGTTAGTGTATTTCTATCACCAGTAACAGGTGTGTTACCGTACCCATATACCATATGATTGTTACCGTCTTGGTCGACAACAATAGTGTTGTCATCGCCATTTGCTTCAACAATCGCTGTGTTATCATCACCGTCTTGTGTGATTGTTATGCTTTGATCATAGTCGCCACCATTACCAACTTCTGCTGAAACATAGTTGTCGTCGCCTGTTTGTGTTACGTCAAGCACACAATTATTACCGTGACAATCTAAACGTGCTTCGTTGTCGTTGCCTGTTTGAATTGCTTTGGTAATACCGTTGCCTGCAGATACGTAAACTTTTACAGCATTACGATCTCCGGTTTGAGTGTATGTTGTACTAGTATTACTGCCACTAATTATTGCATTGCTAGTACCGCCTGACAGACCAGTAACTTCATTATCTTCACCGTCTTGTGATATAGTTAGGTCAATGTTGTCACCAACTTGATACACATATATTTCATTTGCATAACAGGCCTGGGCACAGAAGTATAATGCTATAACTAAAATTCCTAAATGTGTTCCTGTTATCTTCATTAGTTATTAGTTTGATATATGTCAATATTATTGGGCCCATTCCCAATTCTATAATCAAATAATTCAAAGTCCCCTTGTTGTATGTTTAAAGTATAGCCGCCGCTTTGCTTATGTAATTTTAGATAGACATTGTTAGTTCCTACATTATCATATCTTTCAAATACATAATAAGGTTCAACGTTTGTAATTCTAATGCCTGTTGTTGTGTCAAATCCTAACTTTACTCCGCTGAAGTCTACTTCTTGTTTTTCAAATTCATCCTTAAACAATTGTGCTAGTTGAATATTAAGTTGTTCTAAAATATCTATTAACAAGTCGCCTAACATAAAGTCTGTTTCGTCAAGTTCAGTGTGCCATATTTCTTCGTCTGATTGAAATACTTCTAAATCTAAATCTCCAAATTCTAGAAAATCAACTCCTAGAATATCTGCTGCTTGTCTCTTTGCCTTTTCCCATTCTGCTTCGTCTTCTACCCAAGGAAGTCTTTTTCTAACAATTATTAACGAATCAATCATATCTTCTGTTAAGTCTAATAATTTTGGCGGTAACGGAGGTTGCGACGATGTTGTTGTTGCTGTTGCTTGAAATGCTTGATTCATTATAACAATGCCAGCATCTGTTTCTACAGTTATCTCTCCTGTATAACACACTCCAGAAGTATCACAACTTGGTAAAAGTGTAATCAAACTTCCACCTACTTCATCTACAACCATCACAAAGTCTGTGCCACGTACACCAATATTAGCACTAGGTGTTCTTATCTTAACATTCTGTTTATATTTTTTAGCAATTTGACCAGATGCGTATCTTACTGTGCCTAATGATGCTTTTAAACTAAGTGATCCAATGTCATTCGCTGGATCATATACAAATTCATCAATAATGAGTTTACTATGTTGGGTTATGTCAACCCTAGTGTCATCAACGAAGTCAATACGCATAGTTCCGTTGGTAGTAACAGCAGCATCCATACTTTGTACTTCTGTACCTACGCCACTACCAACTAAATCACGCCCTCGTTCAATTGCACCATTACCTTTTTGATCTGCAACCTTGCCAATATTTGCATACGCTGTTATTGGTAAAAGAAGCAAGGCAAAAAAGATGTACCTAGCAACTCCCATTATCAATCACTTTGTGTAATGTCTATGTCACTACCACTAGTTTGTAAATTCAAGTTCACTGTTTGATCTTGAGCTGTACCACTTTGTGTAATGTCTATAGTATTATCACCACCAATTAAACTAACAGTTTGATTATGGCCAGTTAAGCCAGTTCCTGTAACTGTAGTTGTAATAGTGTTTGCTAGATTTGATGATGCACTACTACCAACACTGTTGTCAATGCTATAGTTTAGTGCCAAGGCTTTTCCGTCTAAATTCATTGCTAGGATGTTTCCATTCCCGTCAATGTCTAGTGTTACATTGGTGCTATCAGAATCTGCATTTTCACCTATATATAAGTCTAGGTTGGTATTGTCACCATCGATGTCAATATTTGCTGTTACAGTATCACAGTCTCCTGTTGCACTGCTTGAGCATTTAAAATCAATATTATTTCCACTACCGTCCATTGTCCATGCGCCTACATAAGTGTTACCTTTAATAAGTGCATTAACAACGTTGGTGTTTCCAACTTGTGATATACTAAATGTCATACTTGATCCTTCCAGGTCTACACCTGTTACAGAATCACCAATTGTATTACCTGTTCCGTCTTGAACAATATCTAAATCCAAAGTGTCTCCCACTTGTGTAATATAGATATCATTTGCTGACGCAAAATTTACAAAACTAGATAATAATAGGACTGTTAGTCCTCCATATATCTTTTTCATAATTATCCCTCTGTCTTTGCCACTTAGTCGATGTTTTGGTTATCTAAATCCTCTTGAGTATAGCATGTATCGATTGTTTCACATTGTGAATCATCGTCATCTATCACGTCGTCTTTAAACTTCCAAAGCCCTTCCTTCTGGCCTTGATTTATTATTTCAATTACACCTGCCTCAATCGCGGCTCGAACGGCGTAATTAACCGGTTCATTTACAGAGTATCCACTCTCTGCTTCGACAGCCTTTGTACCCATATCTAAAAATTTAAATACGTCCGCTCCGGATCGTGATGATGCAATTACTTTTTCTGTAGCGACAGATAATAAAACCTTGCCGGTACTTACTGATACTATTCGCATCACGACGGTTACTGTGTCTATTCGATATTCAGTTTGTGCCCCAATGCCCAAATATCTGGCTCCCGTACCTCCTGCGGCTACATTGCTGTCATACCCTACAATGCCACCCTCTAAAAGTAACCCTGCAAAAAGCATAGGTTTCAAAGGAGTTGGTCCTGCGTCTTTTGTACGTTCGTATTGTTCTCGTGTTGAACGAATTAACTGACGCTCTTTTACTAAGTTGTCGAGACCGACACGTTCAACTACTTGAAACCACGTGCCGTTACCTGCCTCTTGTAATGCCTTTATTACCCATACTTCACTGCCTTGAGAAACTGCCGAAGAAAGATTAGCAATATTACTTGCTGGTTTTCTTTGACCTGTTTTATCTAAAAAATTATATACTGCTATTGTTATTACCGGACCATTCAGTTCAGGTACATCTCTAAGTTGATTTACTAGAGGTGCAGCTTGTACAGTTGGTCCCCAGCTCGAGTCTTTTGAATAATCGACCATGCTCGGTGACATAGCACATCCACTTGCCATTAGCGTGAATGCAATTAGTGTTAGAATACGTATCATTTAAAAACCAAACTCCCCTGATCCAGGAATTGTAATTTCTGTGTACGTACCATCCTCATTTAATATTTGAAGGGTAATAGAACCTGTTAGTGGATCTCTGATCCACGTAATTGTAGATCCTTCTATTGTTGCTGTTCCTGTTGTTGCTTGTGAACAAGTTCCGGCGGCTGCCGCAGCATCATCACATGAGCTAAACATACTGTCTACCATCTGTTTTGATATCTGTGCGTAAATTCTTGACTCTAAGTTTTTTAAGAACTTGTTGAGTGTTGTATTCTCAAGTTCTCTTTCAATTCTTAGTGCTTCTGATCTTTGAAAATCAGCTATTTCTTTTTTTCTATTAAATTGTAATTGTTCTACACTTAAAACGTGTGTAGAATATCCGTTACCATAGTGAAATGCTGGGTTTTTAAAACCCCATACAATCTCTGCTGCACTGGTATTTGAAAATGTTAATAATACCAGTAACGCTGTCACTCCTAGTTTTGTCATAATAATCTCCGAAGTTAGAGCCCTCACGCTCTTTCTTTAATATCCTTCTCATTGTATTTATCTAGGTAGGTGTGATAATAACTGTGTGTTACAACTAAGTAACACCAGCGGGAGGTTTTATATTGACTGTACTGCGCCGACGCCTACTTGAGGGGATTTCGTTGATTGTTTATCTTTAAAATCAATTCCGCCGCTGATCACTAATCCTCGTTTTACCGCATCATCAACGTCAGCTGGATCGTTCATTACAAGGAAGGTTCCTATGATAGGATTAATAACTAAAATGCAGTCTAACATTTCTGCTTTGTATAATGCAAACATTAGTTTTGTAAATTCAATCTGGAAAGATTTAAAAGCAAATTTTCCTGTGGAATCTACTACTTTTGACATTGCTTGCTTGATTGACGAATCATAACCTTTAGTTCCTACATAGTTTTTCATAGGAATATTTACAGAATCTACTAAGAACTGAATTGACTGTGCTTTTGACCATTCACCATCTTTAATTTTTTCGTCTACCCAAGAATTAAGTATATCAAATCCCTTAATAGTAAAATTAAGTTGTCCTTTTGGAGTTTGGTGATTAACTTGCATTTCTTTATCACCAACATATATACTATCACCAAAGTATTTTCTTAATACTTCGTTGTAATCTTTTGTTAGGTTGCCTTTTGTTGCTTGTTCAACATTAAGTCTTGCACCAGCAGTTGCTTTCTTACTAGCCTTAACTTCAACTTGAAGATTTGCCACTGTCATGATGTCGCCCTTAGTTCCTTTTTTAACAGGATTAGAAAGCATTAATAGTCCTAGCTCACCTGGACCCCAAGCACCAGCACCTGACTTATCAATTGTACGGCCTAAGATGTTTTCAAAATTATTGTAAACATCTAAATATTCTTTACCTTTTTTTGCAAACTCTTGTTCAATAGTACCGTGAGTCTGTTTTATTAACTGATCAAAATCAATAAACGGATCAGTTACACAGCGTTTTAAAAACTCTCGAATTCTCTTTAATTCTACTTCAGCGTCTTTGATTGCTTCTTCTCGTCCTGCTTTTTCTATTACTGCATTAGCCATGTCAGCAATACTGTTTGCAACGGCTTGCCCAGTTTTAGAAAGTTCAGCTCGTTTAACCTGCATCTCTGCTGCATAAGCATCATCATCATCGTCTTCGCTAACAACTGGTGCAAACACTGAGCCACCGTCTACAATCTTTTTAGCAAGTGGGGCATATAGTTGTTCTATTTCTGCTTTAATTTTGTTTAGTGATTCGTGACCAATTTGAGCGCCTTTAGGTAGTAGCATCTTAGCTAGGTTTCTAGCAAATTCTAATGCTTTCTCATCATCGGGATCACCACCTGCCTGCTTAACTTGCTCACGCATAAAATTGACATCATTAATTTGTGTGTCAATTGCATCTGCTAATGTTTCATTGGTTGGTTGATCCTTTAATGCATCTGGATTAACTTTCTCAACTTTATTTTTAAAATATCCTTTGAGCTTATCCAATCCTTTAGTAACAATTTGTAAAAGTTTTGGGTCTGCATTGTCAGACTGTGTATCAATAAAATCAAGTATTTGATTCATATCCATTTGTTCTGGTTTGGCCAGATCTGGATTTTGTACAAATTCTACAATTTTGTTTTGCTTAGATTCAGCAATTTTAATATCTTTATAACGCATTATTAGTTGTTCCTAAATTATTAATAGTATTTATACTATTTTAGGAAACAACATGTCTGTGCAGAACTTGTCTACATCTTCCTCTGCAAGACCAAGTGTTTTCATAACATTAGGCGTATGTGGATTTTGTTGCTGGTTATGACAGTAATAGTTTTGACTTGCCATAACAATATCTCTATTGCCGGCTCCATCTGATAACGGTACTTCGTCAAACCATGCATTAAGATTAGCAATAGCAATATCAATTATAGCAACAGATTCTTCTTCTGTTTTAACATTACCTGCGGCAAGCATTTTATCTGTAAAAATGTTTGTAGCCCATTCTGGAAGTTGTCTTTGTTTGCTAGGAATAAAGTCTTCAACACTTTCTTTATATCCGTCAATCATAGGATGGTCTGGATTAGAACTAGGACTAAAGTCATGAAAGGCTCCAGTCATTTTGTTTTTGCCTGAAATAACGTCAAAGCCATATATTGGCGCATCGTTATTTAAATTAGGAAAACAACAAACATGCATCATCCACAAACCTCTAGACTCACGTGCATCTACTACATCAATGTGTGCTCTACGAACACTATCATTTGCCCATACACGATTAATCCAACCATTCTCTGGTTGATTAAAATGTGCTAGTCCTGGTTCTTGTACTTCTGTTGCTCTGCTGTCAAAGATGTTTAGAATTTCATCTTGGCACTCAATTAGCCGGTTCCATATAACGCTCAATGTCTAACTCCATTAGTTCTTTAAATAAGTTGGTTGCTGTTTCGAAACAAAACCTTGCTTCGTCTGCCATCTCGTCGTTAATTTTACTACGTATGGCTTCTTTTAATTCTGTTGTGTCAGTTGAAAAGTTATACATATGTCCAGTGCCTGGAATACGTTTTTTAATCATTTGACCACCACTTAGGTCTCCCATATGTAGTGTGTATATGTGCGCCATTAATGCATCTGGGTCTGCCATTATACCACGCATATGATCGATATATTTTTCTGTACTTGGTAGTATAGTTGGCTCTTTATCCTTATCAGTCCATAACTCAAAGAAATCTTTTTCAATTTCTTGTTTACGTCTAATTCCTGGAAGGTCATCTAGTACTCCATTAGCACCTGCTATTGCTTCAAGTAAATCATATTTCTTATGTTGATTCCAAAGATAAGTTGCATATAGTTCTGGATTGATCTTACCACTCATCATTACTTTAACAAATTCTTGTCTTTCTGCGTCCTTATGGTGTTCCCATGTAAGATCTTTTAAGCTCATATTATTATTCTTTCTCTAGTTTAATTTGCAATGGAAACCCTTGACTTCTACTTTGGTCTTGTGCTTCGAGTGCTTTTTGTTCTGCTATCTCATAAGTATATATGCCAGCAACCCCTGAACCATCGGTATGAATGGTTAGTGTTATTTTCTCAGCATTTTCATTTGAGTGCCTAAATGTTTCAACTAGAACTTTTATTACCCAATCAATTGGTGTAACTT
>Ga0208897_1000476_pt1 | contig 18257 bp, 18 predicted proteins | sample ColrivemetaGS697_FD_187594 | JGI IMG/M metagenome (GOLD analysis project Ga0208897, IMG submission 187594) | Estuarine microbial communities from the Columbia River estuary, USA - metaG S.697 (SPAdes) (version 2) | ecosystem: Environmental > Aquatic > Marine > Intertidal zone > Estuary | place...
ATATCTTACCACCTATACTCAACTATCTAACTCAGCGTAAACACGCTTAAAACAGCCTTATATTGGCTGTATGTGGCTGTATTTTAGTGTAATTGACGTAAATTGAAGGTATGGTGGGTTGTGTTATCCATTCCAATGATTTCAATCACGTTTAATATAGAGGGGTGTTTAATATTCTGGGGTATGTTTAACATTATGGGGTTGATATAGTCAAAACTCTTTTTGGTCAAAGTTGATTTATTGATTACAGAAATATATTTGGAAACAAGTTTATGTTTAATATGATGCCCCCCTATTTTTTATCTTGTTATTTTAGATTTAGTTTGCTATTCTAATGGTTAGCGTTATACTCGTTAGGTTGAATACTACTTGGGCATCAGCGAAAACAACAAAGGATTAAGTAGTGCAATTTCTAAGGAGATTTAATTTACCTGAACCAACTATATTGTCTATAGAAGTTTAGCAACTTGGACAGATTTGCAACTGTTACATACTTATAACAATAAACAACTATTTTCATTTGGGGTGTATAGAGAAAAAGTATTGATACTTAGTTAGCTATAGATAATATTTATGATAAAATGATATTTATAAAATATTGTTATAATACTATGAGTAGAATAGATTTGACGATACCATTTAGTTTGGGGCAGATAACACTAGGACAGTATCAGGATTATTTAAAGATATTGGAGAAGTGGGATAAGGAAGATGAGACGTATCTTAAGTTAAAGATACTACAGATATTTTGTAAGATGTCTGCTAGTGATGTGCAGAAGATTAAGCTATCTGATTTTGATGACACTATACAACACATAAACGACTTATTTGACACAACAACAGATAAGTTGATTAATAGGTTTAAAATGGTTGGTAGTGATGGTGAAGGTGGGGAGCGAACTGTAGAGTTTGGATTTATACCTAAGCTAGATGACATATCATTTGGTGAGTATATTGACTTAGAGAGTTATATTGGTAAGTGGGAGTCTATGCACAAGGCTATGGCTGTATTGTTTAGACCTGTTGCTAAGGAGAGTAGAGGTTTCTATTTGATAGAGGACTACGGAGGCAGTTCTAAGTATTCAGAAGCAATGAAGGATATGCCTGTAGATGTAGCTTTATCAGCTACGGTTTTTTTTTATCGTTTAGGGATAAAATTACAGACTTATACTCTGGACTATTTAGCGAAGGAAACATTGAAGGAGGGAGCTCAACAAGCCTCCAAGCCAACTTCTCGTCTAAGTGGGGATGGTATCAGTCAATACATACGCTCGCTCAAGGAGATGTCAGAAGAATTGATGAAGTTACAGAAACCAGTCTTCATAAGTGCCTTATGATGCTAGAATATGAGAAAGACAAGAATAGAGTAGAGAATGCTCTTATTAAGAAATCAATGAAAAGATAATATGAACTTTTACGAATTAATAGACTTACTTAAACAACTAATAGAGGAGAATAGTTTTACTAATAAGATTACCTTTGGTGATATATCTGACATAGACCTCAACAAGGATACTACATTCCCATTATTACACATAATGCTAGAAGAGGCAGTCATAGAAGAGAAGACTATTGACTACAGGTTAAATGTTATTGCTGCTGATGTGGTGGACATTATTGATGAGAATTTAGGTGTAGATGACTTTTACGGTAACGACAACACTCAGGATATCTTAAACACACAACTAAGAGTAGTTACTGAGCTTATTAATGCGCTTAGAAAACTAGATTTAGTTGACAACAAGTATTCTAGGATTGAGGATGCTGCAACAGCAACACCTTTTAGAGACAGGTTTGAGAATGAGATTGCTGGATGGGAGACAAGTATAACCCTTAAGAAGTTCCAAGATGGAAGTATGTCTAGTGGACTAGGTAATTGTTAATGAGTTTTGAAGCGAATATAAAAGCTGCCTTAGAAAAAATAGGCGATTACTATATTGTTGAGTTAAAAAACGGTATAGAGGCTTCTGGTAATGTCGCTTCTAGAGACTTGTTAAAAAGTATAAGGAAGTCAGGAGTATCTTCTAGCGCTGTTTCAATCACAGCTAACAGATACTTAGGAGCTTTATCTAACGGAAAGAAGCATACATCTAAAGGACCTTCACCTGAAATGGTGCAGAGTATTACCAGATGGATGCGTTTTAAAGGACTAAAGCCTAAAAGTGGAGGTCTAAGTAGTACAAGTTATAAAAAGGCTGCATTTGCCATTGCTAGAAGAGTTAACAGAAGCGGATGGGCTGGTAGTAAAGTTATACAGAAGGCGTTTTACGCAATAGAAGACAGTATAGATGAAGAGATTACAAAAGCGTTTAAGCAAACAATAGATGAGATAATAAAAGAAATGAATCAAGAAATAAACAAAAAATAATGGGATTTCAAAAAATAGCCATAACATTTAGTCAAGCAGCTCAAAAGGCTACAGCTAATATACTTTACATAGCTACAAGTAACGACAGGTCGATATCTTTAATATCAGACACAGTAGGAGCTTCAATAGGAACTTTTGAGGGGAGCGCAACTGTTAACGGTACTGCGGAGAACATATACAACGCAATCGTAAGAGATTTAAATGCTTCTAATGTATTTGGCCCTACTGAGGTAGAATACAATGGAACTGATACTGTTTCTATAAGTGTTCTTGATGAAAGCGTGACATCTATAACCGCAACCACTTCAGGTAATTTTGCTGGCTCATCATCAACTACTACGTCTACCTTAAACACAGAAGATGTTTATGACGCTGATAAAAAGATAAACGTAAGAAGCCCCTATATGTTTGAGGCAACTAGCGTTGGAGGAACTGACGTAGTTTCATCTGCTTCATTAGATATTTATGTTTACAACGGAACTAGGTTTTCTAACAGACCTACTAGCCCAACATACAGAATAATATCAGCAGCCCCTAAAAACGATTCTACTTCTATATATTTTAATGTATCAGAATATGCAAAGGACTTTTTCATAAACCATATAAATACGAGTTTATATGAAAGCACTAATTATTTTATAGATGTATTTCCCTCTATTATAGTGGATGGGGTTCAAATAAGCAGAGACCCAGAGTTCTTTACAGGATTTTATGGATATGGATATTTTGAAGATGGCGCTAATCCACAAAACGATAGTGGTTTATTGCAGAGTAATTACAAAATACTAAAGTTAGATGATGCAGAAGTTGTCATACCAGTAGACACATCTAAGACCACACAGGTAACATACGAACTTAACGGACAATTAGTACACACTAAAGCTATATCAAGTAGTGTGTCAAGTATATCTCAAATAGCTTATGTTACTAGTGCCGAAGTTTTATCACACGACTTTGAAAGCAGAGTATTAAATGATGAAGGTATATTTGAAGGAAGCCAATGCTTAAGTCAATTCGAAAATGATTTCAGTTTATTTGACTTTGACACAATATACATAGATACAGATGATGAAGTAATAAAGGTTGACGTAGAAAATATATACGAATGTAAATACGAACCTATACTTCTTAGCTTCATAAATAAATTTGGAGCTATTCAGAAATTGTGGTTCTTCAAGAACAATTCCGTATCTATGAACACAGAATCAAAGTCATTTAGAAGAAATACAATTGTAAATGGAGGTTACGAAAGTACAGAACATCAGTATAAAAATTTATTTAAGCATGGCAAGGAATCTATAACCATAAACTCAGGATTTTATCCAGAGTCTTTTAACGAAGTATTTAGACAGATTATGCTTAGTGAGGATGTTTGGATTTACTACAACGAAGAGAATCTTCCAGTAAACATAAAGAGCAGCGACATTAAATTCAAAACAAGAATAGACGAAAAGCTAATTGAATATAAGCTAGATTGCGAATTTGCTTTTGATAAGATACAAAACATTACTTAATGAGGAGAGACGTACAATTATACATAGAAAAGTCTGAGCAGTTTTATTCCTCTGTAGGAGAAGAAAACCTAGTTACTGATGGTAACTTTGTAAACGGAACAACTGAATGGACTGAGACTTCTGGGGTATCTTACGTTATTGGTCAAGCCAATGTTGCTGTAACCTCTGGAAGCAGCGAAAGCATATATCAACAAATAAACTTCGTAGACGGAAAGAAGTACAGGGTAACATTCTCAATATATTCAGACCTATCTAGCTCAGGGAATGTCATATCACTTTCTGATAACTTTTTAAGTGGAGTTTTAGCTGAAAACGGAGATACATTAATAACAGAGGGAGGTGATAGCATAATTACTGAGTCTATAGGCGCATCTTCTGGAGCTTTAACAAGCCCTGATAATGACATAACACTAGCTGAGGACAGCACTAACTATTCAATAGAGTTTGTTGCAAACTCAAACTCATCATCAATAGGATTCTATAGCGTAACTGCTACAGGGAGCTATTCTTTTGGGGTTTCTAACGTAGAAATAAGAGAAATATCAGAGCCATACATAGAGTACGAGAACGTACAGTTAGACTTATTTGACTTTGAGGATATAAATGTTACTGATAAGATAAAAGACGTAAGAGATATCTCTAAAATATTCACAGAGTTCTCTCAACAGTTTACAGTCCCAGCATCTAAAAAAAATAATGAGTTATTCTCTCACTTTTATAATGCAGACGTATCAAGTGGCTTTGACCAAAGAATTAAGCACAAAGCTTTTATTAAGATAGGTGGAGCTGACTACAAAGAAGGAAGGGTATCCCTAACTGGTTCTTCAATGAAGAAAGGGATGCCTTACAGCTACAGTTTAATATTCTACGGTAAAACCGTTGAGCTAAAAGATTTGATTGGTGACGATGAGCTAAAGGACTTGTCAGGCACGTTACTAGATAACTTTAACTTTATTTATAGTGACACCCTAGCTTTAAATGGATTTACTAATGGATTTGATTTTCAAGAATACAATCAAACATTAAACACGACTACATTGAACTCAGATGGGAATCCAGATTTCTTTTTCCCTATGATTAGTGCTGATTCGTACTACTTTTACGACAGTAATGATGGTGTTAATCCAAAAGACAGGGTTGATAGTAGAAACATATTCCCATCAGCAACAACATCGCCAAGAGGTGTTTATTACAAAGACCTAAAGCCAGCTATAAAGTCTAAGTTTATAATTAGAGCTATACAGGAGAAATATGGGTTTGAGTTTAGTGACGACTTCTTTAACAACAATAATGAGCAATATGAGAGACTATCTCTTTTGCTTCATAGAGAGAAAGGCAATATCGGAAATCAGTTAGAATTAGATTCTAAATTAATTAATTTGTCTGATTTTGAGCGTATTGGATTAAGTCCTTTTGACTATAGGGGAGAATACACCTTACCTTTTAACGATGTTCTTAATGAGGTAGACTTTCCTATTACTCAAGACGAAATTATGTGGACTAGAATAAGGCAAAGAAGCGGACTTATTATTTTAGACAATGTGACAACTCATAGAGTAACATTTGACGTTGATGTTTTAGGTTCTGGTAATTATTCAATAGAAGTTTACGATGCAAACAACAACACAGACGCATTTAAACAGATAGTTAACACATCTGGAAACTATAGTAACTTTTCTTGGACAATACCAGCTACTGAGCCAGATATATCTGGAGAAACATACTCTTATCAAAATTCCAACATGAATACAAAATTTGGGTTTAATAATGTAAAAATAAAAATATCAACACAAGGAGGTATAAGTGATTTTAAAATAAAGAACTTTAAGATAGAAAGAGTTTTTGGTAGTTATTTTCGTGGAAATTCAAATTTGTGGAATCTTTCACCTAACTACCCTAATTTATATATTCAGTCTTTCTCTGAACTAGAGTTCAATGACGAAAACTTTTACTCTTTTTCTACAGATGGTGTTGATGGTGTTTCTTCACTATCTCAAATGCCTAAGATAAAAGTATTAGACTTCCTAACAGGAATATTTAAGATGTTTAATCTAGCAGCTTATTATGTTCCAGATAACGGACTTAGTGAGTATAGCGGCAAGATAAGAGTTAGAAGCTTAGACTCGTACTACTTTGATGGGCAGAGACAGGACATATCTAAATATGTAGATACAGATAAGGTTGAAGTTAACAGGAATAACCTTTACAGTTCTATAGAGTTTAAGTTTGAACCACACAAGACGATAGCTGCTGTTGAAGCCCTAGAGCTTACAGGAGATGAATTTGGTTATGAATTGCTAAACAACTTAAACAACAACATATACAATCCACTAGCGTTTGATGGTGGCAAATATACTGTTAAGTTACCATTTGAGAAGATGATGTATGAGAGAATGAATGACCAAGCTCAGGAAAACTACATACTACCTACTGAGTGGGGTTGGATAGCAAATAGAGAAGAGAATCCAATACTTGGTAAGCCTATACTTTTTTATGGAGCGAGAGTGGATACATCTACATACACAGATTACAATGGTAATACTGTAAGTGTTTTATTCGATGGAGGTTTGTATGATAAGAATGGTAATTTAATAACAGCTAATTACACTACAACACCTAACTACATAAGACCTTCTAACTCTATAGGAGTTAACGGAAAAAGCATAAACTTCGGAAGTGAATACGATGAGTGGTATGTATGGGAAGGAGAAGGTTCTAATGAGAATAGCTTGTTTAATACATACTATAAGAGATATCTTTTGCAGATATACGACAGGCAATCTAGGATAGTTAAAGCAACAGCTCACTTGCCAATGCCTATAGTTACTACACTAAAAATGAATGACGTAATTCTGATTAATGACAGAAGATACAGAATGAACTCTTTGAGTCTTAATTTATCGACTGGTAAAGCAGACTTAGAGTTAATGAATGATATAGCTTACTCTAGCTTCACAATAAACGAACCAAGCATAATTCCTATAGTAGATAACGGAAACTCATTATTTATATTTAAGGGGTCTACTGATGAAGGATTTATGAGTAATTTAAGTTGGAATGTTTATGTAGATGGCACGTTTTGGCAATCATACGCTTATGCAGCTCAAATGACACTTGGTGTTGCTGACTTTGGCGCTGGTAGTCACGATGTCTACATAACAGCAGTTTTAGATGAACAAGAGAGTCAACCAAGTGCAACATATACATTTACATTAAGTTAATTATGGATAAACTAAAAGAATTAATAGATTTACTTAACTCCAATGATTTCCTTATTGGAGATGAGGATATAGACATAGCAAAAGGAAAATATAAAAGACCAGAGAGCTGGAAAGAATTTAGAAATATACTAAAACGTAAGTAATGGCAGAACAGAACATAGACATTAAAATAAAGGTTGATAAGCAAGGCAACGTAGAGCTAAAGTCGCTTGAAAAAGGTTTTGATAAAATAAAAATAACAGCAAAACAAGCGTCTCAGGCGGCTAAACAGCTCGGAGTTGATATCAGCAAGATTAAGTCAAGCGGAAGTATAAATGTAGCCGCAAACGACTTTAATAAGCTAAGTAAAGCTATGTCAGGGGCTTCTGCCGCTTCTGGTGGGGCTACAGCATCTGTACTAGAACTTGGTCGTGTTGTATCGGATGCTCCTTATGGTATTCGAGGTGTTGCGAATAACTTACAACAGTTGGCATCTAACTTTGCCTTTATGGCAAAACAAGCTGGTGGAGCTGGCGCTGCCCTTAAGGCTATGGGTTCTGCATTAATGGGTCCTCTTGGTATATTAGTTGCATTTCAAGCTGTAATTGCTGCTATAGATTACTTCTCCGCACAAACAAACAAGGCTGAGAAGAATGTTAAGTCAATGAATGAAACTATTGCTGCTGCTGCGTCAAACTTCAAAATATTGTTAAGAGCACAAGAAGACAATACTTTAGGTTTAGAAGAAGCGAAGGAATCTGTCAGAAGAATAAACAGTCAGTACAAGGACTTAAACGTACAGTTAGATGAAAACGGAAGATTGACTGATGCCTCTGTACAAGCTATAGAAAAAAAGATAATAAGATTAGAAGACTTGGCTAAGGCTACAGCTATACAAACATTAGTTGAAGAGAAGTACGGAGAGGTTGTATTAAAGACTTTAGAGATAGAGGAGGCTAATTTTAAGTTGAACGCTAAAATAGCTGAAGCAACAGCTCTTAGAGCTAAAGCAGATAAGGATGCTCTTGAAGGCGCTGTAAGTAGAGAGAATAGAGTTGAGCAAATGGCTTTAAGTGCAGAGAAAAGTGTGGACTTTATGGTTGATAAAGTTAAGGAGCTAACAAAAGAGAGAGGTAAGCAGCAAGAAGAAATAAGCAAGTTGATTGACATGATTCCTAATATAGGGGATTTGTTTACAATGAAAACTGAAGGAGGTTCTGGAGCTTCAAATAGAATGTTTAAAAGACAGCTTCTTGATTTAGAAAAATTTATAAATGCTCAATATAAGAAGGAGTTTTCACTAAGGGAAATAAATCAAGTTGAATTACTTGAAAAGCAACAAGAGTACGAAAAACAGGACTTGTTAATAAGGCTTAATTCATTTAAAAGAAGACAAGAACTAAGGTATAAAGACTTTATGGCTTCAAATGCCACAGAAGAAGCTAAGGCAAAAGCTAAATTAGATTACAACGAATCTATCAGATTAGCCGAAGAAGAGCATCAAGAAGCATTAACTTCCTTAGAGTACTTACAGGCTACAAAAAGGTTCAATCAACAATTAGAGTTGGTTAGAAAGTTTAATGAAGATATGCTTCAGCTCAGAGGAGAATTAGCTAGAACAAGAGCTGGCTCTGTAGGAACAGACACAAGCACAGGTAGATTGAACAGACCTCAGTCAGATGTAGGCGCTGAAAATATCGACAACATAATTGCCGCACAAGACGCTGTAGGAGTTATAAGAGAGGAAGAGTTTGAAGAAGCCTTAATCGCTAAAGAGGAGCAGTTAAGATTAGCTAGTTTTACTGAACTTCAAATAAAAATGGAGCTTAGGCAGATGCAGCACGCTTTTGACATAGAAACAATGGACCAAGAGATTGAGCTCGAAAGAATGAAGATAGAGTCTAAGAAGCAAATTAATTTAGAGTACGTTTCTTGGGTGGGTGGACTTAGTCAGGTATTCAAGGGCATAGCTGGAGAGAATGAGGGTCTAGCTAAGGCTGCTCTTGTTCTTGAGAAGGGTTCTAAAATAGCTAAAATTGTAATTGATACTACCGCAGCCAATCAAAGCATTTTGGTTGCCGCTTCTGCAAGAGCAATGGCCGGAGACCCTACGGCTATGGCTTTAGGTAAAACAAGAATTGTAAAAAATAAGATTGGAGCTGGTATTTCTATTGCTAGTATATTAGCCACTAGCCTTAACCAAAAAGGAATTAAAGGAGGAGGTCCTTCTGGCTCTGATACTGGAGGAGGCGCTCCATCAAGAGAATTTGACTTTAACCTAGTAGGTTCTACAGGTGTTAATCAATTAGCTCAAGGTGTAGGCGCTCAGTTTAGCCAACAACCAATACAGGCATACGTTGTATCAAGTCAAATGACATCACAGCAGCAACTAGACCACACTATACAGACACAAGCTTCTATAGGAAATTAGAAATAAAAACAAAGTTAATTGTTATAATATTATGGAAAACTTAGACATATTTGAATTATTCATAGACGAGGAAAATGAATGGGGTGGTATAGAAGCCATTTCCATTGTTGAGAATCCAGCTATAGAGGAAGACTTTATAGCGCTTAAATCACAAGAAGTAAAGCTAGCCGAAGTAAATGCAGAGAAACGTATTCTTATGGGTGCTGCATTGATTCCTAACAAGAAAATATACAGAAGAAACGGAGAGCAAGAATATTACATTCACTTCTCTGAAGAAACTGTAAGAAAAGCTTCACAGCTTTTTCTATCAAGGGGTAAGCAAAACAACTCAACCTTAGAACACGAAGTAGAGCTAGGTGGCTTATCTGTTGTAGAGTCTTGGATAATAGAAGACGAAGTACAAGACAAGTCTCGTAAATACAATCTTAATATGCCTGTAGGAACTTGGATGGTATCGGTTAAAGTAAATAACGATGAGATATGGGAAGAGTTTATTAAGACTGAAAAGGTAAAAGGCTTTAGTATTGAGGGGTTCTTTAGTGACAAGAAATCTGATAGACCACAAGAAAGTGTAGAGGAAGAGTTGTCAGCAGAAGACCTAGCTAAGATATACGAGATACAAGAGATTTTAAGCGCTTCTAACGAGGTTGAACTAGAAACCTATAGCGATTATCCAAAGGCTGCTAGAAACAACGCTAAAAGAGCCTTAAAATGGAAAAAAGAAAATGGTAGTTCTTGCGGAACAAGTGTGGGCTGGACAAGAGCCTCGCAACTAGCTAGAGGCGCTAGTTTGAGCCGCTCTACGATTGCAAGAATGGCATCGTTTAAGAGACACCAACAACACAAAGACGTACCTTATTCTGAGGGATGTGGTGGTCTTATGTGGGATGCTTGGGGAGGTTCTGCTGGAGTCAACTGGGCTATTAGTAAACTTAAACAAATAGACAAGTAATATGGGTCAGGTATTTAACACTTCTTACAAGGTAAAGACAGATAATATGACCGATAGTCAGTTATCTAATTCTAATATAGAAAATGGTTCTTTAGTTAGGACTGATAGTGGTCTTTATATGGGGCACTCTGGAGAGAATGTAAGAGTGTATCCGCAAAGTGCTGGTTCTTTAGGGTTAGGGTGGATGCGTATTGATGATACTCAGTACGATTCTGATAACAAACTTAACCTAGTAGACCAAGTACAAGTTGTATTGCCTAACAATGCTGGTAATATAGTAAATAGCGATGGTGCTAATTATTACGATGCAAACACTCAGAAGTTGATTTCTACAAATGAGAATGACGTTTTCATAACAACTGTTGTGTTTAAGGCTAGTGCAGCTAATACAAATCATACTCACCTAGATATAGTTCTTGTTGGTTCTGGTGAAATAGGAAGAGTCCACATGGTTCAACAATTCTACAAAGGAAACAATGTCGAGCAAGGTGTTCATCAAGTTATGCAATACTATACAGACTCAGATTTTGTTTCTAATGGAGTTCAAATAAAAATACAATCTCATGGCGGTACTGCTAAGATATGGGATATAATCTATTTTATACAAAAAACTCAATCAGCATAATATGAGAGCTAAATACTGTAAATGTAAAAATACATACTGCATAAGCTGTTGCAAAGATTGCAATGCGGCTGACTACTGGAAACAAGGCATAGGAGTTATTACTGGTATACCAGATTCTGATGACGACGATGACTAGATAAAAATGAAATAAACTTTAATTTAATTGTTATACTAATATAAAAAACCTTTAATTTATGAAAGCTACAGAAATTTTAGAAAAGCTACAAAATGTTTTTCTTTCTACTGAAGCGGAAGTTTCTGAGACTCCTATCGAAGAAGTCAAAGAGGAATTGTCTTCTGAAGAAGTAGTAGAGAACGTTGAGTTAGAAGCTCAAGAAGAAGTTAGCGAGGAAGTAGTAGAAGAAACTACTGAATTAGCTGAAGAAGAAGTCGTAGAGGAAGAAGTGGTAGAAGAAGCTGCTGCTCCAGAATACGCAACTAAAGAAGACTTATCCAAGATGAAACAAGAGTTTATGGATGTTATTGAGAGTCTTGTAAAAAAAGAAGAAGAATACCAAAAAGAAGTACCAGCAGAATTGAGTTCTGATGTTGATTTATCAGAAGAGGCTGAAGAAATCTCTCATTCTCCTGAGTCTGGCGTAGAAAGTAAAGCTAGATTTGTTATTGGCGGAAACAGACCAATGACTACTAAAGACAGAGTATTCAACAAAATGTTTAATAATTAATTATTTTAATAAAAATGGCAACAAACACAACTATTACTACAACTTATGCTGGTGAGAAATTGCAAGGCTTTATCTCTGCTGCATTATTATCTGCTAACACTATTGAAAACGGTGGTGTAAGCGTTAAACCAAATGTTAAATTTAAAGCTGTTATCAAATCACTTGCTACAGGTTCTTTGATTGCTGGCGACACTTGTGACTTTACTGACAGTTCTTCTGTAACTCTTGATGAAAGAATCCTTGAGCCAGAAACTTTCCAAGTTAACTTACAGCTTTGTAAAGATGATTTTCGTTCTGACTGGGATGCTATCTCTATGGGGTATTCTGCATTCGATAGCTTACCTCCATCTTTCGCTGACTACCTAGTAGCTCACGTTGCTGCTAAAGTAGCTGAAGAAACAGAAGCTATGATTTGGGCTGGAGCTAAATCTAGCCCTACTGATGATTCAACTATTGATGGTTTCACAACTTTATTTGCTGATGATAACAATGTTATCGATGTAACTGGAACTGCTATTACTGCTGGAAACGTAATCGAAGAGATGGGTAAAGTAGTAGACGCTATTCCTTCTGCTATCTACGGTAAAGAAGACCTTAAATTATACGTTTCTAAAAACGTAATGAAAGCATACGTTCGTGCATTAGGCGGATTTAATGTTGCTGCAACATCAAACGCTGGTACTGACAACAAAGGTACTCAATGGTATGACAACGGAGCTTTATCTTTCGATGGAATCTCTATCTTTATGGCTAACGGTCTTGCAGACAACAAAATGGTAGCTGCACAGACTTCTAACTTATACTTCGGTACAGGTGTATTATCTGACTTGAACCAAGTAAAAGTTTTAGATATGGCTGACCTTGATGGTTCTCAAAACGTAAGAGTAATCGCTCGTTTTACTGCTGGTATCCAGTACGGATTTGGTGGAGAGATTGTTTATTACACAGCTTAATAAACTGTTCATTTAATATAAAGGGGATGGGTGTCTTATCCCATCCCTTTTTTTTGTTTAACTAAAAAAAAATATAAAATTATGCCTTGTGATATATCTGGAAGAACGGAAGCGTGTAAAGAAAGTGTTGGAGGATTAAGAAACATCTATATTGGTAATTTCTCTTCTTTGCTTTACCTTGACGCAACCTCTAACATGGATGCTGACGAACAAGTTACAGCATTAACTAGCCCACTTACTGTTTACAAATTTGAACTAAGAGGAGATAACAATACTTTTGAGGAAACTAACGAGAACTCAAGAGATAATGGAACTTCTTTTTGGACTCAAACTGGAACAATAGCTCTTAAGAAACAAGATGCTGCTACTCAAAAAGCTCTTAAATTACTTTCTTATGGAAGACCACACATTTTGATTGAGGACTATAACGGTAATTTCCGTTTAGCTGGTGCTCAAAATGGTGTTGAAGTTTCTGTAGGTACTGCTACTGGCGGTGCTATGGGAGACTTAAATGGTTACAACATTACATTTGAAGGAAAAGAGAAAGAGCCAGCATTTTTCGTAGCCACTAATGCAGTGGGAATTGGAGCTGACTTTGACGTTAGTACAACAGTTATTAATCCATAATAACTAACCATATTCAATAATAGAGGGGTTCTGTTTAATACAGAGCCCCTTTTTTATTAAATAAAACGAAAACCGACATTTGTTGTTATAATATTATGACAATAGCGGATATAAATAGTTTACCAGTAATAAGTCTTAACGTAACAGGGCGTGAAGGTTCAGGTACTTCTGTGACTGTGATAGACCAAGAGTCTAAGGATGTTACTAAAACAAGTAACTTTACTTACACACAAGGTGAATCTCTTACACTTACTATAGAAGACCAGACCTTTATAGATAGGCTTGAAAAAAACAGTACGCTATCTGTGATATTATACGATGAAACCGTACCCTTGTACAGAGACATTATTAGGTTTAGAGGTGAATTAAATACCGCAAACGAATATACTCAGTACAACAATGAAGATGATTACTTTATTTATGAGTCTGAGCAATTTGAAGAAGATGACCCTCACGTTGATTACGGAGGAGGGGGTGTTAATGGCTCTGAAACAGGCTCTAGTAACGTAACAAGTTATTTACCTACAAACTTAGAAGGTATGACTATTATAGACCTTCCTGATGATGTAATTACACCTAGTGCAGACTACTCTGTTGTTTATGACACTAACAATAATGGTAGAGGTGAGATGAGAGGGGCTGGCTATTCTTATGAGCTTCTTAAGGCTTCTGAAGAGACTCTAGGAGACTTTAAGGTTCGTTCTGCCGAATACGGAACATTTAACAGTAGCCCTTCTAGCTTGGAATCTGTTACTGTTTACCAGTATAACTTCAATAGTAACACAGGAAACACATTCGGATATCATCCAGAACAAAGAAACTTATCGACTAATCCTGATTTGATAAACACACTAGAAAGCTACGCTTCAAATGTAGGTGATTTTAAATATTTTCACTTTATGAACGGAAGAGACTATTCTTTTAGTGATACAGTAACATTATTACAAATGAGAGAAGAAAACTCTCTAGATAACTCCTCATTTGAAACAACAATATATAAAGAGGACTCTATATCTGATTGGGTTGTAGGGATGAGTATTTATTCTGATGCTACAGGAACTTCTATTACTGATAACTATGTAGACACTTATGCTGTAACAAACGATATAGATAGATATCATTTTATATCTAAAAACTCATCAGGAGTTTGGGTATTGGTTAGATGTACTGATGGGATAGTAACTCACGTTGAGGCTGTAGATTCAGTTAACTATGTTAGGTTATCTGAGATGTATTTAGTAGGTATAGTTAATAATCCTTACGAGACTCAACCATCTGGCAGAATTGAAGCATTTAAACCTTGGATACAAGCTAAGCTAGCAGATACTGAAGCTGTTTTTAATAGCAGCTATCAGAGTGTAGATTATACTACTGTTAAGTTTTCTATTTCTGAAAGTCCTTCCAACAGGCAAGGATTCAGAAGGGTTTTAGACTTACAGGGCGGTGTATTAGGTTCTGTAGGAAGTAAGGTATATATTCATACAGGTCCTACAAATATACAAAATGTATTCCATAAGCAATTAGTAAGTGAAGATGCAGATAGCTCTCTTATTGGTGCTAGTGATGAACAAAGATATGAAATATTGACATTATCTCCTTGGAAGGACTATGTAAACAACTTAGAGTTCAACGAGCAACCTTGGTTGTTATTAGAAATAGATAAAGCAACTGGTCTTATATCAGACAGAGAGTGGATAAACGTTTAGAAAAATTGTTATATTTATAACACAATAAAAGAAGATGGAAAGTAAAAACATTAGAGTAATAGAATTATCTGGATACCAGACCCCTGTTGTACAAGAACAGTACAATAAAGATTGGGTTAAGTATGGAGAAGATAACAACTATTTCAAGTTGCTTATAGATAATTATATGGGGTCTCCAACCAACTCTCGTTGTATAAACGGTATTGTTGACATGATTGCTGGTAGAGGATTAGAGGCTACAAACAGGCAAGAAAAACCTGAGCAGTATTTAGAGATGAGAAATCTACTAAGCAAGAAGACTGTTAAGCGTATTGCTCACGATTACAAAATGCTGGGTCAAGCTGCTATACAGGTAACCTACAATAAAAGAAAGAACAGAATATTAAAGGTATCTCACTTTCCTATGGAGACTCTAAGAGCTGAGAAGTGTGATGCTAGTGGTATTATAAAAGCATATTACTATCATCCTAAATGGGAAGATTACAAGACTACTGATAAACCAAAGAGAATACCGACATTTGGTAACGGAACTAAAAAGCAACAGAACGAGCTTTACATTGTAAAACCATACAGAAGTGGTTTTTATTATTATGCCCCTGTAGATTACAATGGATGTTTACAGTATTGCAACTTAGAGCAAGAGGTGTCTAATTACCACATAAACAACATTAAGAACGGATTACAACCTAGCTTGTTAATCAACTTTAACAACGGTACACCTCCAGAAGAAACTCAAGCTGCTTTAGAACGCAAGATATATGAGAAGTTTAGTGGTTCAAGTAATGCTGGTAAGTTTATTATTGCGTTTAACGAGTCTCAGGATACTAAGGCAGATATTGAGCCAATACACTTGCCTGATGCACACGCACAATATCAGTTTATGTCTGATGAGGCTAGAGAAAAGATTATGTTAGGTCATGGCATCGTTTCTCCTATACTTTTAGGGATAAAAGATAACACAGGGTTCGGTAACAACGCAGAGGAGCTTAGAACGGCTGCTGTGCTTATGGACAACGTTATTATAAGACCTTTACAGGATGGTATTATAGAAGCTCTACAGGAAATATTAAATTTTAACGGAATTGACTTAGACTTATACTTTATAACGCTACAGCCTATTGAGTTTACAGAATTAGACAATATCTCTACTAAAGTAAAAAGAGAAGAGGAAACTGGAGAGAAACTTAGCTCACAAGTTGAGGAAGAAGAGTCTCTAGAGGAATCTCAAGTTGAACCTAAAGACGAAGAGGAATAATGGCAAGAAAAGCACTATTTATAAGCGTAGCTGATTTAAAGAAAAGGTCGATGATTGAGGGCAATGTTGACTCAAGCAAGATTGTGCAATACATTGAGGTTGCTCAGGATTTGCATATACAAAATTACCTAGGCGGTAAGTTATACAAAAAGATGCAACAGTTAGTTGTTAGCGGTGAAATAGTTGATTTAGATAACGCTAATTATAAGACGTTATTAGACGACTACATTAAGCCTATGCTTATATGGTATACGCAGTCAACTATACTTCCCTACATAATGTTTTCTATAACTAATGGAGGCGTAGGTAAGCATATATCAGAAAACAGCGAAACAGCTACTCACGATGATATGACTTATTTAGGACAAAGAATGAATGATACTGCTGAATTTTATACTAAGAGGTTCTTAGATTATATGTGTAGTTATTCTAACTTATATCCAGAATATACTAGCAGCAGTAATGAAGATATGCATCCTGACAGAGATGTTAATTACACAGGAGGCTGGTACATATAATGAAGAAGAATATAAACATATACAAACCTAAACAGGCTAACATTATTAAACTAAAAGAGTATTTAAAAAAGAACGACAAGGTTAATATTGGTGATTTACTAAAAACAATACAGAAATAAATGACAAATCCTAAACTAGCATTAATACCAAGCGGATACAAGACTGCTACTGTATATTCTATTTTGCCGAATAATGCAGATGGCGATTTTGCTTATGAACGTAATGGTAGCGCAACAAGAGTGCGTAAGGATGGTCTTATTGAAGAAGTTGTTGATGATACACCAAGATTAGATTGGTTGAATAGCGATTGTCCTTCACTCTTACTTGAGCCTCAACGCACAAACATACAAGCGTATAGCGAAAACTTTAGCGGTGCTGCTTGGACACCATCTTTAGTAACTATAACCGCAAACAGTAGCATTTGTCCAAATGGGGAACTAACTGCATATAAATTAGAAACTACATCGTCTGTTGGTTCTTTAAATGGGTTTTTGCAAATTACTGCAAACACAGAATACACTTACTCTCTTTTTGTAAAAGCAGATACAACAAGTATTTGTAAAATTGAGTTGTATGATACAATATCTAGCTCAAGATACTTTTATGGAACGGTTATATTTGATATGGCTACAGAAACAATTTCTACTAGCCTTGCTACCGCAAGTTTTGATAAATTAGATGGTGGTTGGTATAGGTTAAAAATGACCGCTACTTCGCCAAATCCTTTACTAGGTTCAACTGGTGTTCAAATATCTTTAACACAAGCTGGAAGTATATTTATATGGGGTGCGCAGATGGAAGCTGGTGGTTACGCTACAAGTTATATTAAAAACGTAGATGATATTAATGGTGTAACAAGATTAAAAGACGAATGTTTTAACGGTGGCGATGCTGATTTGTTTGACATTACAGAGGGAACATTTTTTGTTGATAGCTATGTTTATAATAGTGGAAATTTTACTACAATAAGTTTAAGTGATGGAAGTGTAAGCAATAGACTTATACTTATATTTCAAAATTATGGTACACAAGTTAGGGTTTTATCAAGTGGTGGAGTAGATAGTTATTTAAACTTGAATTTTGACCAAAGAAATAAAATAGCAGTTACTTTTAAAGAAAATGAATACAAGTTTTTTATTAATGGTGCTTTAGTCGGTAGTGATACAAGTGCTACTGTTCCAAGTGGAATGGATAGACTTAACTTTAGCAACAATACAAATGTTTTAAATCATTTCGAGGGTAAAGTATACGATACAAGAGTTTACGATAGAGTATTAACAGAAGCGGAAGCAATAACACTAACAACAATATAATGAGCTGGGGAAAAATATACGAAACAACTTGGTGGGGTAATCCAACAGTAAGCGGATGGGGAAACATTTACTATCCTTATACAGACCCAACACCTACACCTTTCTTTGA
>Ga0208897_1000509_pt1 | contig 17718 bp, 33 predicted proteins | sample ColrivemetaGS697_FD_187594 | JGI IMG/M metagenome (GOLD analysis project Ga0208897, IMG submission 187594) | Estuarine microbial communities from the Columbia River estuary, USA - metaG S.697 (SPAdes) (version 2) | ecosystem: Environmental > Aquatic > Marine > Intertidal zone > Estuary | place...
GTACCTGGCAGAATGATTGGTTTAGCATTTGCAAAAAGAGTTTATATAGCAGAAGTACGTGGCAGAATGATTGGTTTAGCATTTGCAAAAAGAGTTGCATTAGAACTAAAAGAATTAGAGAAAGAGTATATAATTAATGCACATTATCAAGGATATAGACCTTCTATTGGTACTACAGAAATATCAGAAAAATACTTTAACGAAACCTTTAAACAACAAGAACAATGAAAATAATACGGCGAACAATGAAACATTTTATATTAAGACTATTATTTGGTAAGCCATTAATTATGAGTGTTTATCAAGATAAGTATGGTAATAAGTATGGAGGATTTATACATGAACAAGATGATAAATCATATGTTGATACAACTTCTCATATTGAAGAACCAACTTATTTGGGTGAATTAAAAATATACTAAACAACAAGAACAATGAAAACAGAAGAATTTGTAAACAAACAAGAAGAAATGTACGGTAATTTTGGAATATTCTATCCACCATCAACGGATAAAGAAGCTTTAGATGCCTTAAAAGAACATTTCTTAGGAAAGAATTGGTATACTGCTAACCCTAGCAATTCAGATCAAGTTAATACAGAAATTGTAGCTCTTATACTTGACAAGACCCAACCAAAGAAATGGTATCAAAGATTATTTAACATTTAAACAACAAGAACAATGAATAGAAAGAACACACCCTTACTTATATTAATCTTTGTCGCACTCGTAATCTTTATGATTACGAGTTGTGATAAAGCTCCAAGAGATCCATTTCCACAAACTAAACCACACAGAATGGAATTGGACAATAGTTCTGAATACTATGATCAAAACTATAAGGTCTATACTCTTGAAGGCTGTGAGTATATTTTAGTAGGAGTTGGTAAACATCAGTGGGGCTCACATAAAGGTAATTGTATCAATCCTATACATAAACAACAATAAAAATTGTTAATAACTTTAACAAAAAATTAACACTCCAGATTTTCGGGTCTGGAGTTTTTTGTTTATATTTACATTATAAATAAAAAAATAAGAGATATGGAAAGAGACATGAATGTAGCAGACCAAATTCAAATCGTTAAAGAAGTAGTAACAAAGTATTTTGTTGAAAATGCAGAATGGTTAAATCTATCTCATCTATCAGAAGATGAAAAATCTCACATCATTAATATTGGTACTTCAATCCTTTGTACTAAATGGCAAGTTGGTTATGAAGGTGGAGGATTTGTACAGTCATTTGTAAATAATGATTTGATGGGAGCTATCGGAAGTGCGGATGGAACTTCTTATAAAGGGTTTAAATTCTTCGCAAGTTTAATGTATAACTTAGGTGCTCCAAGCGCATTATTTAACTAAGATAATTATGGCAAAAATATTTAAAGTAGGAGGTTGCATTAGAGATAAGTTTCTGAACATCGATTCGAAGGATATAGATTTTACATTTGTTTGTGAAAAGTCACAGACGGTTGAGCAGGGATGGTTAGAGATGAAGTCTTGGATGCTTGATAGAGGATTTGAAATCTTCTTAGAAACTCCGGATTGTTTTACGATTCGTGCCAAGTTTCCAAAAGACCATAAATTCACCGGATTAGTTGCAGATTTTGTAATGGCAAGAAAGGAAGTTGGATATGTTGAAGGAACTCGTAGACCTATTTTGGAACTTGGAACTCTTGAAGATGATTTGGTTCGTAGAGATTTTACCCTAAACGCCTTGGCTGAGGATATTGATGGTAATATTATCGACCTATTCAACGGAATCGAGGACTTAAAGACTGGAATCCTGAGAACTCCATTAGACCCTCTAGTTACGATGATGGATGACCCATTAAGAATTTTAAGAGCCCTTAGATTTACAATCACTAAAGATTTTACAATGAGTCAAGATCTTTGGGAGGCTATTCAACAGCCAAACATTCTTAAGAAACTGGAGCAAACTGTAAGTCATGAGAGAATCAGAGAGGAACTTATTAAAATGTTCCAATGTAACACACCAAGAACATTTAGGTTGCTAATGGACATCGATGAAATCATTCCAGGATTCTTAGAATTGATCTTTAAAGACGGAATGTGGTTACAACCAACAACCAAAAAAATATAAACAAAACCAAAATTAACGATATAATTTATATGGAAACACCAGCAAACCGCAAAGCAGAAATCAGGGAATTCATTGATAGTTTGATGAATGTGACTGAAATGTATCAAGACAATGCTCACGAGGCAGAAAAACTTCTACTAGAAGGACTTGAACTTAAATGGTATCAATTTAGTAAAAGAATCAAATGGCAAAATAAAGTTATTTTGTTACTTGGAAGCAGAATTAAAAACAAAATATCATTCGATACGGTGATAAAAGAATTCAACGAAATAGATTTATATTAATCATGAAACAAAGAATATATTTAGACGATGTTCGGACTCCAATTGACAAAGATTGGATTATTGTTAGAAACTACGAGGAGTTTGTTGCTAGAGTAACTGAGATTGGACTTGAGAACATTGAATTGATTTCTTTGGACCATGACTTAGGTGATAGTGCCATGAAAGAATGGTTACATGGAGTTGTTAGAAACTATCAAATCAACTATGATAACATCACTGAAAAAACAGGAATGGATTGTACCAAATGGTTAGTTGAACAATGGATGGATGGTCAGCCAGTTGTAGATGTTGTAATTCATTCGGCAAATGCAGTTGGTAGTGCAAATATGATGGGTTATATTAATAACTTCAGACATATTAATCGTTTACCACAGAATTGTGTAAGAGTAAGAATTGAACATACCGTATAACTATGGCATACTATAACGGACCCCGTAGAAAAAAGAAAGTTGACCCAAGTACTGTTCGTCGTCGAACAACTCAAGATGACTTTGAAAACGTACTTGGGAAACTAAAGAAAGAGGACATTAATGTAGATCCCTATTCTCAATTTAGAACAATCAATGGAATTCCCCATAAATACAAAGATGGCGTATGGATTCCCTTAACAAAGATATGATGAACGTAATATTTCTTGATAATGATGGCGTAATTTGTCTCTACAATAACTGGGGAGGCAGGGGTAAGAAATGGTCAAAATACCGTTCTGAAAATCCTGAATCAAGCAAGTTATTAAGTGATGCTCCTGTTGAAATACGATTCGACGATTTCGACCAAAAAGCAATTAAGATACTTAATAAAATCATTCAGGAAACTGGAGCTGAAATCGTTGTAAGTTCTGATTGGAAATTACATGCAACTCTAGAAGAGCTTGGAGATTACTATGAAGCACAAGGAATTATTAAAAGACCAATTGCAATAACTCCAAACCTTCATGAATTCGAACCAGAAACAAACGGCCTGTTTATGTGGAAGAGATGGTTAGAACGTAAAAGAATTCTTGAGATTGAAAAGTACTTAAAAGATACTCCAGGAATAACCAATTGGGTTGCAGTTGATGATTTGAATATGAGTCCTGAGGCGAATGGAGGCCATGGACTACAAAACTTTGTCCTGACTCCAAGAAGTACCGAAGGAATCAAACAATCTGACATCAAAGAGAAAATAATTCAATTTTTAACAAAAATTTAACATAAAAAGTTTTACCGATTGAAATATTATAGTTATATTTACATATCATTTAAAAAACAAACATTATGAACATTTCTCACAGAATTAAAAGAGCAAAACAAAGAACGTACATTAAGTACAAAAGTACATTTGATCCTTCATGGAGAACTGGGTCGGATGCGCAACAAACTTCAGCGTATCTTATTTGCAAAAGGTTAATTGAGAAGGAGGGAACTATCTTGTTAATGGCTCCTTTAAGTGGCAAACGTTACATTAAACAAGATGATGGTAATTTGTTTATCATTATCGGACATGATAGTATTCAAATCATCAATCATGTTTATAGTTACACAATCCCAATGAGTGGACATACACTTATTAAAACGTTTGATGCTTTTGATAATAAACTTGAGGTTGAGCGTACTAAGTTAGAATTTGATGTTAAGAGTAACATTCAAAAATCATTGAATCAAATTAAGGATGAGCTTACAAAATAATAATTATATGACCGATGAGGACTTCAATGCTTTCCTAGAGAGCATTGGAGGACTTGTTAATGGCTACTACACCGATCGAGGTCCTATCGATAAAGCAGGATTTTTCTGTGTTGACAAGGGATGGTACGGAATTCTGAAAAGACTTATTGAAGACCTTATTGAACTTGGATGGGACAAACAAATTTGTCAAGTTAAAGAGAAATTTGGAGGACTCAGATTCTATACTAACGGGGTTTCTGATGATATGTACAAAAGAATCCGGCTTGCTGAAGATGCTTCATATATCACTTGTGAAAAATGTGGAGAGCTAGGAGAACTTCGAGGTGGTGGCTGGATGGCAACACTTTGTGATGAACACTCTGAAGGTCGACAACCTTACAAAAATCCATTCTAATGATTAAAGCACCCAAAGTATTAGTGGCTCCACCTGTTGGAGAACTCGAAAAACAAATGTACAAGGACTGGCTAACAGACCATGGATTCAAACCATATTTTCTTGGAAGTGAATGCTTAAACATTGATGCACCACTAATACTTTGTGGAGGAGCTGATATTGGTAAGAATCCGATTAGAGATACTAGAGAATTAGAATGGATTAGTAGCGCTCTAAAACACGGACAGCCAATTATTGGAATTTGCAGAGGAATGCAACTTTTAAACCACTACTTCGGAGGAACCGTTTCAAATATCCCTGAATATCTTTCAGAAAACCATCTCAATGATACATTTGAAGATGATGACGACCACTCATACAGATTATCACAATTCCATAAAGTACATAGTTTTGATGGAAATCAATTTGAAGTTAATTCTCGACACCACCAGCATTGTAGTAAAATCGCACTCAATTTCACTATCACACATCTCGGAGAGGACGGTCTAGTTGAAGGAATTAGAGATGGTAAAAACAAGATTTGGGCAGTTCAATGGCACCCAGAACGCCATGAATGCCAGGACAACGAATATCCACTTAATAAAATTTTAACAAAAAATTAACATAAAAAAGTTTCGGGATTCATTTATTATTATTATATTTACATAACAAATTAAAACAACAATTTAAAAACAAAAAACATGAAAACAGTAATTGGTAACCTTTTAGTAGAATTAAGCATCGACACAATCATGATTAAAGATGCAAAAACTTTGGATTTAATGAGAGCTAAAGTTGTTAATGCGAATGACGCAGTTGACACTTATAAAGCACTGGTTGCAACTCTTACTGAGAAACATAGAAAATCATTATCTAATAGCTAATATGATTATTCAACAAACAACTACCGTAAAATCATCAACAATTGATTCGTTACATTACGAATCAGATGATAAAAATCTAATGGTAACATTCAAACACGGAGTTACTTACACGTATCTTAATGTTACAATTGAAGATTATTTAGCACTGATAACTTCTGATTCGATTGGAAAAGCACTTAATCAAATCATTAAAGGTAAATATGATTATGTTAAGCACGAAGAACAACTCTAATTACGTTTTTTGGAACGATGAGTGGAATCAACCACCTAAAAAATAAAAGTATGAAAAATTACGAAAGAACAATACACATATTGGCTGGAATAGCGATTGGGTATCTAATATTTGCAAACATTTAATATTATGGAAAGATTTATTAGTCACAAAGATTTAGGAGTGGTAGAAATTTTAATGAGCTACCAAAGAACCGAAGATGGTAAGGATTTACCAAAAGTAATTGCGTTAGTTACTTCAACTTCTAGACCTGTTGTTTCAGATAAATGGAGTAATTATGGTGAAGTATCTTTTAAAAGAGCATACAATAATCAGGGAAATGTAGTTACTCATTATTATTTAGTATGGGGAACTGATGATAATTTCAGAGAATCAGGATTTCAGCACTTAACTACAAAAACAGGCAGAAAGGTAACTCTTAAAAGTGCATTGAAAACTTTTAATGATGCTAAGAATGCAACTGAATTTGTAAACTTTTCTAAGATCTAAGATATAATCTAAAATACTAAAAAATGAAGTATATTTCAATCGACATCGAAACAACAGGATTAGATCCTGAATTCAACCAAATCCTTTCAATAGGTGCAGTAATTGAGGACACATTAAATCCTCTTCCATTTGAAGAGTTACCAAAGTTTCACGCTGTTATTAAACGCGAAAGTGTTTATGGAAGTATATTTGCCCTGAATTTGAACAGGGATTTAATTCAAGCAATGAAGGATTATTCTGAGGCACGAACCACAGAATTAAAAGAGGAAATTGAGGAATCTTTTGGAGCTAAATTCTACGAAGAAGGTGAAGTTGTCGAAGCACTTTTCCAATTTTGCTATAGAAATGGATTGGTTGAATTAGATCCTAATTACATCAACAATACTCGTAAGATGGTAGATGGTATATCATATCCAGTATTGACTTCAAATATGCCAAAAGTTTATTTGAATTGTGCTGGAAAGAACTTTGCAGGTTTTGACAAGAAATTCTTAGAGAAGTTGCCGAGATGGAAACAAGTATTTTCAATTCGTAGTAGAGTATTGGACCCAGGAATCCTATTTGTTGATTGGTTAAATGATGAATCGATTCCAAGTCTTGATGAATGTAAAAAACGTGCAGGCATTGAAGGTGTTGTAACTCACAATGCGGTTGAAGATGCAATGGATGTTGTAATGTTACTTAGAAAATGTTATCAAGCATAAATTATGGGAAGGACTTTTACATTAACAGATCGCCAAGAAGCAGAACTTAAGGTTTGGCAAGAAAAGATTAAAGACATTTTTGGAGAATATGGCCTATATGATTTCACATTCACTGGACATGGTATTGGAACATCTCTAGTTGTTAAAAGCCATTTAACAGGAACATCATTGGATTTAAGTCACGTAGAGGATTGGTAAAAAATAAAAAGAAATGGAACCAGAAAAAGACATATTTGAACAATGGGCTGACGAGAGAGCCAAAAAACCTTGGATTGTAAGAAAACTCCGAAGGATTCCTCTATGGTGGAATCATGATGGTAAGTACATGCACCTTGAATTTAAAAGAGGCATCGAAAATCTTATTTATTGGTTTCCTATCATTTGGAAGGACCGAAACTGGGATTCTCACTACATCTTTGAGATTATGATGCATAAACTTAAAGCCCAATCGAAATATATTGGAGAGCGAGATATTCATACTAGAGCCAAAAGGGATGCTGAGGTGATGATGACATGTGTCAATTTAATGAAACTTGTTCAAGATGAGTTTTATAGTTCAGAGTACTCTGATTATCATAAATCAAAACATTGGTTTGAGGACTGTGAAGACAAACCAGGATTCAGTACATGGGAGTCACGTTTAATGGAAGAGAACTTCGATGATTACTTTAAGAAATATCCATTAATCTACAAAAGAGTCCTAAATGGTGAAGGCGTTTTTGGACGCGAAGGCCGTGAAGATGATAAACAGATCATTGCAATGAACATCGGTTATATTAACCATGAGAGAGCCCGAAAATTACTATTCAAATTAATGGAGGAAAATATTGAGAGATGGTGGATGTGATTTTTGATATATAATCAATAAAGGTCTCCTAATACATTCAGTTTTATTTTGTTGTTATCTTAAAATAGTTTGTCTGGAGACCTTTTCTTTTAATGTTTGAGATATATAATATAACAACAAAATAAAACTCAAACACAATGTATATCTACAAGATAACTAACACAATCAACAACAAAATTTATATTGGCCTATCTACAAAATCAGTAGAAAAATCGACTAATTATTTAGGTTCTGGTGAACTTCAGAGCAGGGCCATAAAAAAATATGGCAAAGAAAACTTTATAAAAGAAATATTAGAAGATGGAATTGTATGTATGAAAATATTAAGCGAAAGAGAAATCTATTGGATTAACGTATATAATTCAACAGATCATTCTATAGGGTACAATATCACAAAAGGAGGAGAGGGATTCAGATCAAATCATACACAGGAAGCTAAAGATAAGATTAGAAAATTTTACAAAGGTAAAAGTTATGAAGAACTTTTTGGAGATATGGCAGAAGCTGAAAAACTAAAAAGAAAAAAGGTTACAAGAACTCCAGAACAATATAAAGAATGCGGTAAAAAAATATCAGAAAAAACAAAAGGAATTCCTAGAGTATTTAAAACGATAGAATGCCCTCATTGTTTTAAAAAAGGAAAAGAAAACGTAATGTACCATTGGCATTTTAACAATTGTAAAAATAAAATAAAATGATAGGACTAATTGCACTTATTTTAATAATTGCCTGGACATGGATAGGTTACGAGATGTGGAAAGCCCCTGAACTGGATGAAAATCATAAAATCGTCGAAAAGAAAGATGATTCACTTGACCTTGATTTAAAGAATGATGAATTTTTAAATTAACATAAATTTAACACTCCAGACTTTCGGGTTTGGAGTTTTTTGTTTATATTTACATATCAAATTTAAAGTTATGACCCGAATTAATGCCCATATTCCTCCAGCAAAATTATGCGATCAACATCTTGTTGCAGAGTATCGAGAAATCTTGAGAACTAATGCACTTGCAATTAAAAGAGCCAGAAAGGAGGGTAAAGCGATGTTAAAGAATATCCAACAATCCTTTACACTTGGAGGTGGACACGTGACATTCTTTTATGACAAATTGATGTATATTCATCACCGGTTTGATTCACTCAGAAGTGAGCTGATTAATCGAGGAATGAACGCTACGATTGAATGGCAATTAGACGAACTTGATGAGTTTCGATGGTTATATAATGACTGGCCCGAAGATCCTGTTGCTAATCAATTAATCGTTGAAAGGATTCTCGAAAGGGCAAGAGGTATGAAAAAGATTTCACACACTTCGCAAAATATTGATTACGAAACTTATTTTCAAATTTTAACATAAATTTAACATAAAAAGTTTTCGGGATTCATTTATTATGATTATATTTACATATCAAATTAAAACAAACGTATCATGACAAGAACACAAACAATCGGATTAATTGAAGTAACAAGCCAAACTCAAGCAAATAATGGAACTCAATGTTTTCATGACCCAATTACGGGATGTGATTATATGAGTTATGAAAGTGGTTATGTTCGTAGAAAATACGTAACAGGTAGAAATTGGAGAGGTGAAAAGATTGTTACGATTTATCAAGTGAATAAAACTAGAATGGTTCCTTTTACTTGGAAATCTTATACTGGTGAGGTTTATAATTCTGAAAAGGTTGAAAGAGTTTTAGAAATGAATCCAGACAAGCGAATTGATATCGTTGTTAGAGCAGCTATTAACTATAGAAACTATTTAAACAAATAAAATATGTTAAACAAAACCAAGAAAAAATTGGCAACAGTAGAAGAGTACATTGAATTAATTTCAAAGGACTATCAATTTAATCCAAATCATCCAGATTATTGTGGATTTATTAACATCGACCCAAACACTGCATTTGAAATTGGAGGTGGAGATTTTAGAGAGGTCGCACAAAAAATTGCAGCAAATGCCGATGCTTTTGAAAAAACTGCAAACAAATATGGTTTAACAATCTCATCAGCTTGGGATGATGAACTAATATTTGCCGAACTGAGTCCAAAACCAAGAGTAAACCATTTGTACTAATGAAACTATATACTCAAGATGAAGTTAAGAAACTTCTAGAAACCCAGAGAGGTAATTGTTACGTTGCAATTTTAAATGAAACTAAAGATAAAAAAATTGCAAGTTTAGCAACTAAGGCTCCACTTCCAGGAGGAGATGATTTTGACAAGTACTATGGAATTGATCCGATGAAAATCTTTAATGGTGATTTAGAGGATAGAGAATTACAAGAGAACTATGAGGGCTTTAAAAAACACAGAGAATCTGCAAAGACCTCGTATAATGTATTGGTTCCAACAATAAATTCTATGATTAGTAAGATTGTTAATCTAAAAGAATTGATAGTTTCATTAGCAGTTCAAGGTCTTCCAACTGATAAACCAGTAAAGAGACTTGCCAAATTAGACAGTGAATTTACAAAACTTACTGAAAAGGCTGACAAATATAAAGCTGAAATGGACGAGCAAGATATGCTGATTAAAAGATACGAAGATTGGAATACTCGTAAGTTGTTTATTCATTGGCAGTATTTAAAGTTATTAAAAGCAACAGATACTCCATTTATGGAATGGAAAAGTCAATATGACGATGTAATAATATAAATAAAAGAACCCGCTACATAACACGGCGCCAAATTAATTGTGACATGTACTGTCTGGAAGGTCAGGCCGGGTTCAGGAGTCAGGTAATACGTAATGTGAAAATGGTATCACATCCTAGACTAAACTTGAAAAAGTTATGTTGGTTGTATTGTTGTAGGTTCGAATCCTGCCCTGACTACAAATTGTTAATAACTTTTTGAAAATACTTTGTAAAAAGTTTTCGGAATTCAAAAAGAATGATTATATTTACATATACAAATTAAAACAATATGAAATTACAAGACATTCAAAACTTCGTTACAGAGTCGAACCAAACTAACTCAAACACTGATAAATTAAACATACTTAAAAAGTATGCTGATAATGAATCGGTTTGCAGTGCTCTTAACTATACTTATAACACCTTCAAACAATATGGTGTTACTTCAGAAAACTGTAAAAAGAATTCTAAATTAATTAGTTATGGTTATACTGATTTGGCAAAATTGCTTGATGATTTGAATGACCGATTTATTACAGGACATACTGCAATAGGTTGTGTTAATGGATTCGTAGAAGCAAACAAGGCTTACGAGGAGTTGATTTTTAATATCATTGATAGAAACCTTAAGACCCGTTCTACAACCTCAATGATTAACAAGGTGATTCCTGGATTAATCCCAACATTTGATGTTGCACTTGCAAATTCATTCGATGAGAAAATGGCTAAGAAAGTTAACTTTGATGTTGATAATTGGTATGTAAGTCGCAAATTGGATGGATGTCGTTGTATTTGCATCATTGATGAGAATGGAGAACCTAAATATTTCTCAAGAGCTGGAAATGAATTTATGACTCTTAAGAATTTAGATGCTGAAATCATTTCATTAGGTCTTAAGAACATGGTGATTGATGGAGAGATTTGTATGATGGATGAGAATGGAAACGAGAATTTCCAAGGTATCATTAAAGAAATCAAACGCAAAGACCATACAATCGAAAATCCATTCTTTTATATGTTTGACCTTTTAACAATGGAGGAATTCGTTAATAAAGAGGGTACAACAACTTTCTCGATTAGAGATGTTCAATTGGAGAATCTTTTATCTGAAAAAGAATTTAAGAACATTGGTTATTTAGAACAAAAATTGTTAATTGACGAGAGAATGTTAACTCATTATATCGGATTGGCAAAAGAAAACGGATGGGAAGGATTAATGTTACGTAAAGATTCTCCATACCAGGGAAAACGTAGCAATGATGTTCTTAAAGTAAAACAATTCTATGATGCAGAATATATCGTGGTTGATATTGAAAATGCAGTTAATAGAGTTATTGTTGAAGGTAAGGAGGTCGAAGAGTTAATGATGCGAAATGTTGTAATTGAACATAAAGGTAGTAGAGTTCAAGTTGGTAGCGGATTTAGTCACGAACAAAAACGCTATTATTTCGAGCACCCTGAGGAAATCTTAGGAAAACAAATTACAGTGCAATACTTCGAAGAGACCCATAATCAGAATGGAGGAATCAGTTTACGATTCCCAACTGTTAAGGCGATCTACGAAACAAAAAGAAACTTTTAAATATAACTAATATGGAGGAACAAGGTATCATTTTAGAAGAGGCAACTTTTAGATTCTCACAGGACCCAAATTGTTTGGATAGCCAAGATGAATATGAATTCTTGGAAGTTAAAGCACAATCAAGTCTTGGTATTGATCGAGATGGTGATTGCTTCTTTACAATCAGCACTGAAAAATGGTCAGTTGATTCATCAGAAGACCTAGAAAAAATATTTAACCGAATTAGAAAGGTAATTGAAAATGGAAAAGAATAAAGTATTTGTCGGACAAGAGTTTCGAACTAATCCGCAATCGACAATTCCAGGTGGAAGTGTAGTTGAAGTTCATTATGAGAACAGAATTAAAGTGTACGATAATGTTAAAAATCCAAAGGCATACATTAAGTATATTCGAACAAATAGTTCCGAGAATATTGTTCAAATTTTAGTTGATGGAAAACAAACAAACTTTTGAAACAAACTCAAATAAACCTATATAACTAACGAATCAAAATTTAAAAACAATGGAACAACTATTAAACCAAATCGTAGAAGTTATCGACTCAGTTAGAGAAGATGCTGCAAAATTTGAAGAGAAAGGTAATGGTGCTGCTGGAACACGAGTTCGTAAAGCAATGCAAACTATTAAAACTTTAGCACAAGATGTAAGAAACCATGTTTCTGACGCTAAAAAAGCATAACTAACCTAAAAAAACTGTTTGAGTAGCGTTAATGGCATACACACCTTAATGTGAAGGTTCAAACAATATACAGATGGGATTGCCGAGCCTAAATAAGTAAGTAGGAAGTGATTTTGAGTTTTTGATGAGTATGCATTGTTTCTCAAGATTGCAAGTTTTAACAGATATATAATATCAATTAGTTCTTTTACATAATAAAAATTAGGTTCCTTACAGCAATTAAATTCTATAAGGAAACTGGTATCGAAAGATGTGTAGGTTCGAGTCCTACCTCTCCAACAAATTTTAAAGTATTTGGAGAGTGGTGAAATTGGTAGACACACCGGTCAAAGAAAATGGAACCTGTTATTGGGGGATTAGCTCAGCTGGCTAGAGCACTTGCCTTGCACGCAAGGGGTCATCGGTTCGACTCCGATATCCTCCACAATATTTTAAAGGATACGTTCAGCAAATTAACAAATTTGACTTTTACTCAAACAAATGTTATCCTGTAAATATTAAACTGCTCGGGTGGTGAAATTGGTAGACACGAGGGACTTAAAATCCCTTGGACAGTGATGTTCGTGCGGGTTCGATTCCCGCCCCGAGTACCAAGGATGGTTACTGCAAATAATAAAATCTAGGCTGTTAACCTCGTGGTCATGGGTTCGAGTCCCATCATTGGATCAAGGCCTTAATTGGTCAGTTCATAGTAGCTCAGTTGGTAGAGCACGTACAAAAACCCATCCTGCGTATTAAAGTGTCTCGGTACGCTCTGGCTTCCAGAAGTTCAACGACGAGGTCTCGATAGGCAGAACGCGTCTGACCTATCCACAAAATAAAAGGGACCTTTCGGTCCCTTTCTTTGTTTTAAATTGTTTGTATTAAATTGAAATTGAAATTGTGATAGGATCTGCATACACGAAAGGATTCGCAGCAGGTTGTCCTATGTTCGCGATTGAAGTATCAATTTTAAGGTAGGATCCTCCAGGAGCTGCTATAATTTCAAAACCTCCATCATTCTGCATTGAAGTATATTCTACAAAATCTCCATTTTGATATATCATTATGGTTCCTGAATTATCTATTAAACTTTGGAATTCAGTAAGGTGACTAACTCCACTAGTATCATTCACATTAAAGAATAAATTTCCAGTGATGTTCGGATTATATGTTTCGAAAGATGTATTAGTTATAAAAAGTGCATTTCCATCATCTACGGGTTCCGCTGCATTAACAGGTCCTTCATCACTATAGAAGTACCATTCTCCTGCTCCTGTGTTTTGGGTTGGACTATAGAAATGGAATTCAAATAAGTAAGGACCTCCCGTTGCACTACCAGAAACATAAGACACACTAATATTCATTACAGTAGTACTTCCGTAATGTGGTGCAACACTATTAACTTCAAGGATTATATTTTGTGTAGGATACTGTGTATTTGTAATTTCTAATAGAGTTCCTGTCGGAATTCCCAATAGGAATGTACTTTGATTTCCTGCCGGATTACCATTAATATCAGATGAAACGTTATTCACTATAATATTTTGAGTCATTGATAATGAGTTTGTGCCAATCGTTGAAAATTCAGTTTCTGTTCCCGAAAAACCACCTTCCCAATATAATGTTTCGTTAATTCCTGGAGTTGATGGAGTTGATGGTGCTAATGGAGCAATTGATGAATTACCATAAGCCCATGGGGATTCGCCAAAACTTGTCCAATATCCATTTGCCAATAACCATGCCTTTGCATCATTAACATTTGAAAGGGTTGGTTGTGATAGTGATACCATTAAGTGATTAAAGGTCTCTAAGAAAGAAATATCTGTTAGGGAACTACTTCTTAAGAATCCAATTCCACAAGGAATATTTAAAGGATTAGGGTGATTTAGTGTCGGATCTTGATATGCAATAACATATCCTAAAGATTCATCTGGTCCAGCCCACCATGTAAGGCCTCCCAAGTTATAATAATCTTGATCGCCCACTCCGATCAAGATATTTTGAGATTGACTGATTCCACTCGGTAGTGTCGATACTCCATCCCAAAATGCAAAGGGTCTATATTGCGCCATTTGATTATGTATTTTTAACTATATATCAAGAAGATTAATATGAAACAAATCCAAAGATATTGATATAATTATTTAAAATAAATAAACTATGAAGGATGCATTGTTATATTGGCCTCGTTTCTTTAGAGAGGCTTGGATTAATAGAAAATATTATAAAGCAGTAAAATCTATCGAAGCAGAATTAAATGCTCAAAATCTTAGAGTTGATTGGATTGGTAGAATTTATGGCGTTATGGAAATCAAAGAAGAGTTTGTAAATCAACCAGAAATGGTTCAGCAATCTATTGTTTTCCAGCAGTTATCTCCAATTAATGAACTTCTTATGAAATATGGTCTTTCGGACCTTTCATTCCCAGATATTAGCAAAATACCTGGAACCAATCAATTTCTTGTAATTCTCTATCCAGAGAATGATTATTTTAACATACCATCATTTATTAGAAACGTTTTATTTGCAGGAATTTTAGTTGCAATTGGATTTGCTATTAACTGGGCTGTAACTCTATTCGTGTAATGGAATCTATTGAAAGGGTCGAAGTCAATGGGCGTCGATATTATCAAATAACGGTTGATGGTGAGCATATTGGGACATTTCCCAGTATGACAACAATTCTTGGAAATACTAAGGACAAAAGTGGATTGGATGAATGGAGAGATAGTGTTGGTCATGAAGAGGCTGACCGGATCTCGAATCTTTCAATGAATCGAGGTACTATTATGCACCGACTTCTTGAATTGTATAAGGGTCTTCAGGGAACACCTTGTCAACGATTATCTCAATTGATATTTATATCACAAACTGACGGAGAGATTAACCAATTCAATGAGGATCCCTCTGGTGAGGAATGGCTCAAACAGGGTTGGGAATTCTTCCTAAAATTCTGGCGACATCATGATGAATTTTTTGATAGAGTGGTTAAAGTACTTGCCGCTGAAAAATTTATTTGGTCAAAGAGAGGATATGCAGGAACCCTTGATAATGCTTCGGAAATTGTTGGAAACAAAATACTAATTATCGACTATAAGAATAGTCGAAAGCCAAAAAGAGATGAGTGGATTGAAGATTATTTTTGTCAAGTTGCAGGTTATTCAATAGCATTCTGGGAGAGAACAGGAATTGTACCGACTGGATGCGAAATTTGGATGGCAAACGAAATTGATGACAAACCACAAATTTTTACATTGACACAAAGCGACATAAAATATTATTTTAAAGAATTTACAAAAAGATTAAATCAATATAAGTTAGAAAATGGAGAGGAATAAAGCAAATGATGCATGGCAGATCCTGAGAATTCAAGGTGAATTCACGAAAGGTTTTGATACTTTTAGTGAATTAGGACCCTGCATTTCAGTGTTCGGTAGTGCCAGAACCCAAGTTATGAGTAAATGGTACGAAGAGGCCCGAAAGTTTGGAGCTCTTATAAGTAGAGAAGGATTTGGAGTTATCACTGGAGGTGGACCTGGAATTATGCAAGGTGCAAATCAAGGTGCAAAAGAAGTTGGTGGTAAATCTATTGGAATTGGAATTGAATTGCCCTTCGAAGCTGGTATGAACCCTTATGTTGATCTTGGTGTTGAATGTAGATACTTCTTTACCCGCAAAGTAATGTTCCTAAAATATTCACAAGGATTTGTAGTGTTTCCAGGAGGTCTAGGAACTCTTGATGAATTCTTTGAAGCAGTTACACTTGCACAGTGTGGACATAACATAAAATATCCAATCGTACTTGTAGGCAAAGAATATTGGTCTGGAATTGTTGAATGGATTAAAGATGTAGCAGTTGAAAATGGAATGGTTAGTGAAAAGGACTTAAATCTATTTAGAATCGTCGATACAGCAGAAGAGGCCAGAGATAAAATTGTAGAATATCATAACAAGTATAAAACTAACGAAACAAATTTTTAATGAAAAGTAACAAAAAATTCTTGCATCAATATTTGAATGCATACGCACCAGTTGCACAAGAAACCGAAGGTCAAAAAATATGGATCGATTATGTTCGACCTTATGTTAATAAAGTAACAGTAGATGCTTACGGAACGGCAGTTGCAACTTTAAAAACTGCTCATACTGAAGATTCAAGCCTTAATGTTGTAATTGAAGCACACTGTGATGAAATTGCATGGATTGTAACTCATATTGAAGGTGATGGTATGATTAGAGTTAAAAGACATGGAGGTTCTGATAATATGATTGCTCCATCAAAAACAGTTATCATTCATACACATGATGGTAAAAAATTAAGAGGACTTTTCGGATGGCCAGCAATTCATACAAGAGATTCATATACTGAAAAAGGTTATGAGCAACATGAATTATGGGTTGATATGGGTCTTAAAGACAAGGACGCAGTTGTTAAAGCTGGAGTTGAAGTTGGAAACCTAATCACATTCGATACTCAATTCGAAGAGATTGGAGATTATTATGTAGGTCGATCATTAGATAATAAGATTGGTGGTTATATTATTGCAGAAGCACTAAGAAAATTGGATGGATATGCATTACCATATAATTTGCATGTTGTAAATTCAGTTCAAGAAGAGGTTGGATTATATGGTGCAAAAATGATCGCTAAAAAATTACAAGCAGATCTTGCTCTAGTACATGATGTTTGCCACAATACAAATACTCCTAAAATCGACAAGGCAAAAGATGGAGATAATAAAGGTGGAGAGGGTCCATGTTTAGAGTACACTGCACAAAATCATAGAAAAATTAACAAGTTGTTAAGAGAAGTTGCAGATAGTAAAAAGATTCCAGTACAATTAACAGTTGGTAGTTATGGAAATGATACAATGGCTTTCTTTTTAGAAAATACACCAACAGCGATCTTGGCGACTCCATTAAAGTATATGCATACAACATGCGAAATGGCGCACAAGGACGATGTTAAAAATTGCATCAACTTATTTGTTGAGTTCTTAAAGGCCTTAACACCTGAAAAAATTCGTGAAATTAAAGGAAATATATAATAACGTAAAAACAAAATAACATTATGAATAAATTTAATCTATTTTTCAAAAACCACGGTTCTAAAGTAATTACAGTTCTATTAGTATTGGTATACTTTAAATCATGTTCAGTGGATTCTGAATTAACAATTGTTAAAAAAGAATTAAGAAAAGAACAGGAAATCATTAACACTATTAAGAAACTTCCAACGGCATCTGATTT
>Ga0208897_1000546_pt1 | contig 17117 bp, 11 predicted proteins | sample ColrivemetaGS697_FD_187594 | JGI IMG/M metagenome (GOLD analysis project Ga0208897, IMG submission 187594) | Estuarine microbial communities from the Columbia River estuary, USA - metaG S.697 (SPAdes) (version 2) | ecosystem: Environmental > Aquatic > Marine > Intertidal zone > Estuary | place...
TTCACCTTCAATTTCAACACTTTCACCGGCATTACTGCCAAAGGTGACGTTATCCGCAAGTACCTCGTCTTTAATATACATCATAAATGGTTCAATGCCTAAACGAAGGGAATCGGATCCTTCAATACGTACCTCAATTCTATCGGTCACCTCTAGTCCGCTAGATTTTCTCAAATTCTGTAGGCGATTCACCATTTCACGTGCCAAACCTTCGTTCCGCAATTCATCCGTGAGTGCGGCATCGAGAGCAACGGTCAATCCATCACCAGTAGCAACCAACATGCCGGGTATGTCTTCGGTAACTACTTCGGCATCAATCAAATCAACGCGCACTGTTTGGCCTTGATCTTCGAATTCCACAAAACCTTGGGTTTCAAACGCATCAACCGCGGATGGGTCCATCGCTTGAAAATACGTCTTCACGGCCTTCATGTGCCGTCCTACCTTTGGGCCTAGCGCTTTAAAATTAGGCTTCACCTTTTTTACAAATACACCCGCATCCGGGGTGATGACTTCAAGCGCTTTTACATTTACCTCTGCGAGCAGGATGGATTGAATGCTTTCGAGCAAGTCTTTATCGCCATCATTAAGTGCCGGTACCAAAACGCGAGCAAGCGGCTGCCGTACTTTAATATTCTCCTTCTTACGAATAGAGAGGACCATGGAAGTTAATTGGCGGGCAAGATTAATTTTCTTCTCTAATGGTGCATTAATGGTTGGTGCGTCTACAGTAGGGAAGTTGGTGAGGTGAACGCTAGTTTCTCCTGATTTTGCCACTCCTGCATAGAGGTCAGTATACAATTGGTCCGCATAGAAAGGTGCCAGCGGCGCCATTAATCTACTTAACGTTTCCAAACAGGTCCAAAGCGTCTGATAGGCACTAATCTTATCCGACTCATAAGCCCCTTTCCAGAAACGGCGACGGCCTAAACGAACGTACCAATTCGAGAGTTTCTCCGTAGTAAATTCTTGTATAGGACGGAACGCACGAGTCGGTTCAAAAGCCTCCATACCGTCTTCCACTTTTGCAATGAGGCTGTGGAGTTCTGATAAAATCCATTGGTCCATTTCTGGACGCTCTTTCAGTGGAATTTCGGCTTCTTCGTAGCGGAAACTATCCACATTCGCATAAAGCGCGAAGAATGCATACGTATTGTGCAAGGTGCCAAAGAACTTTCTGCGTACTTCCTGCAGGCCTTCCATATCGAAGCGGAGGTTGTCCCAAGGCGCAGCATTCGTCAATAAGTACCAGCGCAACGCATCTGCACCATATTCATCCATTGTGGTGAATGGATCTACCGCATTGCCCAAACGCTTAGACATCTTCATTCCGTTCTTGTCCAAGACAAGCCCGTTGGAGATGACATTCTTAAAGGCAACGCTTTCAAAGACCATGGATGAAATGGCATGTAGGGTAAAGAACCAGCCCCGGGTTTGGTCAACCCCTTCTGCGATGAAATTTGCAGGGAAGGCTCCACCGCCCTCCACTTTATCTTTATTCTCAAAAGGATAATGCCATTGTGCATACGGCATCGAGCCACTATCAAACCACACGTCAATAAGATCACTTTCGCGCTTCATAGCCTTACCTGAAGGACTCACCAAAACAACGGTGTCCATGATGTGACGGTGCAAATCGATTTTTGCGTAGTTCTCGTCGCTCATATCTGCGGGATCAAAATCGCCCATTGGATTTGTGCGCATGAAACCAGCGGTAACGGCTTTTTCAATTTCAGCGTGCAATTCCGCAGCGCTTTCAATACAAATATGCTCGTCGCCTTCTTCTGTGCTCCAGATGGGTAATGGAATTCCCCAAAAACGCGAACGGCTAAGGTTCCAATCGTTGAGGTTTTCCAACCAATTCCCAAAGCGCCCTGTTCCCGTCGAAGCCGGTTTCCAATTGATCGTCTTATTTAACGCAATCATTTGGTCCTTTTTCTCCGTCGACTTAATGAACCAGCTGTCTAGCGGATAATACAACACGGGTTTGTCCGTACGCCAACAATGTGGATAGCTGTGTTCGTACTTTTCAATTTTGAACGCCTTGTTCTCTAGTTTTAATTTCAGAGCGATGCGCTCATCCACGCTGAGGTAGGCTTTTAATTCAGGAATGATAGGTTTCAACAGCATTTGCTGCTTCGCCAGTTCTGCCTCTTTTTCCTCGTCGGTAAGGTATTCCGCTTTGATGTATTCTTCACCGAATCCAAACATAGGGTCGGCCAATTCTGGGCGGAATTTCCCTCTTAAATCTACCAACGGAACTAGATTGCCTTGCTCGTCTTTTACCAACAAAGGAGGTACGCCGGCATCGGCTGCAACTTTTGCATCGTCCGCACCGAAAGTAGGCGCTGTGTGTACGATTCCTGTTCCATCTTCAGTAGTTACAAAATCACCAGGAATGACGCGGAAGGCTTCTTCGGGGCGCTCGTCTGGTAAAGCATAAGGCAATAGTTGCTCGTATTTCAATCCGACCAAATCCGTTCCTAAAACGGTTTTTTCGATGTGGTAAGGAATTTTCTTTGCACCTGCTTCGTAGGTCGAAATATCTCCTTCTACGAACTTTTTGCCAAAGAGTTTTCCCAAAAGTGGCGTGGCCGCAATGATGCTTACCGGCTCGTAGGTGTATTGGTTAAACGTATGAACCAAGCTGTATTCGATTTTAGGCCCTACGGTTAAAGCTGTATTTGACGGCAATGTCCACGGTGTGGTCGTCCAGGCAAGAAAGTGTACTGTGGCAGCACCAAAGAGCGCTTCACTTTGCCCGTTATTTATCATTTTGAATTGAGCGACGACCGTATTGTCTTTGACATTCTGGTAACAACCCGGTTGGTTCAGCTCGTGCGAACTCAATCCCGTGCCCGCTTTCGGTGAATACGGCTGAATGGTATATCCCTTGTAGATCAACCCTTTTTTATAGAGTTGAGCAAGCAGCCACCACACACTTTCCATGTACTTTGGCTCATAGGTAACATAGGGTTTATCCATATCTACCCAATAGCCCATTTGGTCAGTCAAGTCCTTCCAAATACCGGTATAACGCATGACCGCGGTGCGGCACGCATCGTTGTATTCTTCAATAGTGATCGACTTTCCAATATCTTCTTTAGTAATGCCCAATTCTTTCTCAACACCTAATTCCACGGGTAATCCGTGCGTGTCCCAGCCCGCCTTACGGTCTACGAGGAAGCCTTTTTGCGTTTTATAGCGACAAAACACATCTTTTAAAGAGCGTCCCATCACGTGGTGTATGCCCGGGAGACCGTTTGCGCTAGGAGGGCCTTCAAAGAATATCCAAGGTTCGGCATCCTTGCGCGCAACAAGCGTCTGTTCAAATAAATGCGATTGCTTCCATTTGGCTAAAACAGCTTTATGGATGCCCGCAAGGTCTAGGTTCGCGTATTCTGGAAATGTGCTCATGAGGTTATTCTACAGTAGCTATACACTTGAGTTCAATGGCGATGGGTGTCGGTAAACTATTGATTTCTATGGTTGTTCGGCAGGGTTGGTTCTCTTTAAAGTACGCTGCATAGATCCGATTAAACGTGTGAAAGTCGCGTTTCATGTCCACAAGAAAGACCTGAACGTCGACCAATTCCCCCCAAGAAGAACCGCTCGCCTCTAAAATTGCTTTCACGTTTGCAAAAACGCTGTGGACCTGTGCTTCGAAATCAAAAGCTTTGAAATTCCCGTTGTGATCCAGTTCCAATCCTGGAATTCCGCTATCATTTGCATCGCTGCCTGCAGTTCTAGGGCCTACTCCTGAAAGGAACAATAGGTTACCAACTTTTCTTGCGTGTGGATACAAACCCACTGGTTTTGGGGCGGTTGACGTAGAAATCTTGTTTGAATCGGCCATATCACTTTCGTATTAAGTCTGCAAAAATAGGGAATGCGCATGGGAAGCCCTTCATGAAATGGCACGAGGTTCAAATAAAACTTAGTGTTGTTTGTACACTTACTACAATTTGTTATATATTTGCCCTGTATGTGAAGATTGGTGGTTCTTTCTTTTCATGCTTCTGTGATAGGTTCTAGGGGCTATTTGGCAGAGTTTTCAGGGTGTTACTGAGCCGATTTTTAACACCAGAAAATCCTTCCAAATTCCCCTTTTTTTTTGCCCTAAACTTTCGTTTAGCACGATTTCTTCTCTGCCAATGTGTCTATTTTCGGAGGAAAGTTTCGAATTGGCCCTTTTTTAGCAGTCATAAAAGTCTACCCTTCGGGTACAACCTATTATTTTTGTAGACTATTTATAAGAACTTGACAGCCTCATGCTGAAACTCATATCCAAACTCGTGGGATCCAAAAGTGTCCGCGATCTCAAAAAATTGCAGCCTTACGTTGAATCCGTAAATGCTTTCGAAGCCGCGCTCACGGGCATGAGCAATGATCAGTTGCGCGAGCGGACAGCTTCGTTCAAAGCAAGTATTGCGGAAGCGACTGCGGAAACAAAAGCGTCCAAAGACGCGCTTTATGCTCAAATAGAAAACACACCGGATTACGATGCTCGCGAACCTTTGTATGAGCAGATCGAGGAATTGGATGCGCAAGAGCTTGAGTTAATAGAAGATGTTTTACGTACTATTCACCCGGAAGCATTTGGTGTTATGCGCGAAACAGCGCGTCGTTTTAATGCCGGTGATGTTCGTGCGACTGCAACAGCCCTAGACCATGAGCTGGCAAAGAAGCACGCACACATTACCATAGAAGGTGATGCGGTGATTTATGCCAATTCTTGGAAGGCAGCCGGCGGCGATATCACTTGGAACATGGTGCATTATGATGTGCAATTGATTGGGGGTACGGTGTTGCATCAAGGAAAAATTGCAGAAATGGCCACGGGTGAGGGTAAGACCTTAGTCGCGACCCTACCGGTGTATCTAAATGCCCTTGCAGGACGCGGCGTACATGTCGTTACGGTGAACGACTACCTCGCAAAGCGGGATAGTGAATGGATGGCTCCCGTATTTAATTTTCACGGCTTGACCATTGATTGTATTGATAAGCACCCTTCAAATTCTGAAGAGCGCCGTGCCGCTTACTACAGCGATATCACCTACGGAACGAATAACGAATTTGGTTTTGACTATTTACGCGACAACATGGCGCGCCGCCAAGAAGATCGCGTTCAAACCCGCGGTCACCATTTCGCCATTGTGGATGAGGTCGATAGTGTATTGATTGACGACGCAAGAACACCACTCATTATCTCTGGGCCTACCCCAAAGGGCGACCAGCATCAGTTTAATGAGTTGAAGCCTTTTGTTGAGGCGTTAATGACGGCGCAAAAAACATTGGTCCAAAAAGAATTGGCTGAAGCTAAGAAACTGATTAGCGAGGGGAACACTGAAGAAGGGGGTGTGAAATTACTTCGTGCGTACCGTGGACTGCCTAAATCAAAGCCACTGATCAAATTTTTATCACAAGACGGCATGAAGTCGCTACTCCAAAAGACGGAAGCGAATTACATGCAAGAGCAGGGCAAGAAAATGAAACTCATCGATGAAGAGATGTTCTTCACCATTGAGGAGAAAAATAATCAAATTGACTTGAGCGGTAAGGGGGTGGATCTCATTTCCAAAAATACGGCCAAGGACTTTTTTGTAATGCCGGACATCACTGCCGAGCTCAGTGCATTGGAAGACGCTGGACTGAGTGCGGAGGACAAAGCGGCTAAGAAAGATGTGGTCATGCGCGATTATGGTGTAAAATCAGAGCGCATTCATACGGTTAACCAATTGCTCAAAGCCTACGCCTTGTTCGAAAAGGATACGGAGTATGTGATCATGGACAACAAAGTAAAGATTGTCGACGAGCAAACGGGTCGTATTATGGAAGGTCGTCGTTATTCAGACGGTCTTCATCAAGCGATTGAGGCAAAGGAAAATGTCAAAATTGAGGCGGCAACGCAGACCTATGCCACCATCACTTTACAGAACTATTTCCGTATGTACCATAAACTGGCAGGAATGACAGGTACGGCAGAAACAGAGGCAGGGGAGTTTTGGGAAATCTACGAATTAGAAGTAGTGGTGATTCCAACCAACCGTCCTATTGCGCGTGACGATCGTGATGATTTAGTCTTTAAAACCAATCGCGAGAAGTACAATGCGGTGATAGATGAAATTGCTGCATTGCGCGATGCAGGAAGACCCATATTGGTGGGTACGACCTCAGTTGAAATTTCTGAATTGTTAAGCCGTGCGTTAAAGATTCGCAAGGTGCCACACCAGGTGTTGAACGCTAAGATGCACCAAAAGGAGGCTGAGGTTGTGGCTGAAGCAGGGAAACCCGGTATGGTGACTATTGCAACGAACATGGCTGGACGTGGTACGGATATTAAATTGAGCGATGAGGCGAAAGCTTCAGGCGGTCTTGCGATTATAGGTACTGAACGTCACGATAGCCGTCGTGTTGACCGCCAGTTGCGTGGTCGTGCCGGTCGTCAAGGGGATGTGGGTTCGTCCCAATTCTTCGTATCCCTAGAAGATAAACTCATGCGCCTGTTTAATTCCGAGCGAATTGCAGGTTTGATGGACCGATTAGGTCTTGAGGAAGGTGAGGTCATTCAGCACAGCATGGTAAGCAAATCTATCGAACGTGCGCAAAAGAAGGTTGAAGAGAACAACTTTGGAACGCGTAAGCGCTTGCTTGAATACGATGATGTGATGAACAGTCAACGTACGGTCATATATAAGCGACGTGGAAATGCATTGAGCGGCCAGCGTATCAAGGTGGACATCGCCAACATGATGTACGACACGTTAGCGGATTTAGTCGAGGGTTACCAACCAGCGAAAGACTTTGAGGGCTTTAAACTAGACTTCTTTAGAACCTTTGCTTTTGAGCCTTCAATGGATGCTGATACGTTCAACACCGGGGCCATTGACGATCTGGCTAATGCGTTATTCACTCAAGCCAGCAATTTCTATCGTGAAAAAGGAAACCGTATTTCTACCGCAGCACTACCGGTATTTAAACAAGTCGTTGAAGATCCAAAAAACAACTACGACAAAATTTTAGTACCAATCACTGATGGCCAAAAGGCATTACAAGTGACTTCAGTGCTCAAGGAAGTGATGGACACCAATGGTCAATCGCTCATTTCGGATATCGAAAAAGGGATATCTATTGCGATCATTGACGATCAATGGAAAGAGCACTTGCGTGCCATGGACGACTTGCGTCAAAGTGTTCAGGGAGCGGTTTATGAGCAGAAAGATCCCTTGTTGATTTACAAATTTGAGTCTTTTGAATTGTTCAAATCATTAGTTTCTCGCGTCAACCAAGAAATCGTAAGCTTCTTGTTCAGAGGTGATTTACCTGCGAACGATCCAAGCAGTGTTCGTCAAGCGCCGGCTTCACAACCTAAGCAACCAAAACTACAAGAGAGTCATCCCGGAACGGATGTGCCTTCGACTTCTTCTGGAAGAGCGCCGCAACAGCCGCGACCAAAACCCGCGCCGGTGGTGAATACAGGTAAAACCTACGGTCGAAACGATGCAGTGACCATTGTGAACATGCAATCGGGTGAAGAGCGTAATGTTAAATACAAAAAAGCCGAACCGCTGCTGCAACAGGGCTGGGTTATAAAAGAGTAATCTGATGTTCTGGACGGCATTGACGCGTATTCTTCTTCGCAACAGGTTTGCATGGTTAGTCACTGTGGCATTTGCTACTGCTTTCATGGCCTATCAAGGCACCTCTGTGGAGATGACCTACGAATTCGCAAAGTTGATGCCGGAGTCGGATTCCGTTTCCATAGAATACAATCAATTGGTTGAGGAATTTGGACAGGCCTCAAATACCGTAGTCATTGCTATGGAAGACGCCGATTTCTTCCAGCGAGAACATCTTGAGCAGTGGCTTGAATTAATGGGAGACTTGAAAGCGGTGGACGGCATAGAACACGTTCAGAGTTTGACAGAAGCCTACGGATTATTCGTTGACAGCACTACAGAAAAATTGGCTCCGGATACGCTGTTCAAGGCATTACCAGTAAACGGTGAAGAAGAAATATCGCTTGAGGCACGAGTTAAAAGTTGGCCCTTCTACAAAGGGATTTTGTACAAAGGCGATACCTATATGGCAATTTTACGCATCGATGAGGAGCGTTTGTACAACAAACAGATAGTCCCGGTAATTGAAAATGCGAAGGCCATTATTTTAGCATGGGAGGCAAGTACAGGAAGGGACCTTCATATGTCTGGTTTGCCTTGGATCCGCATCGCTAATTCCAATGCGTTAAAAACAGAGATCTACCGCACTGTTGGCCTTACGCTTCTTGTAACCGTTGTCATTTTTTACCTTTTCTTAAAGAGTTTTAGAGCTACGGCCATCTCCATTATGATTGTCGCTTTAGGGGCTATATGGGCCTATGGAATCATGGGGCTTATGGGCTACGGATTGACGCTACTCTCCTCTTTGATTGCGCCTTTGATTATTGTTATTGGCGTCCCAAATTGCATTTACCTCATCAATAAATACCATCAAGAGTACAAGAAGCACGGAAAACAAATCAAGGCTATTCAACGCGTGGTCAGTAAGGTAGGGTACATCGCCTTAATCACAAATACGACTACGGCACTTGGTTTCGCAGCGTTCATTCTTACGAGTAGTGAAAATTTAGTCCAATTTGGTGTTGTGAGTTCGTTGAGTATTCTCGCGGTATTTGTGCTTTCGATTGTACTCGTTCCGATCATTTACAGTTATGTGAGTCCACCTAAAGAGCGACACCTCAACCATTTTGATGTGGCTTGGCTCATCTCGTTTTTGGACTTCCTGGACAATGCGGTAGAAAACAAGCGAAAGTGGGTCTATGGGATTACTAGCGTTGCTGTGATTGCTGCAGTATATGGCGTGACGTTGATCCAGACGGCGGGCAATCTCACCGCAGACTTCAATAAAAACAAGCAGATCTATAAGGACGTCAAATACTTTGAGCATGCTGTTGGTGGCGTCGTTCCATTAGACATTATTATTGATACGAAACGCGACGGTGGTGTAGAACGTCTGAGCACGCTTCGACGCATGGAGCAGTTGCAAGACAGTTTAAACGCCATGCCAGAACTGAGTCGGTCTGGTAGTATTGTTGACTTCGTGAAATTCGCAAAGCAGGGTGTCATGTTTGGTAACCCAGACCTTTACGAACTTCCATCACGTTCGGAGCAGCAGTGGTTGTTGACGTATTTGCCGCGCGGTTTGAAAGACGAATCAGGATTGGCAAATTCTTTAGTAACCCCAGACGGTCGCAAGGCACGGATTACCGTTCAAATGGCCGACCTTACAACCCCTGAAATGCGCGTTTTAACGGATAAAGTGAAGCGTCTCGTTGCACAAATATTCCCGGGAGAAAACTTTGACGTAAGCATTACTGGAGCCTCGATCAAATTCATTCGTTCGACGAGTTACCTCATCAATAACCTTATACTCTCATTGTTGCTAGCCGTCATTGCCATTTCAATTATTATGGCACTCTTGTTCATGAGTGCTCGAATGGTTTTGATTTCTCTAATTCCAAACCTCATACCCATGCTAATAACGGCAGGAATTATGGGCTATGCAGGAATTCCATTAAAACCGTCTACCATCTTAGTGTTTAGTATTGCCTTTGGCATATCTGTAGACGACAGCTTACACTTTTTAGCGAAATACAGGCAAGAATTGAAGGCAAATGGTTGGAACATCAGGTGGGCAGTGAAGAGTTCCATTCTAGAAACAGGTTTGAGCATGTTCTATACTTCTGTGGTTCTATTTTGTGGATTCTCCGTCTTCATGACGTCAAGTTTTGCAGGCAACCAAAGCTTAGGTCTGTTGACGGCCATTACGTTATTCGTTGCGATGTTGAGTAATCTATTGGTACTTCCTTCGTTTCTAATGTCCATGGAAAAATGGGTTACGAAGAAAGATTTAAGCGAAAACATTCTCGATATTTATGATTCTGAGGTAGGACCTGAGGACGAAGAATAAGCACTATGAAAGGAATACTACTCGCCGGAGGCTCCGGTACCCGACTACATCCACTGACCCTTGCGGTGAGCAAACAGTTGATGCCGGTTTACGACAAGCCGATGATTTATTACCCGCTGAGTACATTAATGCAAGCGGGCATTCGTGAGATTCTGATCATTACCACGCCACACGATGCGCCTTTGTTTCAGAAGCTATTGGGCGATGGCTCGAGCTTGGGCTGTGTGTTTGAATACACGGTTCAGGAACGTCCAGAAGGTCTTGCACAAGCGTTTATTTTAGGTGAGGAGTTTATTGGTAAGGATAGTGTCGCACTTATTCTAGGCGACAATATCTTTTACGGTTCGTCTATGGCGCAGGTTTTACAACAGAGCAAGGATCCTTCAGGCGGTATGGTTTTCGCCTACCGCGTAAGTGATCCTGAGCGTTACGGTGTGGTCGAATTTGACCGGCACATGAAGGCCCTTTCGATAGAAGAAAAACCGCAACACCCTAAAAGTGATTATGCTGTCCCTGGATTGTATTTCTACGACAATAGAGTGGTAGAGATTGCTAAGAATTTGAAGCCAAGCCCACGCGGCGAATTGGAAATCACGGACGTGAATAAGCGTTACCTTGAATGGGGTGAGCTGGAAGTTGGCGTACTGGACCGCGGAACGGCGTGGTTGGATACCGGCACTTTTGCCAGTTTACAGCAGGCAGGGCAGTTCGTAGAGGTTATTGAGGAGCGCCAAGGGTTGAAGGTTGGATGTATAGAAGAAATCGCCTACGAGCAAGGATTTATTGATGCGGCGCAGCTAGAACAATTGGCCCAACCGCTCGTTAAAAGTGGATACGGAAAATATTTGCTGAAATTGCTCAAATAACATGAAACACCTCACCGCCTTACAAGACCTTTTTCAAGCCGAAGTGGACCAGTTAAATTTGGGCACAGCCCCAGCAAAACTGTACGATCCCATGCACTATATCATGGAATTGGGGGGCAAGCGTTTACGTCCAATCTTAAGTTTAATGGGTGCCGGGATTTATGGCGATCCAGCCAAGGCCATGCCGCAAGCTATGGCGATAGAGCTTTTTCACAACTTCTCGCTCATTCATGACGACATTATGGATGCAGCGCCTTTGCGCCGCGGAAAAACAACCGTTCATAAAAAATGGGACGATAATGTAGGTATACTCTCGGGTGATGGTATGTTGGTCAAAGCTTACCAATTCCTAGCGCAATGTGAGCCTGCGATTCTTCCAGAGGTGCTCGGCACATTTTCTCAGACGGCTCTTGAAGTTTGCGAGGGCCAGCAAATGGATATGGATTTTGAAACCATGGACGAAGTATCCGCAGCTACCTATATACAGATGATCCAATTCAAAACTTCTGTTTTGCTTGGTTGTGCGATGAAGGTGGGCGCATTAGTCGGTGGTGGCTCGAAAAAAGATGCTGATGCTTTGTATCAGTTTGCTTTGTTATTAGGCACCTCTTTCCAGATCAAAGACGATTACCTAGATGTGTATGGGGATCCAGAGAAGTTCGGAAAGCAGGTAGGTGGAGATATTCTAAGCAATAAGAAAACCTTGCTGTGGATAGAAGCCCAGCGCCGTGCAGGACTTCAAAATATAGATTTTACTGCATATGCCGCGTTGGCCGCGAACGAAGAAAAAGTGCACAGTTTTCAGGAATTGTACAAGGTTTTAGGCGTGGATACTTATGCAAAAGAGCAAATAGACCACTACTACCGTTTGAGCTTACAGGCATTGGACGCTGTAGCAGTTCCTGAGGAAAAATTGGCGCCGCTGAAGGAGTTTGCAGCTTGGCTCTATTCCCGTGAGTCTTAATTAACGAACACCTTTCTCAACCCACTATTTCGGGTTATTTTTGCCGTCTAATCTTACCCATCATGAATGTATTGGTATTAGGCTCAGGCGGCCGTGAACATGCGCTATCTCATAAAATTGGTCAAAGCGCGCAGTGCGCAAAACTGTTTATTGCCCCTGGCAATGGCGGAACGGCCGCGCTCGGAGAGAATGTAGCGCTCGATATTGAGAACGCTACAGAGGTTGCCGCCTTTGTAAAGGCCAATGCCATTGATGTGGTCGTCATAGGTCCAGAAGCACCATTGGTTGCAGGATTGCACGACGGTTTGAAGTCATTTCCAGAGCTTCAAGACCTCATAGTTGTAGGGCCCCGTCAGGCAGCTGCAGAGCTAGAAGGCTCGAAAGACTTCGCCAAAGAATTTATGATGCGTCACAACATCCCAACGGCAGCTTACCAAACGTTTACTAAAGACACATTAGCGGAAGGTCAGGCCTTCTTAGAAACCTTGGATGCACCGTATGTATTGAAAGCGGATGGACTTGCCGCAGGTAAGGGGGTATTGATTATTGAAAACCTTGATGAGGCGAAGGAAGAACTCAAAAACATGTTGGTGGATGCCAAATTTGGCGATGCTTCCTCGCGCGTTGTGATCGAGGAGTTCCTTGCAGGAATCGAATTCAGCATCTTCGCATTGACCGATGGCAAAGGCGGTTATGCCCTGTTGCCAGAGGCAAAAGACTACAAGCGAATAGGTGAAGGTGATACAGGATTGAATACCGGTGGTATGGGTGCAATAAGCCCAGTGCCGTTTTTTGACGAGGCATTGCGTGAGCGAACCGTACGCGAGGTTATTGAACCGACCATTCAAGGTTTGGTGAAGGACAATCTACCTTACCAAGGCTTTGTCTTCTTTGGATTGATCAATACGACCAAAGGACCGAAGGTGATAGAGTACAACGTGCGTATGGGCGATCCTGAAACGGAAGTAGTTATTCCACGTTTGGAAACAGATATTTTGGACCTATTTGTGGCCATGCACGAGGGGACGCTGAATGAAATCAGCGTCGCGGTGAATCCGCAAACGGCAGCTACGGTTATGGCCGTAAGTGGAGGCTACCCTGGTTCCTACGAAAAAGGAAAGGCAATCGAGGGTCTTCGCAGGTTTGAAGGGACTACCGTTTATCACGCAGGAACCAAACCGGGTGAAACTATTACTACCTCTGGTGGACGTGTTATGGCGTTTACAAGCTTTGGTGCAAATAAAGACGAGGCCTTAGCGAAAAGTTATGCTGCCCTTAAAGAGGTGTCGTTCGAAGGCATGAATTACCGTCAGGATATAGGATTCGACCTTTAAGTACAAGCTAAAAACTGCGTCGCGCCGCAGGCCGCGAAAGCGGTGTCCATAAAAAAAGCCCCGGCGTGAGCCGGGGCTTTTTTTAATTCGTTTCTTAGTGATTAAGCTTCACCGTTGGCTTTATGCTTTCTCATTTGGATGATCCAGTATACTAATCCACCCGCAATGATTAACATAAACAGACGGTTTACGTGTTCACCTGCCATGGGCAAGATTTTAAAAGTTGCTTGGAACAAATCACCTAAGCCTTCAAAGAAATTTCTTAACATAGCGCGAGCGTTTAAAGGCGCTAAAATAAAACAAAAAGCTGATGCTTCTTAGCTATTTCCGAAAGATTGATGCGTATTCTGGTATTCGAATATTTGTACTAGCCATTGCGGCCTTGGTATTGACGGGAACAGATGTATTTGTGCAGTGGGAGCAGGTGCTTTTATCAACGCTCTTGGGCGGTGCCTGGTTGTTTTTGTCATGGACGGTCATGCGCGACCGCTGGGTGGTGCGCGGCACACTTTTTCGGTATTTGATATTCCTATTGCTCGCAGTGTATTGGAGCGGGGAACAATACTTGACCGATTTGTTGTTTTTTAGTTTGTTTTTCGAATTGAATTGGCACCTCGTCGAGCTCCATAGACGCAAACCCAAAACAGTATATGTCCTTCATAGCGGAACAATAACAGCAATCGCTGGACTTTGGTCGGCTTATGAGATCTTCAGTATTATCGCACCGGCTGTGATTCTTACCTGGATCGTTTCGGGCAGAGTAAAAATTCGAACGCTTTTCCAATGGATGGTTGCTTTCACCCTTCCTATGGGACTCTTGTATGGTCTCGATCTAGTAGAATGGTCTTTGATCCTATTAACGGACTCCAGCACACCCATTACTTGGTGGATACTTCCTTTACTCTTGGCAGTATTCGCTTTGTTCGAGTGGTTTCAATCCTACAGAAAAGCGAATCAAACCAATAAATCTAGAGCAATGGTTGCTGGATTTTGGCTCGTATTGGGTGCTGCCGCCGCATTATACGGAGCTGCTTCTGGCGGGGTTTTATTTTTCCTTGGGCTGAGTTACCATTTGACCAATGGACTCCGATATTTGAAGAATGAGCGTTTGGCCGATCTATTGGTGGCTGGGCTTGCTATCTTTATACTCTGCTCGTATTTTAATTTGATACCCTGGTAATGTCTAAGGTCTCTTCCATTTTAGTGGTCCGATTATCCGCGATCGGCGATCTCATTCTCGTCGCGCCTATCACCGCCCAGCTGGCAAGCGAAGGTCATCGCGTAACACTCCTGTGTAAGGATGCCTACCGCTCGGTAGCCACGTGTCTGCCTGGGGTAGACGAGGTACTATCATGGGAGAAGGACCGCACTGGAATTAAAGCGCCAAAATCGCCCTATGACCATGTTATAGACCTTCAGGGCACATCAAAGTCTAAGCGCTGGTGCCGTAAACTCAATCTTCCGGTGCGTACCTATCAAAAGCCGTATCTACGGCGTGCGCTTTTACTGGCAACCAAACAAAAATCGTTTGCGCTAACTCCTGTTGTTCATAGGTATGCAAATGCGGCAGCTCCCTTTTTTGCTGAAGGCTTTAGGCCGGAAGCAATGCAGTACCAATTGCGATTACCAGAAGTACGGCTTGCATTGCCGCAACAGCCTTATATCGCTTTGGTTTTGGGGGGCTCTTATGCCGGAAAGCGTTTAGATTTTCAGGCGTGGCGACAAATCATGGACGGCTTATCTGCTTTCCAAATGCCGTTGGCCTTGATCGGCGGTCCAGAAGAGGCAGGGATGGGTGAAAGTCTCGAGCAGCCATTGGGTAGTGGCGCTAAGAATTATTGTGGAACGACGACCGTAATTGAAGGATTCAAAGTCATAGCAAACGCCGCTCTAGTGATTAGTGGCGATACTGGATTCATGCATGCGGCGGCAAATTTCAACAGGCCACTCATCAGTTTATGGGGCGCCACACACCCTAACTTAGGTTTTGCGCCTTGGCCGTCTTACGACAAGCAGCGTTCCATTTTGACAACGAGCGTTTTTAGTCCCATCAGCAAGCACGGAAAAGTGCCCTGGTGGATGCCCAATCCCATGCAAAAATTGCCGCTTGACGAAGTTATTTCGGCTGCTGCGTCGATTCTTCAGGATAAAACAATGCCTTAAGTTCCGTGGCATCGTTCGGCTTCATTTTCCCTGCGATAATTAAAGCCAATTGGCGTCTGCGTAAAGCAGCCGCATAACGTTCCTTTTCTAATGCCGTTTCCGGATGGATCGCCGGCACGTTGATGGGGCTGCCAATCTGGTCTACGGCTACAAAGGTGAAAATCCCTTCATTGGCCTTGATACGACTGCCGTTCGGGTGTTGTTCCTCTAGGTACACGTCGGCAATCACCTCCATGGAAGAGGAAAAAGCCCTAGAAACTTTGGCTTCTATAGTTACAATGGCCCCGTGCGGTATTGGATTTTTGAATGCAACATTGTTAATGGTTGAGGTAACTACCTGACGCTTGCAATGGCGGTGTGCAGCGATTGCGCAACAGCGGTCCATCCAACTTAATAATTGGCCTCCAAAAAGGTTATTCAGCGTGTTTGTATCGTTAGGCAATACAATCTGAGTCATGACCGCAAGGCTGTCCTTGGGCGTTCTTAAATCTTCCATAATGTATGTTCTTGCTAGTGCAAAGGTAGCGCCCCTAGATTAGTAGGCGTATATCCAAGCGTAGGAATTAACTTCAGCTTTGATTCCTGCAAGGGCCGATTTTGCTTGATCGCGAGATTCGAAACCACCTAAACCAACTTTCATCAAAGAGCCGGGCAGAACCTTTACTTCATGCCCTTCAGCTTGCAGTTCTTCAGCCAAGGTGAGCGCGTTACTTTCCATTTTAAAAGACCCAACTACGATGTAGTACTTTTTACTAGCCGCCTTAACTGGGGTCAAGGAAACCTGATTCTCTTCAACGTTTGTTGCGTTGATAGGGGTTACCGATTCTGAAGGAGCAACGGTTTCTGAATGAATCGACTCGAAATTATCGAGGGTTTCTTGCGCTGCAGGTGTTGGAGTGAACCAACCTGCCATGGCTTGAGGCGTAATATCACTTTGGTAAATACCCAAGCTGATCAAGGCAGTGATTGCTGCTGCTACTGCAGCTTTACGCCAAGACGATAAACCGTTCTCTCGTTGCTCCGCAACCATCTTTAAGCTCGCTACAACCTTGCTTTCCAAGGCACTTGGTTCGCTGATGCGGTGCATCATGACGGCAGTGAAGCCAAAGCTGTTAGCGTCAAATTGGTTTTCACGTTCTGGTTGGAACATGCCGTTCTTGCGGAAAGAGCCTAGTCCGGATAACATCAGCACACTACCAGAATCTAATGTCGTTTGCCATTGGTTCACTTTTCTACGTATCCAGCTTTCAGCTATTTCCATAGAACCTCCCAGTGTGCGCATGACGGTAGGTAGAAGAGTATTTTCGATTGACGAGCGCGCAGGGTTGAATGCAACATATTTTCCACGAGGAAATGCCGTGTTTGTAGCGGCGTCCCAACGGGCCTCTTTTTCCACCAAATAGAACGCTCCCCATCCTGGGATTTGGACGCGATTTTTGGCGTTTAGGGTTTGTATGATTAACTGTTCAATCTGCATCCTTACAAATATGCGAAACTTGTGAGTAACTCTATTTTATTAGCTCGCATTCGGGGTGTAGTTTTTATACACAAACTGTTAATAACTGAGCATGAATACCCTATTATCACTGCACCTATTTAAAAAATGGCCCAATCGTATTAAAAAAGAGCTGGTAGTCGAATACGGAACCTCCGAAAAGGACCTTCTAGCGTTCCTGAATCGTCAGATTTCCTTAAACGATGAGTTGAAACGCGATTGGGAATCGGCACAAGAGAAAGCGCACATCGAAACAGCACATGCGTCGCGCGAAGGCTATTCCATATTGCCCTTTTCCTCCACAGATTACCCCGATGGTCTTAAGG
>Ga0208897_1000584_pt1 | contig 16413 bp, 22 predicted proteins | sample ColrivemetaGS697_FD_187594 | JGI IMG/M metagenome (GOLD analysis project Ga0208897, IMG submission 187594) | Estuarine microbial communities from the Columbia River estuary, USA - metaG S.697 (SPAdes) (version 2) | ecosystem: Environmental > Aquatic > Marine > Intertidal zone > Estuary | place...
CACCAGATGAGGTTATAAAGTAATCTAGCTCAGACCATAAGGATGATCCATCACCTATCTTAAACTTATTGGGGGTTCCGAGCTCTATCCCGATTTCTGCTGCACCCAAAATTGGGTCGGTATTAGTCCACTGAGCTTCAGTGCCTCGTCTTAGTTGAATTCTTTCTATGGCCATAGTAATTAATTATACCATTAATTGCAATTTTAATTGTCTAACTTTTGCAATATAGCCATGCACACCATAAGACAAGAGTAGCGGCCTTTATTCTGGCTTTGCTTCTCCCCATTTACCAACGGGGCAAACAGCATGGGGCAATCCAGTCTTTAGGTCCATCAAGCATCCACATTTCCTACACTGCCTTGATAACTTAAAGAAGAAATCACATTTTTCACAAGCAGCTAGTCTAGATGTTTTAACCTCTTTAGAAACTCTACCGACATTAGGATCTAAAAGGTCCCATGGCTTAGCTAGTTTTGGAATCTCTGGAAGATTCTTATTAGTGTCTGTGTTCTTGTTTTCCTTCACCAGAAAACTCTCCATCTTTATACTGCATTCCAGATAATACTGGCTTTTCGCTAGGGGAAAATAAAACAAACTCAGGACGGGCAAGAAGAACATCCGCAAACTCTTTTTGAGTTCTTATAATATCATACACCTCTCCGTCAAGGACTACTGCTAAATGAAACACCTCAATAGTTGTTGGCTCAGGATTGTGGGCTGGATCTGACTGCTGAGCTATTTTATGCTGATTGGCTACCCAGTCTGAGTAGTCTTTTGCTAGGTCTTTTTTGCCAAGCATCTTGTCTATGACTAGAATCTTTAGTACCTGAAGAGTACTAAGCTGAATATAGTCTGGGTCATAAGTGGGCTTTACCTTTATTCTGTCGGGCTTCTTTAGCCCATCCTTGTTCCAATCAAAAAATTGTTTAAATTCCATTAGTCAAACTTCTTCCTATGCCACATGATCTTCTTGTATGGAGTTGTTTCTCCACGCACAATATGTACCTTGGTGTCTGCAACGTCTTTTAGACTCTGGTCGTTCTCTATTGACTTCCAGGCAGATCTTTTTATTGGTATTAAATGAGCTATTGGAGTACCCTTTGGAATAACGCCCTAAAGCCCATACTATAGCATATCTCCTGACAATAGCCAAGTATTAGCAGCTCGCTTTATAAGAACAGCAGATGACCACTGATCACGAAGAGTGTTACTTGGTGTGGAATTAACGGTAACGCCAGAGTCACCAACAACGGTTACCGTGCCAGTTCCAGTCTGGGTAATGTTAATGGTTGTGCCTACTGGGAATGCAGCGGCTGCGTCTGTAGGAACTGTAATCGTGGCTGCTCCAGAAACTTCTACTATTTTATCTGCATCTGTAAGTGAAAGAGTTGCAGATCCAGTCTTATATATAAAAGATACTAGCTTGTCTGCCTTAGCAGCTATGGAAGTAGTCACTGTTGTTGCAAAGTTAGCGTCGTCTCCGATGGCCGCAGCAAGTTCGTTTAGGGTATCTAGAGTTCCAGGAGCTGTATCTACAAGGGCAGCTACAGCAGCGTTGATATCTGCGGTAACGTCAATATCTAGCTGACTAGCAGGTACAAAACCATTAGCATCCAGGGTAGGAACTCCATTAGGAACTCCTAGCTGATTAACGTTTACATAGTCTTCTAGCGAAGCTGCCAGTCCACTTTCATTAGCAAAGTAATCAAGAGTTGCCCAGCTATTTACGCCATCACCAATCTTAAAAGAGTTTGTGTCGGTTTCAAAACCGATTTCTCCGACACCTAATACTGGGTCTGATAGAAGCCACTGATCGGCGGTACCCCGCCTCTGTTGCATACGAATTGCCATACTTTACGTATCTCCTTGTTTGTTTAATTATATCAGTATTTTTAAGCGTTTATACTGCTAGAATCTGCACAAGCATTGACTCTAAGCCTATACGCTATTTAGATAACTAAAGTGTCTGCTTCTTCTGCACTTAGAGGCTCTCCTGCAATTAGCTTAGGCATAACGCTCCTTAACCTTCTAGTGCGGTAAGGCGGGCATCCAGAGAAGCAATTTGCTCCGCCTGTGCACGCACAACTTGCTGTAGCGCAGCTACATAAAACTCGTAGTTAATCGAGGCTGGCAGTCCCTCTTTGTCGTAGCTTACAAAAGCGGTAAGACCAGCATCGTGCATATCTTCCGCAATCATACCTGCGTGCTTAGGGTCAGTGTCCGCCTCAGCGTTGTAGTGATACTGCTTAGGCTCAACTAAAAGAATCTGCTCAGCCGTATACCCAAGTGGCTCGATGTTCTTCTTTTCCCGCGAGCTTGAAGCAACATAGCCAAGGAAGTCGAGGGTTCCAGTGGAGCTGACGTAGACAGAGCGGTAGGCGGTTGTCAGGGTGTTATCATAAACACCATTAGCCCAGACTTTTCCTTCAGTTTCGCTCTTGCCAAATCCAACACCATTTGACAAGGTGCCCACATAGACATTTCCGCCATCGGCGTTAACTATCAAAGTGCCAGCAGCGCCGTTGTTCCTGGACTGAATTTCATTACCATCAAAGGCTAGGTTCTGAGAAGCATCAGAGCCAATCTGAAAAGCATGAGCGGTGGAGCTTAGGGTGACATCAGTCCCTGATGTAAGGCGGACGGTTGGCCCCTCGACGTTGCCAGTAAATGTTGCTCCAGACAAGTCTGCTTTACCATTTAGCAGAGTGTCAGTTTCGGTTTCGGTGTAATACCTGTCATCATGGGTGTGAGACGTGGCGCTCTTGCCGTCTAGCTGAGCCTGAATGTTTGAGGTGACTCCATCAAGATATCCAATTTCTGTGTCGGATACCCCAGCAACTACGTCCTGCTTACCATCTAGTGTGGTTTGCAGGTCTGTTACCTGGCTTATAGAGTGGTTGTGCAGGGTGTCTGCCTTAGCAGCAATAGAGTTGGTTACTGTAGTAGCAAAGTTTGCATCATCACCAAGTGCTGCAGCTAGCTCATTAAGAGTATCTAAAGTGCCAGGAGCAGCATCTACAACAGCTGCTGCTGCAGTAGCTGCAGCTGTATCTGCATAAGTTTCTGTAGCTAGTCCTGTAAAGTCTGGAGCTGGGATAGCACTAATTGCAGTACCAACATAAGTTTCTGTTGCATAACCTGTTAGGTCTACAGTGGCATTTGCTAGCTGTGTAGCTGGAACATTTCCAGTAGCATCGAGGGTAGCTACACCATTAGCAGCATCTTTCTCAGTAGCAAGAATATAATCAGATAGCGAAGCTGCAAGACCAGTTTCATTAGTGAAGTAATCTAGCAAGGTCCATGAATTAACTCCATCACCAATTTTAAATGAATTGGTATCTGTTTCAAATCCAATTTCTCCAGCACCTAGTACTGGATCTGCAGTTAGCCACTGATCGGCAGTACCCTGCCTTTGCTGCATACGAATTGCCATGCAAGTTCTCCTTATTTTACTTAATTATACCATCTGTTTTAACTAGTTGGGATATGATTATAGTGCTGTCCAATACTTAATAACTGCCACGCCAGAACCACCGTTACCTCCATTGGTGCCACTCTGACCACCACCGCCGCCGTGACCTCCTGAGCCAGCCCCCCTGCTTCCTGCTCCGCCGCCGCCAATTACTACTGCATAAACTCTTTTTACTTCTGACGGAATAGATACTGTTCCAGTAGAAGTTACAGCATGCTTTAGGGAAACATTATTCCAAAGATCAGTATATGAGGATGCTCCGCCGCTTAAACTTGAAAAGCTAATAGCCATTATCCCATCCTCCAACCAGAAGTGGACCCTGTGTATACAAATACTGCAGCTACTCCATCTACATCTAGTAGAGCGTCATCTGCGGTATTATTAATTTCTTTTCCATTACGACCTACAGTAATGTTATTGGTACCAGCATTAAATGTAGAATCAAAGATTTGTATTTCATCACCTAGTGTTGGAGATGCAGGCAATGTCAAAGTTCTAGCCACTGTAGTGTCAACGAAGTAGCGATATCCAGCAGCCATAGTAATGTTTGAAGATACTGCCTCTACTACCTCGGTTTTCTTCAAAAGTAACTCAGCATCTACTTCGGCTGAAGTATAATATGCTGTAAGATCAATGTCTAGCTGAGAAGCAGGTACAAATCCATTAGCGTCAAGAGTGGCAACTCCGTTAGCAGCATCTTTTTCAGTGGCTAGAATATAGTCTGATAGCGATGCTGCCAATCCAGTCTCATTGGTAAAGTAGTCCAGTAGTGTCCAGGAGTTTACTCCGTCACCAATTTTAAAGGAGTTTGTGTCTGTCTCAAATCCAATTTCTCCAACATCGAGGACTGGATCAGCGGTTAGCCACTGGTCTGCGGTTCCTCTGCGCTGTTGCATTCTTGTTGCCATGTTTGCATTTCTCCTATTTTATTAGTTAAAGTTATCTACTGCAATACCGCCATTATAGGTATCTGCAAAATCTATTGTGTCTGGTGCTCCACCACTTACCGATGTTCCCTGTGGCTCAAAGATTGAACCTGCGTCAACAAATCGGGTAACGATTAGACCATTTCCATCGATAGAAGTATCGTGGATGTGATCTGGAATGTTAAGGGTGTCATCAATAGTAGCAATTGTTCTCCAGCTACCCTCGTAGTATACATTAAGACGTTCTACGATGGTCTCGAACCAAAGCTGACCATTGGTAGGGTTAGAGGGAGCAGAAGAGCCTACAGCAACAGATCCAGATGCGATTAAGGAATCTACATATGTCTTTGTTGTTAGATGAGAGTCTAGTGTTGGTTCTGCAGATGTGATGTTTCCACCAACAACTGCATCTCCAGCAACTTGAATCCCATTTTTGACTTTAAAGTCTTTATCTATTGTAGCCATTCTTCTACTCCCTCTTATCCTATTCTAATTATACCAAAAGTGTTCCGAACACCTTGATGGTTGATGTGTTGTTTGCTGGAGTAACAAGTAGTCTTACGTTACCGCCAGAAACATCTGCAGAAACTGCAGCTGCATCACCGTTGGTTCCAACAATTGCATACTCTGTAATTGCAACGTTGTCAGATGTGTCTAGTGTCACTAGAACCTCTGATACCTGGGTGTGTGCACCATAAGCAACCTTTACAAGGAACTTTGCAGAACGGTGAGCAGTGCTGTCAAAGCTGTACGCTACGACCTGCTGAGCTGCATCACCAGTAGATGCTGCTGCTACCTGAGTAGCAACTGAGTTTACATCAATTTCTGTGAAGTTAGGAACTACAGCCTCAATTGCATCTACTGCACGAGCGTCTGTGAAGTATAGGTTTGAGCTACCCTCAGTTAGATTGTCAGTAGTTGAGTCTGCAACACCGTTTTCTGCGGTAATTGTTAGACCATTCTCGTCACCAGTAATAACAATGTTTGTCTTTGTTGCATTGGTGATTAGATCAGCAGCTGATGCCTTTGCACGAACGTCTGTGAAGTACTCATTTGTACCCTCAGCAATGTCGTCAGTGGTTAGTGCATTGATTGTTCCGTTAATGGTTGTCTCGATACCGTCGGCGTATAGCTCGGCTGCTGTTAATGCAGCATCTGCCTTGGCAGTAGCATCTGCAGCAGCAGTCGCAACTGCGTTGCTCTCTGCTGTGTTAGCCTTAGTAGTAGCATCTGCAGCAGCAGTCGCAACTGCGTTGCTCTCTGCTGTGTTAGCCTTTGTAGTTGCATCTGCAGCAGCAGTCGCAACTGCGTTGCTCTCTGCTGTGTTAGCCTTTGTAGTTGCATCTGCAGCGGCTGTTGCCTCTGCAGCAGCCTGAGCAGCGTTAGCCTTAGTAGTAGCATCTGCAGCGGCTGTTGCCTCTGCAGCAGCCTGGGCGGCGTTAGCCTTAGTAGTAGCATCTGCAGCAGCAGTCGCAACTGCGTTGCTCTCTGCTGTTGCTGCGGAGCCAGCTGCATCGTACCATGTGTCAACAACTGTGCGGTTAACCTCTACCTGTAGACCATCTACTGTAATACCAGTACCAGCAGTTACGGTACCCTGTCCAGAGAACTGGGTCCATGACTGACCAGTAAAGTCTGTCATGTAGTGGTTTCCCTGTACCCATGAGGTTGATCCGTACTGAGTACCTTCCTTGATGTATACAGCTGCAGCATCTAGCTCGGCAAACTCATCAGAGTCGGCTGGGCGTGATAGGGTATATGTAGACCCATTATCTGCATATGCGTAAATACCATTTTCTGAATCGGTAGTCTGTCCAACAAGCAAGACTCGGTATAGGCCATCATCGGTGCTGTCTAGTGCTGCGTGACCATCGATAACTAGCGTTGCAGTAGTTCCAGTAAGTGCTACGTTAGAGTCAGCCTTTAGGTTTACGGCCTCTTTCCAGGCAAGGCCAGAAACAGCGTTGTCGGTGTAAGCGTTAGCAGTTACAACAGCTGCGTCAGCTTTTGAGGTAGCATCTGCAGCAGCAGTCGCAACTGCGTTGCTCTCTGCTGTGTTAGCCTTTGTAGTTGCATCTGCAGCAGCAGTCGCAACTGCGTTGCTCTCTGCTGTGTTAGCCTTTGTAGTTGCATCTGCAGCAGCAGTCGCAACTGCGTTGCTCTCTGCTGTGTTAGCCTTTGTAGTTGCATCTGCAGCAGCAGTCGCAACTGCGTTGCTCTCTGCTGTGTTAGCCTTTGTAGTTGCATCTGCAGCAGCAGTCGCAACTGCGTCAGCTTCTGCAGTGTCTGCATAGTTCTGGTATGCGGTAGTAATGGCTGTTTCACGAGTATCGGTGTAGCCATTGGCAGAAGTGATTGCGTCTGCCTCAGCTGTGTCTGCATAAGTCTGTGCACTTGACAAGGCTGCATTAGCCTTTGTGGTGGCATCTGCAGCGGCTGTTGCCTCTGCAGCAGCCTGAGCAGCGTTAGCCTTAGTAGTAGCATCTGTTGCAGCATCTGAAATAGCTTCGCTCTTTGCAGTTGCAATATCTGTGGTTACTGTACCGTAAAGTGTGGTGTCTGCTGCAGTAGCAAATCCTTCTGCAGCTGTTTGTGCGGCAGAGGCGTAGCCCTGAGCATCTGTATCAATTCCAGTCAATGTTGTTGCGAGGTCATTTCCACCAAGAACAACTGATCCTACTGTAATTTCGTTTGCAGCAAAGTCTGCGTTTGCATCACGAAGAACTACTGTGTCTGGAGTAGCATCTGCAGTTGCAGATCCACCAATAAGACCAATAACATAGTTCTGGTCATCTGTGTTCTTTGTTAGGACATCAAATCCACCGACGGTTGCGCTTGCACCTTCGACGACGAGTCCAGCTTTTACTTTAAAGTCTTTTACGACTGTTGCCATTTTTTATCTCCTTTTAATTATGCCCTGAGTCCCATACGAGCAAATCGTACGGTGACTGGCTTAATGACTGAATCTGGGGTGACTGTCAAAGCGACAGTATCTCCAGTCCTAGAGACAGCTATGGTGCCCATATTCCCATCGGTGTCTATTGTTCCGTACTCTGAAACAGAAACGTCTGCTCCATCAACGAGTAGGGTCAATTCTGTAGCGTAGAAGTAGTTGTCGCCTTCTGTAGTCTTTGAGATTGATACAATGTACTTTACCATTCTCCACTCAGTAGCGTCAAAACTATCAATTACTGTAACATTCTCGATGCCAGTAATGGTGTTTTCGTTGTTTCCGAAGCTTCCGAGATCAGTTGACTGACCCGAAGCAGTATCAATGAGGTCAATATAATCTTCCTGTGATGGACGATCTCCAGTCTCAAAGCGCGATTTTACATAGTTAAGTGATGTTCTAGCCATGATGTAATTATAGCACCATATTAAAGAATATAGTTATTGATTCCTACTAGGGCTATGCCGATAGGCGGTATGTTTGCTGATCCGTAGCCCTCTATACCGATATTGGTAATACTTATTCTAAAAGGAAGAATTTCGTCAATCCTTACCCCGTAATTTACGTCATTTATTTTTGTTATGGGGTAATCAGTTGTTCCGATCGACTTTGGGACTACCAGTACGTCATCAATTATGACTGCTGAAGCCATTAGTTTGTGACATCCTCGATTATAATCATACTGCCCTGGGCAACTGTCCAAACTGTGGCATCTTGTGGCAATGACAATTCAATGTCAAATATGTCGCCTGTCTCTAGTATTTCTGACTGAGCTGCTGCAAGGAATACTGTAAACTCTCCATCAGCATCGTCTGCGTCTTGTGCTGGCTCCAATGACATCACTACAGATCCAGACCTTTTAATATCCATAGCAATGGTCCAGTCTGGAATATTAATTGGCTGCTTTTGGTCGTCAGTAACGTATACCCTGAAAGATGCGGTATCTCCACGAACAACAGTCCATGTCACTTCTGGTGGGGTATTCCCAACAGCATATGATGATGCAGATCCTCTTAAAGTAGCCATACCTATTATTATAACACAGCATTTAGTTGAATAAAAGGTAAATTGATGCTATAATTGTAAGACCAAACTACGGCACCCTTAAAAAAGGTGCTTTTCCTTTTAGGAGGTGCAACTTGAAAAAGATTGCAATACTAGGAGCGGTAGGAGTTTTGCTTAGCTGTTCTACAGCTACCGTTGCGGATGATAGTGGATCATCTTTTAAAATTGAAAATGCTTTTTATAACAACCCCGATGTTTTACAGCTTTCAGCAAATAAAAACATAGATCTTTTTGCGTCTATTGAATTAATACAGCAAGAAGAAGAAGCAAAGATTCTTGAGAATGCAAGACAGTATGCATTGCATATGAATAAGTTTGCAATAAATCAGCAAATTGAAGAGTTGTCTTCTTACATTGGAAAAACCAGATATATCTTTAGTGGGTCTACACCATCTGGATGGGACTGCTCTGGATTGGTTAGGTGGTTTTACATGGAGCTTGGAATTGAGATACCCCACTCTGCTAGCAAGCAGGGGCTGCTAAAGCCAAAGGTTTTAATTCCCACTACTGGAGATATTGTAGTTTTTAAATACAAGAATGCAAAGAGCTATATTCACTCTGGCATTTACTTGGGAGATGGCAAGCTGATTCATGCTGGTTTTAAAAAAGGTATGAAAACAGAAATTATATCTTTGGACGATCCTGCGTTTGTAAATCAGGAACACTATTTCGTAAGGTTGCTTGAAACAAAATGAAACATAAAAATATAGCTAAATTTGGCGTACCCGTTTTATTACTAGTTTCTATTAGTGAATGCGGAATGGTAGTTAGCTCTACCGCCGAGATAGACAATGCTACTACAGTTCAGACATTGGAATTTCCAACAAAAGCAATTGGGATTTTGGATAGAATTGTAATGCAGCAGCAGTTTAAGAGACTTGACGCAGAGATCATAGAAGTCTCGCCTTGGTTAAATCCAAACAAGAAGAACAAGAAAATATCTGATGTTGAACTAATAGTCTTGCTAAAGAAAGCTGGCTTTTACGGAGATGGATTGCGGATGGCGTGGTCTATAGTACAAGAAGAATCTACATCTAGAATATATGCTCACAATAGAAATAGAAGCACTGGAGATAACTCATACGGATTATTTCAAATAAATATGATTGATGGTATTGGATCTTCTAGACTGACTAAATATGATTTAGATAGAAATGAAGATCTTTTTACGCCAACCATAAATGCAAGAGTTGCTTTTGAGATATCAGATGGCGGTACGAACTGGAAGGCGTGGACCACGTATAAATCTGCAAGAAAGAATATTAAAAACTTTCCTGGCTAAACAAGGTCTATGTCTTCCCAGGCATTGTTCGCATCGTTTCTTCTTTTTATCCATTGAACTGGAACAAAATCCTGCAAACCTGAATCATATCTTTCTACCTGGGATGACGGGTAGACAAAGTCTCCAGAAGCTGACTTAAAAATTTTCATTGGATGAACTACATCTATCATAAACTCTTGCTCAATTGATTCATTACTTCCATTAGCCCTAATGGTAAAAGATTTCTGAGCATTACTCAATCCATATGTTATATCAGCGGATGTTGGAGTTCCAGAAAGAGTTCCAGTAGTTGATCCAATAGATAGCCACGATGGAGCACCCACTAACTCATAGGTATTAGTGTTTGATGCAGATACATTGCTAGAGTAGGCTTTGTTAATTGCAGCTAGTGTGTCTATTGTTGTATCTGTCCATGCTGGAACTGGAAGTGCGTTAATGTATACTGATGCAGTACCAGGAGTTGTATGAGTTATGCCTGTTGCATTGTCTGTGAATCCAACAGCATTTACACTTATTTGATAAATACCTCCGGCATTAGCACTAGGTGTTCCACTTAGAGTAACTGTATTACCACTTGGTGCTAATGTAAGTCCTGGGCTTGTACCAATCCATGAAGCAGTAACGCTTACAGCGTCGGTAGCAGATATTGAGTCTGAACCATAAGATGAGGATGCTGTCCCATCTTTAAAACTTAGGTCTGGCCAGCTGGGATAAGAAGGAGCTGCGATAGTGATAGATTTAGAAAATGGTGTAACTTGCCCATAGCTATCGGTTGCTGTTAATGATATTGATGCTGTACCGCTTCTATTTGGAGTTCCAGAAACTATGTATGAGTTACCACTTGGAAAACCGCTCAGGTTATATGTTGACAAGTTTGAGGACACAACCGTTATGCTGTCAATCGATGCACTTGACGAAGCCGTTGCGGACCCATAATAAGAAACTCCCACTTTTCCAGAGTTGCTCATGTTATCAGACCATGACGGAGCTGCTGCCTGTGGTCCAAGATATACAGAAGCGGTAGATGACGCAACAGACTTTGGCCCACCACTAAAAGAAGACAGCTCATTGTAAGCATAAACTTGAACGTAATAGGTGGCTCCAGAATTACCAGTTATTGGCACGCTTACACTAGTTGACGTATAGCTAGCAGTAGCTGTTGTCGTTGTTGTAGAAAAGTTTCCATCCGTATCTTTTGATGAGCTTGTAGATACTCTTACCAAATACCCCCTACTTGTTGTAGAGTCTCCCCAATCACCAATCCCACTCCAGCTAACGTTTAATGTTTGGGTTGCCTGATTTGCAGAAACAGTTACACCAGTAGGAGTTACTGGAACCTGTACGTAAGCATATTGTCCCCATAGACCCCTATTTGAATATAAAACTGTTCCATTCGAAGCCCTGAATACATCACCGCTTGAAGATGTTGTTCCAATGTACATTCTGCCACTTGGGGCTACTGAGGCTGTACCGCTTGCTGGAGTAGTGGTAACTCCAACATCTATATCTTTAAAACCAGTATTTGCTGCTGCCGAACCACTGGCTACAGAAAATGAAGAAGTTGATCCGCTATAGTTTCCAGTCATTGAAATGGTTGCAGTTCTGGATGCAGAGTATCCAGCAAGATACATCCTAACAGAATAAACCTTTAGTGGCTTATTTCCATTACTGGCAATTCTAGTTGTCGGATACGATATTGCCGATTGCTGTGGAGAGTAATCGCTATTCGATGTAGTGGATTGTAGAGTGCCTACATTAAAGTATGCCAAAGCCATCTATATGCCTACCAGATCCAGAGGTCGCCTGATTGCGGTGTTATAGATGTTGCTGGGTTTAATTGCTGTACAAAAATTCTAGTAGATTCATCTTTGGTATACCTGTCTGCTAGTTGACTTTGAATATTCGAAGTCACACCATTTAGCGTCTCTAGCTCCGTAGATGATATTGTTGATGAAGAAATTATTTTGCCAGTAGCATCAGTTACTACCGCCGAGGTTGGCGTCATAGTATTGCTAACTTTGGAATCTATTTCTGCCTCAGTATAGTATCTATCGTCATGAGTATGTCCAATAACTGAAGACTGCCTCCATGAGCTCCAGTCTGAAACTGTTGCAGACCTGCCTCTCCAATATCTGTTATTAGTTCCTGCAGAACCGCCAAATGTCTGGTATGACTGATATATTGATCCGCTAGCAGTTGAATTTACGATTAGGAGTCCTGGTACTAGCGACGGATAGTTTAGACCAGAAGACGGTGTGGTTGGCTTGTGATAAGTTCCAGAAGTAACAACTCCATCTAAGTTTTCTGCATCTAGGACTGTAACTGCTGCCTGTCCTGCTGAAATGTTTGCAATGTTTTCATCTAGGGTTTTAAGGTGTGACTCTATTGAAAGAGCTGCAATTGGAGTTCCCTCATCTGGCTCTGTAGGAATTCCATAGTGGTAAAGCCTAAAAGCTTCTTGTATGTTTGCATCGTCAGATAGCGTTGGTATCTGTGTCTTAAAGTCTTTTCCAATTTCAATTGCCATAATTATTCACCACCTAGTATTATACCACTGTAATAAAGAAGTGGATTTTCTTTGATACCCCATCTACCGCTGCAAGACTAACGCCATTAAACTCAATAGCATTTATCTGAAAGGCCAAATACGATACATTTGCAACCTCGACAAGAGTTGGATTAATAAGCATTGACGACATAATCGGGGTAACGCTTTCGATTGCATATTGAATATTAAAATTGGCTGGAGTAAGCTCTGTGCTATCAGTAATTGCTGATACTGGAACTAGGATTCCATTCTGTCCTGGTGTCTGCTGGCTTACACCAGAAGCAAAGGGAACGTCAAGATTAAAGCTACCTGCGTTGGGAGACAGCCTTGTAAGTTCTTGCCAACTATCTACTCCGTCTGCAGAGTAAAACTGGTATACAGTTAAGTACCTGCTACTTGATGCAGATATGTTTATGGCTAAGTCATAAGGCAGGACTCCTGCAGGAATCGCAGAGGCTGGAAGGTTTGGATCACCATTAGATGCGTAAATAAGACTTCCACGTGTTCCAGTAGCTCCAAAATCTAGATCTACAGCGACAGTTGATGGGCCACCAAGAACAGTTAGGTCATCACTTGAAATTAAAACCTCTGCCATTATACAGCTCCAGTAACATCACCAGTCACAGATATCGTTCCCGTCAGAAGCGTGTATGTTAGTGGGTATGGGAGCTCTGGATCATTATTTGATACCTGAATATCATAGACGTAGGAGGTGCCAGCAACCAGCTGTGAAGCATCTGCTGGAAGAATTGCACAGCTCAGGGATGTGGCCTCGGTTGGGATTAGGGCATAGGCTTCGAAGGTGAGAGATGGAGATGGACCACGCTGATCTGCAATTGTAAAGGTTGCAGTATAGTTTGTCAGGTTAAATGGTTGACCCGTTGAATCCTTCGGGTATACGTTAAATTCATAGGTGTCACCCTTGTAATAAGAAATATTAAATGTTCCTGGAAATGCCATAGTTACTCTCCTGCTAATAGTATAGCAGATTTAAAAGACTGATATGTAGATACTTTTTAGTCTTGCTATTGCGTCTAGGTCTGTTCTAAATTGCGGTACCACTCCAAAAGAGCGATCGCTATCATTATCTATAAAGAAGTTGTGTGTAATTGCAAGATCATAGTCATACTGGTATTTCAAAGTTCCCTCAAATGATACGATACTAGATTCTTCTGAAGACATTAAGGAGCGTGACCAGATTTCTGTGTTTGAGCTAAATGTTGTCATTTCAAGGTTGTAGACAACCTGAACCTGTGATCCAATCTTTAGGCCTTTTAGATTTAGTTTTTTAGTATTCTTGTTGTATAGAGAAACGGCACCTTCTGGCAAGAACTTTTCATTTGTCCTTTTTCCATCCGCATCTACTGATAGCTTTACCCAGCCATCCTCGCCTTGAGTGGCACCAAGCTTAAAACTCTTATCTGAAAGATTTTCGTAAACAGCCCAACCAGCATTTTGTTGATAAACCGGAAAGTATGACTTGCCATCTTTTCCAGGCTTGCCAGCATCGCCCTTTTCTCCCTTGTCACCCTTTGGACCAACGTCTCCCTTCTCTCCCCTTTGACCATTTTTTCCTGGAGAGCCAGGAAGTCCTTGTGGTCCAGGTACTGGAAGATAAGTTAGATTATCTGTAGAGGTTGCAGAAGATTCTGCTTCTACTCGTGCAGAGTATTTCTTTTTATTATTAGGATAAGGAAAGTCTACGCTTTTAGAGATTGCCATGTAACAATTATCTCAGCTTTTATTCTTCAATCTCGTATGTGAAATCCATGTGGAAGAAGTCATCTGTAGTAAGCAATATTGGTGAGTTAGAGTCAAACTCTGCATCCTTGGTCACAATTGACTGGTACCACAAGGACATTGTGGATGCTCCTGCTGTTGCCTGGTGACCAGTTATAGTAAAGAATCCATCGCTGGCATCGTGAAGAGTGCCACCATGCATTGCTGTGTGGTGTGATACTGGGAATGGCAATGTTACAGAATAAATCCCAGTTCCAAAGTTTGTGGTATTTTCAAATGAAATGTGTAGTGAGCAAAATACTATCTTGCCCAACTTTACGTAACTTCCATAAGATGGATTTGCAGACTGAGCAAAGTCTCCGTTTGCTGAAGTTAGAACTGGCGTCCATGCAACTGGTGCTGGTAACGATGCATCTGCGCCTGCTGGTCCAGTTTCTCCAATGGGTCCTGTTAAACCAGTTTCACCCTGAATGCCCTGCAAACCTCTTGGGCCTATTGGGCCTTCGGATCCAGGGAATGGTACGATCTTAACTGTTGGCATTATAAACTACCTCCTGTAACGTCTCCAAGAACCTTTATGGTTCCAATTACTGGAGTCCATACGGTTGTTCCGTCAATTGTTACCTGGAGATCAAAAGCCAATTCTGCAACGGTGGAAGTGTATCCAGTTCCCCATAGTGCAGTAATATCTGCAGGGGCTGTAATGTCTACATATCCAGCTGCAGATGAAATTTCTAGTTCATCTATGATGTCACCTGTTGCGTCATATGCACTTGCTAGGTATTCCCAGCCTTCTGTGCTGTACGGCGTAACCTCATCGTCTTCATAGAATGCTATACGTAAAGGCGAGGTGTCGCCACGAACAATAACCCATTGCATTGTAACTGGGTTAGCACCAAATATTTCGGGTCCGCAAGAAGATGTCATAGTAATTAAATTATACCATCAAAAATAAAAAAAGACTAGCACTTGGTCTGGTGGGTATGAGAGACAAAACCAAGTACTAGCCTTTAGTAAATTATATCATATTAGGTAACAGAATGGTAACAGTAAAATATTATCAATCAGTGAATATTATTCTAAAAAGTATCAAGAAATAAGAAGATTATTCTGTAAAGAGTATTATACATACAATCGTTATAAACATGTTATCAAAGATATCAAGAAAAAGGGTTGTAATTTCTCAGAGTTGTGGTATTGTAGATCTCGTTATATTTATTATTATTAAAAACTAATTCTTAAATGACATAGCTTTTATATATTATATATAGGGTTTTAATATACGTGTCATATAAAAGCTATAATACTACTTATCGTTATTTCTAGCAAGGTACTCTATAAACTTATCGTATAAGTCATCCATTTTACGATCGAGCTTTTCTACCTTAATGTATGTTTCTTTTCCCAGAGCTTCGTCTTTTGTTTGTCTATTTGTTAGCTCATTAATCTGATCTTTTATAGACCCTCCGCCATTTGGCTTGAGCTCATGCTTGATCTCTTCAAAATAATGTTTTACCAGCCAGCGTACTCCCAGGGCAGCAACTGATACGATAGTAGAAACTGAAATTACAATTCCAAGGAGCATTGAGGTAGTCTGGAGCGGGGTCATAATAGTACAATTATAGTTTATTTTTTAAAAAAATATACAAGATATAGCGTCCCCAATTGCCTGACATTAAAAGCATTTAAAGTTCTTTCGATTTTAAGCAAAGCGGAAAGTTCGGCGGCGTGATAAGAGATCCCCAAACACAAAAACATCCACATATGCAAAAATAACCATATAAAAATACTTGCAATATCGTCTGATATGTGTTACAATATCTACTTTATAACGTTTTGGTAACATATATATAACAAAAGTATAACGTTTATATAACGAAATGATAACATATATAGATTTTTTAAATATGGTAGTATAGAGATATGGAAGAAAACGACAATATCCCTGATGAGGATTATAAACCAGTAAGACCCTGGGACATGATAAATCCAAATCAGCCTAGATCCCTCAAAGAGGTTGCAGAGGCTAGATTGGATATATGCAAACAATGTGACTTTTTGAATAAAAAGATCATAGCTTGTAAGAAGTGTGGCTGCTTTATGATTGCTAAGACTAGATTAGAGAAAGCTAGATGTCCTATTGGGAAATGGTGAGCTTTTCATCAGAGCAGCCAAGCTGCTTATGTACCTCGAAAAATTAAAATAGCCTATAAGAGTTACTTTTTACCACATTTACAAGTTTCGCACTTGCAATCAGGATTTGATTGATTCATTGTATATCACCGTCAAGACTAGTTAAATGCCCTCTTGACCATTGGGACTTCGGCTTTCTGTATATAATTATACCTGTTATTATGATCAAATCAGGTAAATACCCTCTTTTTTATAAAAATATAGCCATTCCCATGCAAATTCTTACAGTTGTACCC
>Ga0208897_1000590_pt1 | contig 16297 bp, 12 predicted proteins | sample ColrivemetaGS697_FD_187594 | JGI IMG/M metagenome (GOLD analysis project Ga0208897, IMG submission 187594) | Estuarine microbial communities from the Columbia River estuary, USA - metaG S.697 (SPAdes) (version 2) | ecosystem: Environmental > Aquatic > Marine > Intertidal zone > Estuary | place...
AAATGAAGGCATGGCTGATTATATTGAAAACCAAGCAAGAGCAGGACAACTTAGAGGAAGATCAGATGCATCATTAACAGCTGGTGCTAAAAATTATCTACTAGAAATAGACAAACTTGCAAAAGTTACTGGTAAAAGTAGAAAAGCATTACAAGACGAAATAAACGGCAGAATGGAAGCGGCAAACATTAACGTGCTTGCTTCTAAATTAAGTGGCGATGGCTTAATAAATTTCCAAAACAACTTACAATTTTCTTCTGATATTATGGGCAAGTCAGGACCAGCATTTAGTGATGCATTAGGTGATATGGCTGACGGTGTTTCCCAAACACCACTAGCACAATATTTAGAAGCAAACGTATCCGGTCTAAAAGAATTACAAGTAGCAAACGCAACAGGAGCAATTAGTCAAGAAGAATATAAAGCTCGTCTAATGAAGATGCTTCCAGAGATTACTAAATTATCAGATACTATGGGTGCGGCAGGTACATCAGCATTGGCCCAAACTGAAGGCATGGGAGAGTTTGTACAAATGACTGCTGATGCTAGAACAGCAGGTCAACGTGAAATAGATATGAGAAAGGCCGCGGCTGAACAAGGGAAAAAAGATGCTGTTACTGATGTGTTTGCTAAGTTTAGACAAACTATACAAACTATTAGAAGTAACATTGAAGAAGCATTACTTAACTCAGGCGTAATGGACACACTAGGTACTGCATTATCAGGTATAAGCAATACACTTATAGAAGTTACTAAAGGAATTACTGAAAACTTAGTAAGATATCTTAAGAGTGATCAGTTTAAAGCAGATGTTGAAAACTTTAAAAATAAAATAGTCGCAATGGCCGTAAAAGCACAAAGTATGGTCAAATATTTAAGATCGGAAGAGTTTAAGAAAAAGTTTGATGACTTTATGGCAAAAATTGGTGAAGGTGTAAAATCAATTAAGGGGTTTGTTACTGATGTTACAAACTTAGGATTGAACAAAGCTATTGCAAAAGCACTAGGCGGCAAAGAAGGTGCAACCATTGGTGATGTTGTTAAAGATAAATTTAGCGAAATGATCGGCGGTATTGATTTTTCAGGCATTGCTGTAAAGTTAGGACTTGCTATTACTGGACTGTTTGTAGGTGCAAAAGTTATTGGCGCAATGAAAAGCGGTATTGGCAGTATGTTTGGTGGATTATTTGGCGGTACCAAAGGAGGTGCTGTTAAAGGTCCAGCGGGTGCAGGCAAAGCAGGTAAAGGTGTTGGAGACTTTGTTGGTAATGTAGGCGGTGGTGTTCTCAAAGGTGTTGCTAAAGGATTAGCGGCATTCGGCAATCCACAAGTAGCAATAGGTGGCGCAGTACTAGCAGGAGTTATTCTTGTTATTGGTGCGGCAGTTGCAGGTGCTACGTGGTTAGTAGGTAAATCATTACCAACGTTTGCAGACGGCATGAAGTCCTTTGAAGAGTTAGACGGTGCTAAACTTTCAGCGGCAGGAAAAGGTATGCTTGCAGTTGCAGGAGGCATGGCGGCATTTGGTGCAGGTACAGCAGTTGCAGGATTAGGAAACTTAGTAGGCGGAATAGCAGATGGCATTGGTGCATTATTTGGTGCTGAAAAAGCAAATCCATTAGATCAATTATTAGAATTTCAAAAATACACAATCGATGAAGCAAAAGTCAAAGGCAATGCAAATGCACTAGTTGCATATTCAACTGCAATGGCCGCATACGGCGGCGGTACAGCGGCAAGCGGATTAGGTACTTTAGTAAGTGGGTTAGCAGGCGGCATTACATCGTTCTTTGGCGGCGAAACTGGCATACCATATGATGATATAATTAAATTCCAAGGTTATGCTTTTGATACAGAAAAAGTAAAAGCAAACGCGGCCGCAATGGTAGCATTTAACGAAGCATTAACTTCTAATTCAAGTGCAGGCGCAAAAAGCGGTGTAGGAAATGCAGTTGGAGCAATTGGCAATGCTATTGCAGGATTCTTTGGAGCTAAAACACCATTTGACAAAGTAAAAGATTTTGGAGCAATGGAATTAAATGCTGAAGGTGTTAAAACAAATGCTGAAGCAATGGTTCACATGGCAAATGCTCTAAACTCATTTACAAGTGGAGAAGCAGGAGAGATTGAAATCTCTAAAAAAACTGTTGCATCATTAGAACGTTTAGCTGGCATGGATAGCACAGGTATTGGTACATTATCTACTAACTTGCAAAGTATTGCTTCAATAACAGGATTAGATACAAACATTAATTCGCTCAATTCACTTGACACAGAGAGCATAACCAATTATAATAAAGCAATGAAAGAATTAGTAGAAGTATTAGGTGAATTAAATACTGAACTTGCTAAAGATAATAAACTTGGTTTTGGTAGTGGAACTAATGCAGGTGATGTTGTAGCTAAAATGGATACAATCGGCGGCGGTGGATCCGGCACTGGTAGCTCAGATCAGCTAGAACGGTTAAATACGTTAGTAGGAAATCTCGAAACAGTAATGATAGCAGTCAGAGACAATACCAAAGCGACTGCTACTAACACTAGCGGGAACATGTACGGTTAGGAAATTATATGAGTTGGAAAAAGCATTTTACACCAGTTAAAACTGGTAATAACACAGAAGGAAGCTACAGTCCGTTCACTGCAAGAAATGGTGGTGGTGGTCAAGCTGGTCCTGCGCGGTCTAACTATTCATCATATTTGCCAGACGTATACATAGGTAGTCCAAATCGTGTTGAACGTTATGGTCAATATAATACAATGGATATGGATAGTGAGGTAAATGCCGCACTTGATATCCTTGCAGAATTTACTACACAACAAAACAAACAAAATAAAACTCCGTTTTTAGTTGACTTTAAAACTAAAGCAACAAATTCAGAAATTACAATTATATCGCAATACTTACAACAGTGGAGTAAATTACAAAACTTTGAAACACGTATGTTCCGCTTAATGCGTAACGTGTTTAAGTATGGTGATGCATTTTTTGTAAGAGATCCAGAAACTAAAAAATTGTTTCATGTTGATCCTGCAAAAGTTACAAAAATTATTGTAAATGAATCTCAAGGTAAAACACCTGAGCAATATCTAGTAAAAGACTTTAATTTAAACTTTGCTGAAATGGTAGCAACAACACCATATCAAACAACTGGTCAAGGATCAGGAGGCACAGGCGATGCAGGTTACTTAACTGGTGGCGTTCGTGGCATGGTTGGTAATTCAAGTACAAGTGCAGGCGGCGGACGTTTTCAACAAGGCGAAAATGAAATAGCTGTTGATGCAGGGCATATGATACATTTAAGTTTATCAGAAGGATTAGATTTAAATTATCCGTTTGGTAATAGTTTATTAGAAACAGTATTCAAAGTATTCAAACAAAAAGAATTGCTCGAAGATGCGATTATTATATATCGTGTGCAAAGAGCTCCAGAAAGAAGAGTATTCTACGTTGATGTGGGTAACATGCCATCACACCTTGCTATGCAATTTGTGGAACGTGTTAAGACGGAAATTCATCAAAGACGAATCCCATCGCAAACGGGGGGTGGCCAAAACGTTATAGACTCAGCTTACAATCCCCTATCAATTAACGAAGACTACTTCTTCCCACAAACTGCTGAAGGTAGAGGATCTAAAGTTGAAACGTTACCAGGCGGTACTAACCTCGGAGAGATAGATGACCTTAGATATTTTACTAATAAGCTCGTACGTGGCTTACGAATCCCTAGTTCATACTTACCGACCGGGCCTGATGATGGAAATTCTCAATACACTGACGGACGAGTTGGAACAGCATACATACAAGAACTAAGATTTAATACATACTGTGAACGTTTACAGAATTTAGTAGTTGAAGAATTCAACCAAGAATTTAAACGTTATGTTTTAGAAAAAGGTGTAAACATTGATACAGCAATGTTTGATCTTAAATTTCAACCTCCACAAAACTTTGCAAGTTATAGACAAAGTGAGATTGATAATGCAAGAGTACCTACGTATTCACAAATGAGTGCAATACCTTATATTTCAAATAGATTTGCAATGACACGTTTCTTAGGAATGAGCGACGAAGAGATTGCAGAAAACGAAAGACTATGGCGTGAAGAAAATGATGAAAATCTAGAAGCGTCAAATACCGATGCCGCAGGAGAAATGCGTGGTGCAGGGATAAGCGGCGCAGGTATAAGTTCAGACTTAGGGAACATTGAAGACGATGCAACAGAAGAACCAGATCCAACAATAGGTGGAGATGAAATGGCTGGAGCAACCCCTGAAGCAGGAGCAGAACAATCCGCACCTCCGGCAACGGATCAAACGATATAAATACTAACATGATACTACGTGAACTATTTTACTACGACAAAGAAACATTCGACACAGTCGAAGACGATCGCTATGAAGAGCGAGATGATGACTCACCAGTTGAGTATAGTGATACACGTAAGACACGGTTAACACTTCGTCAAATCAATAAAGTCCGCAAGGCATCTGAACTACATAACAGTGAACAAGCAGAAGAATTAGATTTTGTGCGTCAAATGTATGGAGTGGCAGCCAATGCCGAAGCGGGGGTCTAGTTGCCAAAGATAGACAAGAGTCAATACACTAAGCAACAATGGAAAATAGTTAGAGAAGAAAGACGCAACAAAAAGCGTGAACGTCTTATTCGTGAAAACACTGTTCCATTAAACACGTTATTGCAAACAGCAAATAAAGGTAAAATTGGCTTTGTGCTAGGTAATGGCACAAGTAGAAGTAGTATTGACGTTCAAGAACTACAACAGCAAGGTAAAACATATGCATGTAATGCTGTATACAGAAACGGTATTACTCCAGACTATCTAGTTGCTGTTGATACAAAAATGATACTAGAGATTACAAGTACTGGTTATCAAAACAATAATATAGTGTACACAAATCCTAATAAATCATATTCAGGTATAAAAAACTTAAATTTTTTCAATCCTAGCAAAGGTTGGAGTAGCGGACCCACAGCATTATGGCTTGCCGCACAACACGGATATGAAAAAATATACATACTAGGCTTTGACTACAAAGGTTTAGACGACGGTAAAAGATTAAACAATATCTTTGCAAATACACGCAATTACAAAAAATCAACAGATGGTGCAACTTTTTTTGGTAATTGGATGAGACAAACCATTGCTGTACTACGTGAAAACCCACATATTGAATTTAATAGAATAATATTACCTGATAACTATATACCTGACGAACTAAATACTTTTGACAATATGAAGCACATTTTAGTAGATGATTTTAAGGAAATATTCAATCTTTCCTAGCATCTAGTCAAAAAGGCGCAAAAAACGCCTATATCTACGTAGTTTTCCTTATAAATAGTAAATACAAATGACAGCCTTACCATAGGTAACAATTTTATAGGAGAAAACAATGGCAGATCGCAACAAGTTTGAAGAAATGCTTGAGCGCCTAATTGCAGAAGACAAAGCAGGTGCTGAAGAATTATTTCACGAAATCGTAGTTGAGAAATCAAGAGACATCTACGAAAATATTTTAGAAAATGATTTAGAAGAAGTAGCCGACGAAGAAGTCGACGAAACTACTGATGAAGAAGTTGATGAAACTACTGACGAAGAAGTAGACGAAGCAACTGACGAAGAAGTTGATGAAGCTTCTGAAGAAGACAAAGTTGATGAAAACTTTGATCTTGACGAATTTGAAGTTGAAGGCGACGACGACATGGGCGGTGACCCAGCAGACGATATGATGGGTGACATCGAGGATGCAGTTGACGGCGACGAAGGCGAAGAAGATGAAGGTGAAGAAGGCGATGTTGAAGATCGTGTTGAAGACCTAGAAGATGCACTAGATGACCTAAAAGCTGAATTTGAAAAAATGATGGCTGGCGACGAAGGCGGAGACGCTGAAGACGATATGGACGCTGGTGATGAAGAAGCCCCTGAAGAAGAGGCTTATAACTTTGGCGAAGCTGAAGAAGATACTGACGAAGCAGTTGAAGAAGCAACAGACGAAGAAGTAGATGAAACTACTGACGAAGAAGTTGAAGAATCAAAAGAGCCTAAGTCAGACATTGATGTAATGAAAGAGTATGTTGAAAAAGTAACTGCTTCTATGGGCGACAACGGCGCAAACGCTAAGTCAACTGTAGCAGGTTCTAACAATATGGGCGGAAGTGCAAGTAACATAGTTGCTGGCGGAGAGTCTGATACTAAAGGAACTACTGGCGGATTAGCGGCAAACACTAGCAAAGATGAAACAGCAGGGAACGTTAACGTACCAGGCGGAAAAGCATCTAAGTCAATGAAAGCTGAACCAAAAGGCCACGGCGCAGAGAAAAAAGGCGCAGGCGAAACAGCTGACAATAAAAAATCTATAGTCGGCAAATAATAAGGTTGAACTAGTATGAACAACTTTTTAAGAGAGCACTTGACATTCGACCAGGCTAACATAGTCGTTGAGTCTACCGATAACTCCAAAGGAGGCAAAGACCTTTACATGAAAGGTATTTGTATACAAGGCGGTGTGCGTAACGCAAACCAACGTGTGTATCCTGTAGAAGAAATTGGTAGGGCTGTCAAAACTCTCAATGATCAAATATCCGGAGGATATAGTGTACTCGGGGAAGTTGATCATCCAGAAGGCCTTAATATTAACTTAGACCGTGTAAGTCACATGATAACAGATTGTTGGATGGATGGCCCAAACGGTTATGGCAAGTTAAAAATTTTACCAACTCCTATGGGAAAACTAGTTGAAACAATGCTGGAAAGCGGCGTTAAATTAGGTGTTTCCAGTAGGGGCTCTGGTAATGTTTCAGAAGACGGAGGCAATCAAGTCTCCGACTTTGAAATTATAACAGTTGATGTCGTGGCGCAACCAAGTGCGCCAGGCGCTTACCCAACACCAATCTACGAGCATTTAATGAATGCACGTGGCGGAATGAAGGCATACGAAATGGCACAGGCAACAAAACAAGACCCAAAGGCACAAAAGTATCTAAAGGAATCGCTAGTGAATATCATTAGCAAACTCCAATAACGAGGAGAAAATAATATGTTGGATGCACTAAAAACACTTTTCGAAAACGATGTAGTTACGGAAGAAGTGCGCAACGAAATTCAAGAAGCTTGGGACGCGAAGATCAAAGAGAATCGCCAGCAAGTAACATCAGAGCTACGTGAAGAATTTGCCAAGAAATATGAGCATGACAAAGGTACAATGGTTGAAGCCATTGATACTCTTGTATCGGAACGTTTAGCAGAAGAAATTGCTGAGTTTGCGGATGACCGTAAACAATTAGCAGAAGCCCGTGCAAAATATGCAGTTGCTCAGCGTGAAAACGCAGAGAAACTAAAAGGATTTGTTATGGAGCAACTAACTAAAGAAGTTGGTGAGCTACATGAAGATCAAAAAGCAATGGCGGTTAACTTCGGCAAGCTAGAAGAATTTGTTGTAGAAGCACTTGCAAAAGAACTTGCAGAGTTTAACGAAGACAAAAAAGATTTAGCAGAAACTAAAGTACGTTTAGTACGTGAAGCTAAAGAACACTTCAAGAAAGTTAAAACTAACTTTGTTGAAAGAAGTGCTAAAGCAGTATCAGAAACAGTTGACAAAGCTCTTAAAGGAGAAATTGGACAACTTAAAGAAGATATTGAAGAAGCACGAAGAAACGATTTTGGGCGTAAACTGTTTGAAGCATTTGCTTCAGAATACGCAGGAAGCTACCTAAATGAAGCGTCAGAAACCGCAAAACTAATTAATGTTATCGCTATGAAAGATAAGCAAATTAGTGAAGCAAAAACATTTGCAACTAAAGCTAAAGCATTAGCAGAATCTCAGGCAACTGAGAAGAAGCGTTTAGTAGAAGCGGCAGAAAGAAAAGACGTACTTAATGAACTTACTGGACCTTTATCAAAAGACCAGAAAGAGATTATGACAGACTTACTGGAATCTGTACAAACTAAAAAGCTACGCTCACAGTTTGACAAGTACCTACCGGCAGTAATAGACGGGAATACTCCAGCCAAAAAGGCAATTTTATCAGAAGGCAAAGAAGTTACAGGCAACCGTGAACAAAGTTCACAAACTAACGTTAGTAGACAAGCAGACGCAGAACAATTCAACAGAAATGTTGTAGACATTGTGCGTTTAGCTGGAATATAATTTAAGGAGATATGAAATGTCAGAACTACTAGAAAGTCGCTGGCAGGAGACCAAAGGTGCACTAGTTGAAGGATTAACAGGAAATAAGAAATCTGTTATGGAAGCAACACTTGAGAATACTAGAAAGTATTTGTCAGAGAGTGCAACAGCCGGAGCAACTTCTGCAGGCAACGTAGCAACTCTAAATAGAGTTATTTTACCAGTTATTAGACGTGTAATGCCAACTGTGATCGCGAACGAGATCGTTGGTGTTCAGCCTATGACAGGACCAGTGGGTCAAATCCACACATTACGAGTACGTTACGCTGATGCCTTTACAGGTACAGCAGGCGGATCAGCGGCAGCAGGCGAAGAGGCTTTAAGCCCATTCAAAATTGCTGAAGGCTATTCAGGTAATGCAAACGGTAAAGCAGATCCAACAGCATCAAAAGAAGGTGTTGCTGGTAACAGACTAAGCATTCAGATTCTAAAACAAACAGTAGAAGCTAAGACACGTAAATTGTCAGCTCGCTGGACGTTTGAATCTGCACAAGATGCGCAGTCACAACACGGTATTGATGTTGAAGCAGAAATCATGGCAGCTCTTGCACAAGAGATTACAGCTGAGATTGATCAAGAAGTATTAACTTCATTAGCATCATTAGCAGGTACAGGTACTGATACTTACAACCAAGCTGGTGTAAGTGGTACTGCAACATTCGTCGGTGACGAACATGCGGCATTAGCTGTATTAATTAATAGAGCGGCAAACAGAATTGCACAAAGAACACGTAGAGGCGCAGGTAACTGGGCTGTTGTTTCTCCAGCAATTTTAACTGTCCTTCAATCAGCAACAACTTCAGCGTTTGCAAGAACAACTGAAGGTACGTTTGAAGCACCAACTAATACTAAAATGGTTGGTACATTAAACAATGCTATGAAGATCTATGTTAATACATATGCGGCAGACGATGATGTACTAGTTGGCTACAAAGGCTCAAGTGAATCAGATGCGGCAGCATTCTATTGCCCATACATTCCGCTAATGAGCTCAGGTGTTGTACTAGACCCAACTTCATTCGAACCAGTTGTATCATTTATGACTAGATACGGATATGTTGAGTTAAACAACACAGCGTCATCTTTAGGTAACGCGGCTGATTACGTTGAAAAAGTTGAAGTGAATAGCAACAACTTATCATTCTCGTAAGCAGAATATAGTTTTTAACTATACTAAAGGGCGGCTTAGGTCGCCCTTTTTTTATGGCTAACCATTTGGTATATGGTTAAATACCGCAGAAGAAACCCCTAACTATTTTCGAAAGGAAAATAAAAATGAAACGGACTATAGTTATTCTGTCTGCTCTTTTCGCTTTGATATCATTTCAAGCATTTGCAGACACAAAGACTCTTGAAGAAAGAGTTACTGATTTAGAAAAGTCAGCACCAACGTTACCAACAGGAATGTTTGTTAACGGAAACATTGAAGTATTTTACGACCCAGATACTTACGATTCAGATTTTGATACACGAGCAGAAGTGTTTGTAGGACTACAATCTGAACTAGACGGTCCTATTGATTGGGCAGGAGCAAGTACTAGATTTGATTCTCAATATTCATTAGACACAACATTAAACAATACTATTGTTGAAAAACAAATTGGTGTTGGTTTAGGAAATACTAGACTTTATGTAGGCGAAACAGATGCACAAAGATTAGGATTTGCTAAGACAGCTAAAATTGGTTTACCACTTATTATTACAGAAGCTAATAGTAGAATTGATCATAACGAAAAGATCGTACTTACTTTTGGCGGATGGAACAACAATAATGAATTTGACTTTGATGAACATAGACTGCAACGTGAAACACCGTATGGATTTAGTGTAGGCTATGATGCAGAAGCAAGCACAGTGTACCTAGGTGGTACAGTAAGTTTAGCAGGCTTTGCAGAACTATCATATATGCAAATTGGACATAAAGATAATATTACTGATAGTAATTTAAATCAACAAGGTGTTGCTTTAGGTTCACAAGTATTACGTAGATACGGAATTCCAGTAGGCTTTGGCGTTGAAGTATGGGACGACAAAAATACAGGATTAGCAAAAGATGATCGTGTTGACTTTGGTGTTATGTATAACTATTCCAAAGAAGTAATGTTTACAGCACATAAAGTATTAAACGATGATTTAGGAACTGACGGTACATATCTTGGTGTGGTACATACAGCAGGACCTGTAGAAACAGGATTCTACTATCATACAGATATTACAAATACAAGTGTATGGACAGGTGCAACAACTGATCGTGATGATAGTATTAAAGCTACTCTAAAGTATAAGTTTTAAAGAAAAAATGTACTTTTATGGTTGACATCTTATATATAGATGCTATTATGTATATATAAGCTAAACGACGGTTTAGATTAGATAGTGCAAGGAACGGTGTTGCGTAGTGACACAACTTGGCTAGTAGCTGTAGTGGCAACATATGAGTGTAGAGATACAAAGATATGTTTTTGGAAGTAACTATCCGATGCTAGGCTCCTCCGAATTTAGCGAGAGCTACTAGGAGGTTGTTGGTATTCTCAGAGTCCAACCTATCACTTTTATTTAAAGCTCGATACTTAATTGTGTCGAGCTTTTTTCTTTTATGATAAATACATATGTCAAATAGTGTGCCGCAAGGCGGACTTATGCTGTTTAACCCACAGCGTAGCCCATAGAACGGGCATAGGACTACTTTTTATAGGAGAAAACAAATGGGAAGACCACTAAACAAAAGATTATTCGCTGTACCAAACGTAGGCCCTGATGCATATGGAAACGAAATCAAAGTAAACTTTCATAACGGCACAGCAGTTAAAGAAGGTTACATTATAAAGCAAAAAGCATCCAAGAAATTTGTATGTGAAGAAATTGGAACGCCAGGGCAATTTACTTGTGTACTAACAACTGAAAAATTACCAGCGGCATTAGCGGCAGGTGAAATGGCTATTTCATTCAAAATGGACGACGAAGAAACATACACAGTAAGTAAAATTGCTGGTCGTAAAGCAACATTGTCAGCACCAAGTGCAACAGGCGCAAACGCCTATGATGGAAAAAGTGTTCCATGGAACTTTGCGGCATCTACAGCAGATGGAGCGGCACAAGTTGAAGAAGCTGGTGACAACAACGTGCTAATTGGTACTGATGACGACGACTTCACAGAAGACGCATAAGGACTAGTGTAATGGGACATCCAGTAAATGTTTTTTGGGAACTTTTAAAGAATCTAAAAGATTTGGTTGTTTCAGTAAAAATTGGAAGCTCTGAAGCAGTTCCTCATGGTGCTGTTTTAGAGCAACTTAGCAATACAACATTTAAAGTTGAAGACGGAGAAGGAAATCAAGGCGTGTGTGAATTAGTTAACAAAAATACAGAACAATTACTAGACAATGAAATGTCTATTCTTGGATTTGTATTAAACAGTTCAGCGTTTGTGTATATTGCTTCAATAGTCAACAACATTATGAATGACTTTACAAACAAAGAATATACTTGGCATTTAGATAATGATTCTACAACCAATGTATTAATATTAACAGGAAAGCTATAGATGTCAAAGTTTTTAAATATAGATGGCGACTATAAAATTTCAGTCACTGACGGTGGAGAGATTAGACTCGATCCAGGCACTGATGGTAAAGTAAAAATCATTGGCAACTTAGAAGTTGATGGTGATCAAACTATTATCAATAGTTCTACTCTTGTAGTAGATGATCCGTTTGTTACAGTAAACCAAGGCGGCGTGTTAGGAGGAGTAGTAAACAACTCCGAGGGTGATGTTGCAGGTATACAAATTGACAGAGGCGGAAGTGATGCATTTTGGGTATACGATGAGCAAGGACTTGCTGATCCAGTATTCATAGGTAGAACAGGTAGTCCGTCAACAGGAACTATAGTTGATCTTAGAACATCAAGAATACAAACAGGCGGTGCTGATCTTAAATTAATTAATGACGGTACTGGTATTGTTACTGTAGAAGGTTGTACAGATTATGAAAAACAAATATTCGAGTATGACGGTTCATTAGTTGACTTTACTGTTAACCCAGTATTAAAAGCAAATCAACATGATACATTAGTAAATGCAAAAGGTGTTGTTGATTATGTAGATGGCTTCTTTGTTGGTAAATTCCAAAACAAAATTGAATCATTAGACACGTTTGTTGTTGTACATGATAGTGATGCATTTGCAATAGACGAAAGTGCTATTGAATTTACTATTGATAATACACCGGCGGCAAAGTTCTTTAATAACAGAGCAGAGCTACAGCATTTAAGAATTCAAGACACAACAATCGAAACTACATCAAGTAATGCAGATTTAGTTTTAAGCGCACCTGGAACGGGTAATGTACAAATCAATGACGTTTTGTATATTCCACAAGGTCCATATCAAGATGATGATGGAACAGGCGGCGGAGGTATACCAAACTTTGGTGTAGATGCGGATACAGCCAATCCGGATGCTCCAGGAGATGGTATTAAATTATACAGTAAAGCAGAAGGTGCGGCAGGCTCTAGCTTATATTTCATCAATGGCGGATCAGTGCAAGATGAATTGGTAAGTAAAAAGAAGGCACTACTGTTTTCGATGATATTATAAAGGAACAAAAATGGCAATAGTTAATACACAAATTGGCGGTAGCTTTACAGACATACTAACAGTTCCTAGCTCATCTAGCGACCCTAACTACAATCTAGGTGGATTCGCTGTTACGACTATTATGTTCTGTAATACAGCGCAAAACCCAGAGTTAGAACTCTACACAGACGGCGGTGACACATACTTAGATGTACATGTGTGTCCAGGCGGTATTGCCGCAGGAGACGGAAATATGATTTTAAATAATATTCCTATTCCAGCAGGCGAAACATTTTCAATGGACAGTGAGAAGTTGATTTTAGCACCAGGTGATATTGTAAGATGTTCAACTACATCTCCAACTAATATTACTGCAACAGTAAGTTACATACCGGTATAATGAGATACGTTAGAAGACAAACAACCGCTAACAGGTTTATTAGAAACAACAGAGGCATACATATGACCGCTGTTGATAAAGAAATTATTCTTGACAGTGAAAACGTAGTTATGGTTCCAAAAGGCCGTACAGAAGATCGTCCGCAAAATCCAAAAAACGGACATATGCGTTATAACACTGATGATAACAGATTTGAAGTGTATGAAGCAAGCGAATGGAACGGTGTAAGAAACGCGGCTCCGTCAGCTTATGCACCTATTACTATACAAAACTTAGGTAACGGTGATGCAAGTGAAACAGTATTTGGTCCACTTAACAGCGGAGATCCGTTTTATCCTGTACCAGCCGCGGCACAAAACGTTTTAGTATTTGCTGAAAACGTCTTTCAATTACCTATTACAAACTACACACTTGTACAAAATCCAGCAGGAAAAACAGCAGGTTATTATTTACAATTTGCATCACCAGTTGATGCAGGCAAACCTGTAACAGTAATACATAACTTCGATAAGTAAATTCAATAAATACTGTGTCAGGGAGATTATTGAGTGGCACAAGTAGGTAGAATATCCGGTCCGTTATTAGAGGAAAACCTTTTAAGGCAAGGCATTGCCAACGGAACCCAAGCCAATTTAAGTTTTAAAAACACCAACAGTGATACTACACTTCTAAAAGTTGATGTAGCAAACGGTCGTATTGGTGTAGACTTAGAAGCAGTTGCTAACGAACTACAAGTATCTCAAACTATTCAAACAACTGATTTACTATCAACTACAAGTAATGCAGGTGTTGCTAACTTTACAATTATCGGCAACAATATTGATGCTATTAATAACCAAGCAATTTATTTAGATGCTGGTGAACATATACAACTGTCTAATTTAGAAACAGAACAGTTTTATATTAGTGATAATTACATACTTACTAAAGACACAAATACTGACATTGATTTAAAATTTAATGGTACAGGTGAATTAGATATTAAATCTAATTTAGAAGTATTTGGTGATATACATGCACAAGGTAATGTTACATTTGACGGCAATATTACATTTGGTGATGCAAATACAGATAGTATAGATCTTAACGCAGATACTGCTGATGACATTATTCCTGATACAACAGATACTTACACACTAGGTAGTACAGGATATAACTGGAACACTTTACATACTGAATTAGTTAACGGACAGTTAATTACTACAGGATTAGTTAATGTAGGAAATGTATTTCTTGATTCAAGACAAGGAAATATATTTTATGTTGCCAAAGGTGGTAACGATACATACACAGGAGATCATCCACAAGCACCGTTACTGACTCTTAAAGAAGCACTTGATCGTTGTGATGCAAGTACAACAGGTCCTGTAACTGTGTTTATGTATCCAGGCGAATATGAAGAAATATGTCCGTTAGAAGTTCCTGACAATGTTAGTATTTTAGGTAATGATATAAGAAATGTTATTATTAAACCTACAGCAGGTACTAATGATAAAGATATCTTCTTACTAAATGATAGTTCTACAATTACAGAAGTTACTATCAAAGACTTTTACTACAACAGTACAAATAATACAGGACATGCATTTAGATTTGCTCCTGATGCTGTAATTACAAATAGAAGTCCTTACGTAAAAGATGTAGCAGTAATTACAAAAGGTAGCGTAACAAGCGCAAGTGATCCAAGAGGTTTTGCACAAGGTGATGCTGGTAAAGGCGCACTAGTAGATGGTGCTGATCTAAATAGTGCTAGTATCGAAGGCAGTATGCTATTTCATAGTGCAACATTTATAACACCAAATGCAGATGCACTAACAATGACAAATGGTGTTAGAGTAGAATGGCTTAACTCGTTTACATACTTTGCAAAAAGAGGTATGTATGCAGTTAGAGGATCTACAGGAAGAACAGCATATGGAACTACAAACTATGGTGCAGAATTACGTTCTATAGGTTCAGCAAACGTATACGGTACTAAAGGTGCTGAATGTGATGGCGCTGATACATTAATGTATCTTATACAGCACAACATGGCATACATTGGTGTAGGTAAGTTTGTTGACAACGACCCTAGTAGGGTTATACAAACAAATGAAATTACTGAATTGAACTCAGGTAAAATTCATTTTGTTACAACTGATCAAGGTGGCTCTTTTAGAATTGGCGACAACTTCTTTGTTGACTTTGAAACAGGTAATACAACAATTAGTATTGATGATTTATCAGTCAATCAATTTAATGCGTTAAGAATTAACACAGGTACAAGCACAACAGTAATTGACGGTGCTTTTATAGATACCGGAAACTTAAGAATACAAAATAATATTATTCAAACTGATGTGGGCGATTTAATTATTGAATCGGCAGGTAAAATAAATCTTAATGATAATACAAATGTTACAGGTGATGTTGATATTACAGGTAACTTTAGTTATGGTGGTGCATTAAATGTTAAAGGTAACGAACTAGGTGACGCACTAGTATTCAATGCAGAACTACAACAAAATTTCAATCCACATCAAAACTTAACTTTTAGTTTAGGATCATTTAATAACAAGTGGCTTATAGCACACTTATCAAGAATGGAAGTTGGTGACATAAGCATTTATGATAATGTTATTGAAACAAATGTATCGAACGCAGACCTAGAGCTACGTGCTAATGGCACAGGTAAAGTTCTTGTTCCTAGTAACGATGTAAATGTTACAAATAATTTAAATGTTAATGGCCTTGCTACCCTTGCTAATACAAATATCACAGGTACTGTAACACATGTAGGTACTACGAACCAAACTGGCAATACTAATATATCAGAAGATTTAAACGTAACAAGTACACTTGATGTAGACGGTAACGTTCAGCTTGAAGAAATATTAATTGATAACAATTTTATCACAACAACTACAAGTGATGCAGATTTAGAATTACGTGCGGCAGGAACAGGTATTGTTAACTTACAAGATAATGTTAATGTAACAGACAATGTTAGTGCTGATAATATACAGACTACAAATGCTAATATAACACTTAACGTTACTACAGATAATGCTAATATTGGTAATGTTGAAATAAATGATAATAATATTAGTGCAACATCAACAGATTCTAAT
>Ga0208897_1000603_pt1 | contig 16089 bp, 16 predicted proteins | sample ColrivemetaGS697_FD_187594 | JGI IMG/M metagenome (GOLD analysis project Ga0208897, IMG submission 187594) | Estuarine microbial communities from the Columbia River estuary, USA - metaG S.697 (SPAdes) (version 2) | ecosystem: Environmental > Aquatic > Marine > Intertidal zone > Estuary | place...
GTTTAATATAAGTAATAGGGTTGGGTGAGTCAAGCACCATATAAAAACCTATAATTTCAAATACACGATTTTCGTGGTCCTCGACCACTAAACCAACCAAGCTATCTGCATCTAACATCATCATAGTGGACCTTGAGGGACTTGAACCCCCGACCAATTGATTATGAGTCAACTGCTCTAACCGTCTGAGCTAAAGGTCCGTGAGACCTTAATATAAACAGATGAATTATTTGTTAAATAAAAAATAAAAATTAATTACTAAAACCTGTTCTGACCAAATACAAATTTGTGGTTTCTTTGGATTTTAGACTATTCTTAGTAAAACTTTGACTTCCCGAATAAGTTGATTTCAGGTTTGTTGTAGAAGTATTGATTGTTGACCATTCAGTTGAGGTGAATAAATAATACAATGTGACCGAAGCACCCCAACTACGTCCAACATGTTTGAGATACGTTAAATAAACGTCGGATATATTGAGTCTACCATCATTATTTACATCCATTCTATAATAGTCTTTTGAACTAAAGTTTTGTGTGAATATTTTTGAGTTAAATGTTTTTGCGTCTGTTGATGTTGGTGAACCAATTGTTAGACTATTAACTTGTAATTGAAAGTCGTAACCTAAAGTATCTTGAGTTGTGTTGATTGTGTATTTACCCGTTGCGTCAGTATTATATGTTCCAAATAAACTGTATGTTGAGGATGTTTTTGTCTTATAATAAAGTTTTACAGGAACACCACTAACACCACCACCTTCAGAATTATAAACATATCCTGAATGACTGAATGGGTCTTTAGCTCCCGTAATTGTTGTTTTAAAATCAAATGTATTACCGTAAGGATACGTTCCACAAATAGTGGGAGAACCTGAATACTGCATTACAAATCTCATGTAAACAGTTCCGTTGAATACTGTGGTTGGAACTGTAAATGTTGATGAAACAGTTTTTGTACCTAACCATGAATAGTTTGAACTATGAACCAACTCACCCGCATCGGTTAACACACCATTACCGTTAAAATCAATCCACAATTTAAAATATTCCATGTAGTTACCGTTTGTAACTGCAGTATATTCAATTGTGATGTTCTGACCTGCCTTTAATCTCGGAACCGTATCTGATGTATAATCATAATAACCCGCAGGACTACCACCCGATGTAGATGAGAACCCTGTAGACCCATTAAAACTTTTACCGTTAATTTTTACGTTAGAAACATACTCACAACAAAATGTTGTTGGTCTACTTGCACAAAGAGGTGACTGACCAAAAAGTTTAGTGGTTAAAAATGTTAATAACAAAAAAACAAAAAGTCTCATTAGTATTTACCAATTGCGTCCTCTATAGATTTTTTAATTGCACTTGCAAATACACTTTTTTCAAATGGTAAATTCTCATCACGTAGTTCGGCAAAACCCGCACTAACAGATAACTTAGCCACACCAAAACCATCTAAAGTTTTTCCGTCAATAATAACTTGAGTTTTAACTTCGGTGATTTTTTTCTTAATCATAAAAGGTCCGATATTAATACCAATTGATGGTGCTTCGATTGATGTGATATTAACAATAATTGGTTTACCACCGTCACATAAAGTTAATTTATTACCTACCAATTCTTCGGTGATTTGTTTTACACCAAATGTAAATTTCTTAGACGATAAGTCGGGATTTTCCGTTTTGTTTTCTACGTTTGTTACAGTGTAACAAGTCTGAGCTTTTAGGTTTATACTCATTAGTATAATACCAAGTAGTATTAATTTTTTCATAATAATATTTTTCCTCCTGTTAAAATTTGATAGTTTAGTACGCTTCCATTCACCTGATAAGTTCCTGAAAAACTTACATTGTATTTGAAACTTTTTGATATGGTGTAATCCCATGAACTAAATGGAACCAATAGAACTCCTGAGTCCCACCACTTACCCTCATAGAATTGAGTGAACGGTGAATACACACCTAACATTAACATATTACCTGTTAGTTTTTTACCGACCTTAAATGGATAGAATCCACCACCCACAGCCGATAGATTACTGAATAATTCGCCAGATAATCCACCAACAGTAAAATTTAAACCACCCATCATTGATAACTTACCAAACCTTTTAGAATCCATAACCGTAGTTGTGTTGAAGAAGTTTCTACCAAAATCAATCATAGATGAGTTTGCAAAAATAAGTGTGTTTGTTTTCGACTTATTAGAACGAGCTCCGTAAAATGTTAAACTTGTGTTGTTAATAGTTGTTGTGAAGTTTAAAAGAAAACCTTTAGCTAAAGTATTATTAGTATTAGACTTAGTCATAGACATAGTCCCCTTGAATTGACTACTCTTATCTTCGGCACTTCTAATTGCAACAATATCGCCAGTACCTATTAACGAACCTACCCTTACTTTTGAACCACCTGATGGTGATGAAGAAGATGACGTAGCTTCAGCAGCATTTGCAACGGAGTTTGTGGTACCACCAGCACCACCACCAGTATTTTCTTGTTTAGGTCCGTCAGTTGGATTTGTACCCGATTGGGTATTACTACCCCCTCCTTGACCTGTATTTGTACCCGATTGGGTACCACTTCCGGTGTTTGAACTTGGGGGGTTACTTGGGGGGTTGTTTACAGGTGGCTGAGTCTGTCCACTTCCACCTTCAGTCGAGTTACCTGAACCTGATGAGTTTCCTCCATTTTGGTTAGTTCCTTCTCCTTGAGTATTATTTCCTCCACCACTTGGTTGAGAACCTCCTGTATTTGTCCCTGATTGAGTTCCTCCGTTCGTAGTCGTTGAACTTGACGATACACTCCCTGAAGATGTATTATTTGATTGGTTTGTTGTTGTTCCATTTTTATTATTATTAGAACCTCTCCTTGAAGATGGAGAATTATTTGATGATACATTATCTACACTATTACTAATTGAACTACCTACAGATGTTACACTCATTGTTGACGCAGCGGTAATTGATGTTAAAGTAGAAATTAAATTTTGTGTTATTATTGAGTTTTGTGTGGTTTGTGTTTGAGTTAACATCTCATCACAAGGTTGATTTGCGGCTTGAACTTGTATTTGACTAATCCAATTATCAAAATTTCCGTTAGAGAAATCGGTTTGGGTAAAGGAGGAGATAAATCCAAGGTAATTAACGGTAACACTTTGATTACCTGAAATAAAGATTGTTTTTGTTAATTTGGAACAAGGGTCCACATAAGAATATGTGAACCCCTGACCAAGTAAGTTAAGAGATAAAAAAAATGTTAATATGAATAACAATTTTTTCATTTATTAACTTTTTAACAATCCTTTTTTAATAAGTTTTTCAACTACTCTTACCGATGCAGTTTCTAAAGCTTTTTTAGTTGATACACCAACAGTTGATTTATTGAAAGTAGGACCTTCAATATCACCTAAAGTTGTTGATGTTTTTGTTGTAATTGCTCTACCTTGACCTGAACCCGTAATAACTTCACCTGATTCAGCATCAACAAATCTAACTTGTAGACCAAGTTGGGTAACTTGTTTAATTGTTACACCAGATGTTTCAACTACTTCATCTTCACCTACTGAGAAGTCATAAACTTCAATGTAAACAAAGTATTTAGCCAATTTGATTTTACCTTTTCCGTCAATCTTGTTTTCGGTAAAACCTTTATTTGATGCTTTGAATTGTTGAACCATTCTTTCCTTGATTTCCAATTTGTCTTCGGTAAAAACAAATCTTCCTGTTTCTTCCAAGTATTCTAAAACTATGTTTGTGACACCCATACCTACACGAGCATCTTTTAGTTCAGGATACATCTCATAAACATCTTCACTTATTCCAATTTTTAATATTTGGATTGGAATTTGAATTGTGTCCGTATATGGTGGAAGAGATTCTAAACTTTTTTTCTTTTCGAACTCTGCGGTATATTCTTCGGTTTTAACAGAACCAATAGTTTGTGCATTACACTCTTTTGGTGAGCCACAAGCAACTAAGGTAACTGCTAATAAACCTATAAGTTTACCAAGGTGCATCTTCAGATTCGCTTTTTTCTTGTTTAGGTGCTGGAGCTGCTGGTTTTTCTACAGTCTTTTCTTTAATAACTGTGGTTGTTCCACCACCACCGTTTGATGAATTGTTTTGTGAAGAGTTATCAACATTTAAATTGATTACAGGTTGTGCTGGTTGCACTTGTTCTGTTTTTGTTTCTTCTTCATCACCACCACCGAATAGTTGAGTAGTTACATAAGTTCCACCAGCTAAAATAGCCGTTGAGATTGTCCCGATAATGGTCTTCTTAAGTCCACTCCAGGTTCCGTCATTTTCTTGTTCTTCTGACATTGTTTTTTGGTTTTTAATTTATTGGGTTTATTGTTTTTATTTGGCTAACTTGAGGTCTCAAATTGAGACCTCAAGATTTTTATTTAATTACTGTTGTTCTTTCTGAAACAACTTCATCCTCTTTTCTAAGTATTGCAACATATTCACCAGCACTTAGTTGACCTAAGTTAAGTGTGGATGTGTAGATACCCACAGGGTATGTACCATCTAATACGTCAATACATTTTTTTCCACCCATGTCATAAATACCTAAAGTAACGTAGCTTTTTTCGTAAATCTTAAATGTTACTCTTGTTAAGTCTTTTGTTGGGTTTGGGTAAACAATCATTTTATCAAATGAAGGAAACTCCAATGGGTCAACTTTGAAGATTTGTAAGATACCATCCGTTGGTGTGATTTTTAAGTCAGTTGCTAATCTATCACCTGCGAATTTTCTTGTAACATATAAAGGACTTTTATTCCATTGAGTTTGTGACTTTTTTGAAATGAACTCTAATGTAAAAAGAATCTCACCATCGTTAACCAAGTTAGTGTTATTTGAAGGGTCAAAACCACCCCACTCTACTTCATTATCTTTTGTGTTGATAAAAGACATCCAGTACGAAGATTTTAGTTCAGTATTAAGCTTTTGAAATTCAAGTAAATCTGAATCATATTTCATAGCCAATTGTAATGAACCTAATTTGATACCGTTAGTCTTAAGTTTTACAGGTACTCTAACAACATCACCTTCATCAACACCAAGTGTTGGGAAGTTAACTTCGATAGTTTCTAAGTTGTTGTCATATTCTGTAGTCACATCGATGATGTGTAAGAATGCGTTGTTTGGGTTAACAATTTCGATTGGTACTAAACGAGCTCTTTTGAAACCTGTTCCGTTAGCATCACCTTGAGCCAATACATAATATGTTACAGAGTCAGGTTGACCTGCTACAATATCAAATGTAAAGTTTGTAACGCCAGGGTAAGTACCTTGTTGACTTGTAGTTGAACCGTTGATAGTTGAGTACTCAGAAGTCGTGAAGAATCTTACATCTTTAACCAAATTTGGCCAAGAAGTGAATCTACCCGATACTCTTGCATACACACCGTAAACGTCCGAAATTGTTACGTTGTTGTCACCGTTAACGTCAGATGAGTAAAAATCAAAACCAGTCATAGTCTGTGTTCCCAACACATACTGGTTGATTCTTTGTGCGTCCGCCGTTGTAACAACATTACCCGCAAACATAGTATCACCTTGAACCTTGATTCTTACATTCCAAGCTGAAGTATCAACTTCCACTTTATTAAATGCGAATCTTCCGTCCAATCCTGCAGATTGAGATGTTACTTGAGACCATGTTGATGATGACTTAAGTTTTTTCTCTAATGCTACTGTGACATTCTTTGCTGCCGTTCCTGTTACGTTCACAAACTTACCTTTGAATGAAAATGTCTGAGGTAAGAATTCACCACCAAAGTTTGTAAGATTCAAAGTATAGTCATCACCTGATTGCTTAGTAGCTGTTTGTGAGAAACTACTTGAACCAACAAATGTTAAGTCTGAGATTGTAAAGTAGGTTGTTGAAAGTGCCGATGTGTGGTTCAACTTAACGTTAAACAAAGAACCATCAGGAATATCAAATGTAGATACCGTACCCGTATAAGTCATTGTGATAGTCACAAAACCCGAAGTAGGATTATCAACATATTGAAGATATTGTGAAAAGCTCGTGTTTGTAGATGTTACGGTATCCACACCACTGAAGGCCTGTTTATCGTAAAACATTCTAAATTGAACCGCTGTTATGTTCTCTGATGAACTGTTGTAGAAACAGAGTCCTACGTTTGTGAAACCATCACTGTATTTACCTGTTTGATAGGTCGAGTCTAATGTGATGTGTACTCCTGAGGTGCTAGGTGTAGGACAAGTTTGGGAATAACTTGCAGTCCAAAGGCCCAACACCATGAAAACCGATAAAATTTTTTTCATATTGTGTTTATTTATGTGTGTAATATAAATACTATGAAACACCTACTATTTTTCTCGCTTCTTCTATTAACTACACCTATTTTTTCACAAATTAAAGTTGAGGACGTAGGTGATGGTTGGAAAAATAAAATAGAATTAGCATTAGACCTAATAAAAAGAACAGATTCTAATTACTACAATCACGTTATTGATAATTGTGAACATATTGGTTTTTGGGTTGGAAAATACTCTACAAATGAGGGGACCTCAATCTATATGACTAAATATGATTTTGAAATGAACTCAATACAAAATTTGGCATGTATAATTGTTCACGAATCCAAACATATTGAATTTTCAAAAAATAAGATAATTTTATCCGAAAAAGAGGAAGAGTGTATTTGTTACAAATACGAAAAGGAATTCCTATTCAAAGTTGAAATTCCTGAAAGAAGATTGTTGGAAAATGTTTTTTACAGGATTGAGAGTTTCTGTAATTAATAAAGTGACATCCAAATAAGGGTTACACAAATTGCAATTAAAGACACAAGTACCATTATTGCGGAAAACTGATATTGTTTTTCGCTTCTACCTTGGAAGTCTTTTGGGTCGTACGACATATTGGTAAATTTTTGAGCCGGCGGTCGGATTCGAACCAACGACCAGCGGTTTACAAAACCGCTGCTCTACCACTGAGCTACGCCGGCGACTCGTTATACAAATGTATGATAAATAATCATTATATTAAAGTGTTTCTGTAAGTTCTTGAACTTTTTCTTTTACCTGTATTTTTAAAAGTTTTCTTGAGCGAGTGACAATTAGGACATAAAACTCTTAAGTTCTCCTTAGAGTTATTGTAAGCATCACCATCAATGTGGTCAATATCTAATGGAATGGTGTTAGTAAATTCATTTTTTTCACCCCAACCACATTCAGAACACTTGTGATTATTTTCAAGTAGTAGATATTTCCTAATCCATGAAGGTATTGAAGTACCACCCTTTCTAGTTACATTTTTTCCTGACAACCATTCTTCTATCCTTTGATTATGTTGATATTGGGATTGACATTGGTTATTACAATAAACATTTCTGTTTGGTATTTCAGAACCACAATTTAAACACTTTTGCATACGACCTATTTTATATATAAATACTTGGTTGTTACTTTTTATTTGCGGTGTCCATAATCTCTGAACATTTTTCCATAACCCATTTAGAGTCTGAATACTTGAATTCTTTCCACAAATCAAAATCTTTGAGTGCTTCTAAAAATTCGTAAGGTACCAAAATCATACCTTCAGGTGCAACACCATTGAATTTATTGTAGTTCTGATGTTTTAAATCTATCTCCATTATATTTGTTTTTTTGTCGGGGTAACAGGACTCGAACCTGTGGCCTCCTGCTCCCAAAGCAGGCGCGCTACCAACTGTGCCACACCCCGAAATTGATGAGTCACGGACTTGTGTACCGAACGTCCCCCTTTAACTAGTTACTAACCCAAAGGTGTGGGGAAACTCATCTTGTGGACCGTGAGAGACTCGAACTCTCGACCCCCTGCGTGCAAGGCAGGTGCTCTAGCCAACTGAGCTAACAGCCCGTTAGAAAAAACCTCTACCACAGAAAATTATGGTATTGATTCTTTCTTTTTCTAACCAAACTAAAAACTTACCAATCTTACTCATTTTTTTTTTTGCGGTCCGTGCGGGAATCGAACCCGCCCCACAGCCGTGACAGGGCTGCATCCTAGCCGCTAAACGAACGGACCGTAATTTGAGCGAGAGACCAGGTTCGAACTGGCGACCCCGACCTTGGCAAGGTCGTGCTCTACCGACTGAGCTACTCTCGCAAAGCCAAGGATGTTTCTAATCTTGTAGAACAACCTCGGATTGGTTCCTTTCAACTGAAAGGTCCACTTTTGTGGAGACCCGGGCCCAACAAGCCGTTCAAAGACGGAAGGGCCCTTTTGAAGGTCTCTTGAGCGGGAAACCAGGTTCGAACTGGCGACTTACAGCTTGGAAGGCTGTCGCTCTACCAACTGAGCTACTCCCGCAAATTTTGTAGCGGGGGAAGGATTCGAACCCCCGACCCCAAGGTTATGAGCCTTGTAAGCTACCTCTGCTCTACCCCGCTATTTTTTTTTATTTACCAATATGTCAAAGACCTAAGGTTGTTGTCAACCGTTGTACAAAGATATACAAAAAAGTTTGGAAACCAAATATTAAATAGGTCGAACTTGTAAAAATAATTCAGTCATGAGTGTTGAAAGTTCTTTTAACATGTCATGAACTATAAAAGATGGTGCTCTGTAGTACTTAGAAACAAAATTTAACTTTGTGCTGTGTTCGTCACCATTCTTTAGGAATTTGATTGTTCCATCACTATTTGGATAGAATGATATATAAACATCCATCGTTGAAGGGTCCATCTCAACATAGATTTTTCCTGAGGTATATAACTTCGGATTGTTATCTGATGTTATTTCGTATTTGAACTTAAAGGATATGTTGTTGGTATTATTATCAACTAAATTTTTGAATTCAATTCGAATATTATCTCCCTTGTAAGGGAAGTCAGTTACCACATTACTATTCCTATTTTCAAACTCAGAAATTGAATTCTGAATCAAGTCTTTGATTGATGCATTTTTTGATTGGTCAGTTTCAAAATTTTTTACCAAAGTTTCAAACAGACCATTAGGTAGTGTGGATAAAAATTTAATTTTTTCATCGAACGGTAATAAATCGTCTTTTGCGTTATATACCGAAATATTATCAAAATTAATCTTCTCATCTTCTTTGGGTGTGAACTTAAAGAAAAGTGCCACTTTATAAAGTGGGTCTTGTATGGTTTTGTTTTTGAATATGATGTAAAACAACCTACCCATTGTCTTCCCATAGGTATTGAAATGAATTGGTTCATCTTTTCTTGTTGTACACCAGCGTGTTCCCGCTCCGTAAAAACAAGATGCCTCATACGATAATGGTTTTACCACCAAAAGGTTCTCATCTTCATAAACCTTTTCACTTTGTTTTTTGGCTATTTTCTGTTGGTTCTTTGCGTCGTAATCAACTCGTAATAATTTTGTCTCATTAAAAAATTTGTCCATCATATTTTTGTTGACGTATTGACCAAAATCTTTTAATGAGTATTTGGAGTTGTGAACATCAAAAAACTGTAATGCGTTTTTAAGTCTTTCTACCGACTGTCTTGCACTTATAAGGAAATCTCTACTCTCAGGAACGGTAAACGGTTTGTCGTTTATCTTGTAGTTTTTGTCCTTGTAATAATTTTTGATAACAGGTTCCAAGTATTTAAATCCTGTCTTTTCAAAGAATGGCTCCTCAATAACAATATCATAAAAAGAGACTGGCTCAATAAATGCATTCAACCCACGTTCAATACGAATTGGGTATTCATACTTTTTGTAGACTTCTTCTTTTCTACCCTCTTTGATAATCATAACAATAAATACCTGTTAGTTAATAACTTGCTCAGCGAGTATGGGTAGTGCGGTAACCACCTTCTTTAAACCCTAACCGGTCCGTTCATCACACTCTATGTGAACTTATGTTTGGTCTCCGTATCTCGCTCTACGAAGAGGAGTGGCACGTAGGGGAACTGAGTTCTTGTAGCCCGACGGGGAATCGAACCCCGCTTTCATCCGTGAAAGGGACGTGTCCTGACCGATAGACGACCGGGCCATTTGTTATACAAAGTTACAATATTAATTTAAATATTACAAACTTTTTTTTTGCTCCCCGACCAAGATTCGAACTTGGGACCGTTCGGTTAACAGCCGAATGCTCTACCGCTGAGCTATCGAGGAGTGAAAATCAGCCCGTTTAATCCTCGGTTTTCACGGATTTAAGACTGATGGTCCACAGATACTATCCGTGGGGATGAAACCGAAAGGCATGGCATGCAAGGTTTTATTTGTGGGGGTAGAAGGACTCGAACCTCCGAACCATCTAAGGAGCTGATTTACAGTCAGCCGCAATTGCCACTATGCGATACCCCCATTATTATTACATACACATACTCCAACCCAAACGGTTTTGTTCTTGGTACTGTGAGTAAGTACAACGACGCATCGACTTGTAGTCGGGACGTAATTTACTGTAAGTCGGGTTCTTCTCTTCCCAATTTTTTCTCTCATTCACCACACGACGGTAAGCCTCTTTTTTGTTTGGTGCCCATACGTCATTGAAACCACCGCCAACCCAATTGAACAAATACAGGAACTCTCCGTTTGTGTTCTTAAATAGTTTCTCTTTCATAGTACAAATATACAACAATTTTTTTTATTTGCAGCCAGAATAGGACTCGAACCTATAACTTTTGTCTTTTGCTTTTAATCGCTCACCAACACGCTACCCTTGCGCCATCTGACTATATTGCAACTTTTAGATTACCCCCAGAGTTGCCAACTGTGCCAACACACGATTTGGAGAGGTTCATACTTTCGCAGAGGACTTACTCTATCTTCGTTCCCTTGTACTTTGGGCTTGTGTAGTCAGGACAGGACTCGAACCTGTACCAAGGGTTGATTCCCCTATCAGTTACACAAGGTAATTACTCCTTGCTTTACCTGCCATGTAACACTTTGTGGCCACTCCATGTTACCAAAGGTCTCCTATGACCACCTGACTCCGCTGTCTTTCCGAGCTGTCAACCTAATTTATTATTTAATGACGTAAGGGGGGTATCAAATCGTCTGGGTAGTCAGGACAGGAATCGAACCTGTATGTGAGCCTTCCGAGGACACTTGGTCACCCATAAATGGGGCAGTCTGTATCTCACCTGCTTTTTCGTGCGTCTACCATTCCGCCACCCGACTGTTTTTTATTTTTCTCTACAAAGACCTTTACATTCGCATATAGTAATATTATCACCATAGCAAAATTGTTCGTTTTCTTTATAGACACGTTTTATTTCATCTATATCAAATCTAACATGTTCACCTTTCTTATACTCAGTAAATTCAAGCCAATGACACCTTTCTAGCTCTCCAATGAAAGTACCATCATTATCAATAAATTTTACCCTCCACCAAGTATTAGAATACCCATAATCTGTTTCAAGACGTAACATTACTAAATTATCCTCTTTCATATTTATATTTTTAGTAGTCAGGACAGGATTCGAACCTATACCAAAATCTTGCTTTCGGCCATCGTCTAGAAACAGGGCGTCTACCATTCCGCCACCTGACTGTTTTAAAAAAAGAAACTTTCCCTCTACGCTCACCGTAGTTTTAGATTTTACTGAACATAGTTTACTGTTCACCTGTTGTAAGTGCACTACAGAGCAGGGTCCATCACATAACACCTTGGGTCATGTACCTTATTGGGTAATTACTCCCACAAGCCAAGGTCTCTTTCAACGGTGCTAATCCGTCCTATGTAGAGAAAGGTTCTTTTGTGGTGTGAACGGGAATCGAACCACGTGGCACGTAGGGTTTCAACCTACTGCTCTACCTACTGAGCTACCACACCATATATTTTTGTACCGAAGGTGGGACTCGAACCCACACGCCTCACAGCACTGGTTCCTAAGACCAGCGTGGCTACCATTACACCACCTCGGCATTTTATTAAAAGGTTGGTGGTGATTGACTTTATCAGGAATCCCGTAGGTTCTGATGTTTCTACTTCACGCACCATTAGAGAGATGAGTATTTCTACTTATCCTTAGTGTGTACCCTTACGACCTGCTCTCCCAAGTTGTCAACCTACGTCTTGGTACCACCAACCAAAATCTTTTTTACCAATATGTCAAAGAACAAACTCCGTTGTGTGGATGGGAATCGAACCCACAACCTTGATTGTATAAGAATCCTGCTCTTACCGTTGAGCTACCACACAGTGATTGTTTAACACTACAAATATACAATTTTTATCCAAACCAACAAGTTTTTAATCAATTTTTTTTTGAGGCCTCGGCCAGATTCGAACTGGCGAATAAGAGTTTTGCAGACTCCCCCCTTAAACCACTTGGGTACAAGGCCGTTGGAGTGCAGTGGGAGCTAGCATCCCTGAGGCACCTGCACAAGTTACTCCTCTTTAGGGTGACTGATGGGACTCGAACCCACGACCTCTTGGACCACAACCAAGCGCTCTTACCAACTGAGCTACAGCCAACATGTTGTGCACCCTGAAGGATTCGAACCTCCGACCCTCTGCATGTAAGGCAGATGCTCTCCCACTGAGCTAAGGGTGCATTTGCAGGACATCGCTTAACCTGCTGTGAGTGTACCTTTCACCTTGTTCCCTTGTGGTACTACGATTTTTTTTGTGACCCCGTCGGGACTCGAACCCGAAACCCCCTCATTAAAAGTGAGGTGCTCTAAACCAATTGAGCTACGAGGTCATTTGTTTGACAAAGATAACCAGGATTCTGTTAATATCCAAAGGATATTTCCTGTCATTAATCTTTTGGCCCCTACCTTACCCGACCAGCTCACCGTCATGGGTTGTTTTGGGTTGCATCCTCGGTGGTTTTAACGGTTCTATATTTCTCCAAAACTCGTTTTTTTTACTAGTTTTGGAAGATTATAACCTCCCACCTTGAGCGTGTGATGTCCTGAGTTTCCTCTCCGTAGAGCGACAGAACTTTGTCAATCTTCTTTTTTCTTTGGTGCAAATTTACTATTTGCCATCAAATCATCCCAATCTTTGTAACCCTGTTCACGTGCATAGTCATCGTTTTTCTTTCTACGATATTCTTTCACTTTTTCAGGGTCACCCATCTCTTCAGAGTCTTTGAATCCAAGTGACTTGGCACATTCAGATTCACACCACTTATGAGAACCAATCTCAATGTTGATTGGTAAATCGGTTTCCAAAGACTCCATGAAATCTTCAAATTGATTTGCCGCAACGAATGGCATTGTGTAGATACCCTCATCAACAGCATAACCTGATTCGTCTTCACTGTCAAATATTTCAATCCTACCCATTCGGTATTTTTCACCCATCAATGAGAAGACCCCATACCCAACAGTTGAATAATGAAACCTACCACGATTACTGACACCATTGATATCAATACAACTTGGATTGGTTTCCATATAGTTTGCGAGTTTGTCAACCAAAACCTCATCCGTTAATTCCTGACCCTCGGCTCTCCTACGGATGTTTTTGAGAAACCATTCCAGGTCTTTTCTATTTATTTTCATTTATCGTTCAATTTTATCAAATTTGTGGCTCATTTTTAAGTGTTTTTGAGCCATATTCACTACTCATGTGACCTGTATTGTAGCGTCGGGTGGATTTGAACCACCGACCGTCTCCGTATGAAAGAGATGCTCTACCCCTGAGCTACGACGCCATTTGCACGGATGGAGGGATTCGAACCCCCAACAATGGTTTTGGAGACCAGCATGATACCATTTCACCACATCCATGTGTTATGATGTTTTTTTCATACATTAACTTCCTTTTTTGAACTTAATATATGATTTATCCATCATTGTGGTTCCTGAAGGACTCGAACCCTCATTACCTCGTCCGTAGCAAGGCGTGTTATCCATTACACCAAGGAACCAATTGTTACCCCCCAGAGATTCGAACTCCAATTAAGTGGACCAAAACCACTTGTCCTGCCGTTAGACGAGAGGGTAGTTTAGTGGGCAATGTAGGATTCGAACCTACGACCTCCTGAATATCAGTCAGGCGCTCTAACCATCTGAGCTAAATGCCCGTTTGTGGTGTAGACAGGTATCGAACCTGTTCCTACGGATTTTCAGTCCGCCGCAATGACCTCATCTGCCACTACACCATTTTTGGCTACCAATATGTCAAAGAACTCTACAAAGATAAAACAAAAAACCCGAACCTTGTGAGTTCGGGTGATTTTATTTTTTTAAATCTTTGTATTGTTTAGATACCACCCGAACTGTTAGCACATGCCTCCCACTTACCAATAAATTGGTTAAATGTTACAACTGGCATATGTTGATAGAGTGATTTCATTGTCTAATAATTATACTACAAATATAAAAAAGATAATTAACTTGTCAAATTTTTTTTTATTGTTCACCAGTTTCGTTGTCGTCTGCTGGGTCGTATTCATCATAATTAACATCCGCCAAGGTCCACAATTCAACTGTCAGGGCTTTTCCACGAGTCCATTGTTCGTCATAACTAATTTCTAATTCTTGACCTTTGAAGAATAGTTTGTCCATATAATCCCAATCACCATCGGGAGTTTCAATTGAACCACTAACCATACTGAAGTCTGAAGATTTAGGTTCTTCTTCAGATTCAAAATTGTAACCACACACAGTACCTTTATTCTCTTCAAAAAACAAAAGAATATTTTTTTGACCTTCTTCGAAGGGGTAACCGTTTAATGTTGTAAGTTCCATATCCTCATCGATTTCCGTGTGGTCTTTCATTTCATTGTATGGAAAATTCAACAAAACTTTTTCATCACCAATCTCATCTACCTCCACAAGAACAAAATTCAAACTTGTGTTATTCATGGGTTTGTCAATAACCCACATGTTGGTTGAGTAAGCGTAATAATCATCTAGTATTTCCTCTAACTCAAATCCAAGTTCAGATAAATCGTCAATTTTACGTTCATCCTGAATATCTTTTAGTTTTTGAACTTCTTCGTCAGTAAGTTCATGTCCGGATGCATTAAGCTCCCAACCATTAACAAGTAGTTTATATTTCTTCATACGGCAAATATATGGCTGAAATAAATTCAAATCAAATTTTCTTTAATAAAAAAATACTTATAGGTAATAAACAAAATTAACAAGGGAATTATGAAAAACTTTTTTAAACAACTTTTCGATGATAACAACACAATCAACGAAAAATCTGTAGTTGGCTTTTTAGCTTTCTTCATGATGGTTCTTTCCTTATTTGTTGACTTGGTAACAGGTTATATGGGTAAAGAACTTTTAATTAACGAATTTATCTTCGATGGTTTCTTGGTTATCACTTTGGGTTCTTTTGGTATTGCATCTGTTGACAAATGGATTAATAACAAAAACAAAAAATCTGAGGATAACGAAGAAGAGATGATGTAAAAACAAAACCCCCACCGAAAGATGGGGGTTTTTTCTTTTAATCCACAAACACCATTTCGTTTGTTTCAGGATTCCAATCAACAGTCATTGGTTTCTGAGTGAAGTTGTACCTTTCATCCAAAACTGCGGCGTTAAAGAAATGAGTATCACCATCAAACTTGTATCCGTATCCTGTGTGGATATGACCAAATACGTGAATTTTCGGTTTTACAGTTTTGATTCTCTCAGACAATATCTCACATCCGAGAGGAACACTATGTCCTTTGATGGTATCGAGATGACCCCAAGCAGGACCGTGAGTTATCAAAATGTCGGTATTCATAGGAATATCGTTCCACTTCACCTCCAACTCCCAACCCATTCTTGGAAGATTGAATGCCCAACTATAAAATTCAGGTTGCCATGGAGACCCATAGACCTTCACAGCAGTTTCATAGTCCTCACCAATCACCTCAAGGTTATCTTGTAGATAAGTCACCTTATTGTAAAACTCTAATTGTTCCTGACACATTTTAGGGTCATTTTGGAATCCCCAATCGTGATTACCGGCAATAAAAATCTTGTGGGTATAGTTATCCAAACCATTGAACCATTTCAGGAACTGTTGGATTTCGTGTTTATAACCCATAGAACTCATATCACCCGCATGAATTAACAAATCACCACCAGGAAGACTTGATGTCACCTGAGCGTGTTTGTTGTGAGTATCGGAGATAAATGTGATTTTCATACCACAAATATAGTAAAAAAAATCAATCCCACCAACCT
>Ga0208897_1000604_pt1 | contig 16087 bp, 16 predicted proteins | sample ColrivemetaGS697_FD_187594 | JGI IMG/M metagenome (GOLD analysis project Ga0208897, IMG submission 187594) | Estuarine microbial communities from the Columbia River estuary, USA - metaG S.697 (SPAdes) (version 2) | ecosystem: Environmental > Aquatic > Marine > Intertidal zone > Estuary | place...
TCGCCTTGATCTAGACAATGGCGGTACACTAAACGCAAAACTAGGTACAGTCGACTTCGAAGGTTCCATAGTAAACTTCAGTTCAGCATCCGTTGGTGGTCTAGGTTCTACAATCAATGACCAAGTTGATGTACACTTAAACAAGTCTACTGCTAACACTGGCGAATTCGTCAAGTGGAACGGTACAGACTATGAGTGGACTGAGCTACTAAGTGGTCGTTTGGCAACAGATCAACTTCAAGTTGCATCTGGTGGTTCAATAGCCATTACTGGTCCTGGCGGAACATTCGACTTCCAAGACGGTATTGTCATGCTAAGTGGTTCGGATGTTAGAGTTGATACTCCGACAGACGTTGGACAAGCTGCTAACAAAGGGTATGTTGATGGTGTTGATAGTGATCTAACTGTGTCACTCGCTGCTGAAACATCTGCTAGGGAAAGTGCTGTAACATCTGCTATCTCTACTGCAAGTGCTGATGCAACTGCGAAAGCAGATGCTGCTGAAGCTGATGCGAAAGCATATGCGGATCAAGTTGTTGCTGCAACCGTTGACGCTGCTCCTGCCGCACTAGACACTCTTAACGAGTTGGCTGCTGCATTAGGTGACGATGCGAACTTCTCTGCAACTGTTACTACATCTATCGGTACTAAGGCAAATCAAACTTCACTAGACGCAGAAACATCTGCACGTAGTACTGCTGACTCAGGTCTTCAGAGCAACATTGATGGTGAAGAAACTGCTCGTATTGCTGGTGATAGTGATCTACAGTCTGCAATTGATGCAGAAATTGTTGCTAGAACTACCGCAGACACTACCGAAACATCTGCACGTATTGCTGGTGATAGTGATCTACAGTCTGCAATCGATAGTCTAACTTCAACTCAGTCTAGTGATCAGGTTAGTTTACAGTCACAGATTACTGCTGAAATTGCTCGTGCATCATCTGCGGAAGCAGTTAACGCTGCGAACATCGTGTCAGAAACATCTGCACGTAGTTCTGCTGATGCTGCTTTAGAGTCTGACATCATTGGTCTACAGAATCAGGTCGGTACCATTATTTCTGGTTCCCCTGCATCTCTAGACACATTGGTTGAGATTGTATCTGCGTTTGAAAATGCTGACTCAGATCTATCTGGTGTTATCACTGCAAACGGTGGTCGATTGACTACTGCTGAAAACAACATCACTGCACTCGAAACAGACTTGTCTGCTGAAGAGAATGCACGTGGTGCTGGTGATACTGCACTTGGTCTAAGATTAGATTCTGATAAGTCTGCAATGAATACTGCTCTTGCTAATGAAACAAGTGGTCGTATTGCCGGTGATTCGGATCTATCTGCGTCTATTAGTGCAGAAGAAACTGCTCGTATTGCTGGTGACGCAAGTCTACAGTCTGCAATTGATGCATTGACTAGTTCTTCCAACACTGCGATCTCTTCAGAGACTACAGCAAGAACATCTGCGGTATCTACTGAAACTGCTTCTCGTATTGCTGGTGACGCAAGTCTACAGTCTGCAATTGATGCTGAAGTATCTCGTGCAACAGGTGCGGAATCTGGTCTACAGACTCAGATCTCTAACATCCTGTCTAACACAGATGCAACTGCATTGAACTCTCTTGCAGAGATTGTTGCCGAGTTCCAGAATGCTGACAGCACCCTAACAGGTGTAGTTGGTGGTCACGGTACTCGACTAACTTCTCTAGAGTCTGGTGTATCAGCAATTGAGTCGTGGACTACAGATAACCTAAGTGAAGGTACTAACAAGTTCTGGACTCCAGAACGTACTAAGTCAGTCCTAACTGGTGGTCTATGTATCACTTATAATTCAACCACAGGTACTATCTCAATAGACGAAACAGAAGCTGCTACAGCGTTACACGTTGCTTCTTCTGGAGACGCTAATGCACTAGGTAATGAATCACCTTCGCACTACCGTATCGATGTTTATGATGTAAACGGTACTATCGTTAACTAATCTAGGTTTTTACCAAGATATAAGGGGGACTTCGGTCCCCCTTTTTTTATATTTTATTTTCATATAAATAAACGTATAAATAGTAAGTAACAACATTGGAATGTATTCATGTATTCAACTAGCAAAGAAGAATTGATGGACTATTGTTTACGTGCTCTAGGGCACCCAGTAGTCGAAGTCAATATAGACGAAGAACAACTTGACGATCGTATAGACGAAGCATTGCAATGGTTTCGTGAACACCACCCTGATGGTTCTAGACGATACTACTTAAAACATCAATTGACTCAGACTGATGTTGATAATCAGTATGTGGATTTTAGTGATGATTTGGATCTTACTGCCGTTGTCCGAATGATTCCAATGACTTTCAATAATGCTCACTCTGGTTGGTTCAGTGATGCATGGCAATTAATGGCATATACTATCTCCGATTTTACTAGAAGTGGTGGTATTCTTGGTGACCTTGCACACTATGAACAGATGCAACAAAATCTAGCACTATTAGATATGAAACTAGGTGGCACACCTCAGATTACATTTGACAGACAATATAATCGTGTTAACTTACACGTTTCTAAAACGAATCTTAAAGTAGATGACTATGTTATCTTTGAGGTTTATGGTATTCGTAATCCAGACGAAACAGTTAACGAATACAATTCACTATGGAATCACCGATTCCTAAAAGAATATGCAACCGCATTGATCAAACGTCAGTGGGGTTCAAATTTAATTAAGTTTGATGGCATGACACTACCAGGTGGTGTAACGGTCAATTCACGTCTCATCTATGAAGATGCCCTTGCGGACATTGAAAGAATCATGGAGAGGTTCCGTAACGAAGAAGACGAAGGTCCTATGTTCTTCATGGGGTAAGACATGGCTATCAATCCATATATTAGTACAAAATACAGACCGGAACAAAATCTTTACGAAGATCTTTTAATCGAAGCAATCCAGTTTTATGGTCAGGATGTATATTACCTACCGAGAGAGATTGTCGAAAGAGAAGAAATCTTCCTTGATAGTATCCAGTCACAGTTCTCTGACGCATACAAAGTTGAAGTCTACGTTGAAAACGGAGATTCTTTTGATGGTGAGGGAGACCTGTTCACTAAGTTTGGTATCGAACTAAGAGACCAAGCAACCTTTGTTATCGCACGTCGTCGATGGAGAGAACTAGTCGGTGACCGTCTTGCAGACCACCAGTTCCGTCCAAGAGAAGGTGATGTAATCTATCTTCCTTTGTCCGAATCATTATTCGAGGTCAAGAAGGTCGAGACCGAGTCTCCTTTCTATCAATTGTCCCAGCTACCTCAGTTCCGTATGACTTGCGAGTTGTTCGAGTTCTCAGACGAAGACTTCGACACCGGAATCAATTCTATTGACCAAATAGAAGAAGAAGCCGCATTCCAATACGAACTCACTATGGATGGTACCGGAGAATCAGAGTACTATACGGTGGGTGAGAATGTGTCTCAAGACTTTACCGATTACCAGATTGAAGGTGAGGTCACATACTGGAATCACGAAACTAGACTACTCAAGATTGCGCACACTGGTGCCACCGATGGTAAGTACCATGAATGGGGAACAGACCAACCGATTGTTGGTGCTGATGCATCCTTGACTCCGGTATCTGCGGACGAAGGCGTCAACGAAATCCAGAGACTTTCTCAGAATAAAGTGTTTAGTGATTTTGCAAATGATTTTGTGGACTTTTCTGAGTCCAATCCATTCGGAGATTTATCACCATGATGGGAGGACACTTCTACCATAAACGTGTTCGTACTTGCGTTGCCGTATTCGGTTCAATGTTCAATGACCTACATGTTTTGAGAACAGACTCAAACGGTAAGGTATTGTCACAAGTCAAGGTACCTTTATCTTACGCACCCAAGAGGTCTTTCATAGAACGTCTAGAAGAAATGACTAACGGAGAAGAAGCAGAACGCAGAGTTGCTGTCAAACTTCCTCGCATGTCATTTGAGATTACTTCTATCGCATATGATGCCACACGACAGTTACCTAAAGTCAATGGATTCGGCACAGTTGTCACGTCGGACACAGGTTCTAAGAGAAAAGTATATGTCGGTGTTCCGTATAATGTAGGTTTCTCACTATCTGTATATGCTAAGTCACAGGACGATGCACTACAGGTCGTAGAACAGATTATACCATACTTTGCCCCACAATATACTTTGACAGTAAAACCTTTTGCAGACGAACCAGAAATCAAAGAAGATGTTCCGGTCATATTGTCGGGACTAGACTTTCAAGATGACTTCGAAGGACCAGTAGAACAGAGACGCACCATCATATACACTCTCAATTTCGAGATGAAAGTTAACTTCTATGGGCCAGAGAGCACAGGGCCTATTATCCGTGAGGTGAACACGAACTTGAATCTCCTGTCTCCGGAGGAAGAAGACCTTCTTATAGAAACGATAAATACTACTCCAGACCCAATTGATGTGAGTCCAGACGGAGATTATGGGTTTAACACTGAGATAATTTTCCCAGAATAATCAGGAAATATATTATGAGAGATTCGAGTAAACCGCCTGCCATCTTCGATGATGAGCAGAAGAAGAATTTCGTACATGAACAAGACTATGAGTATTCTCGTGATACTTATTATGACCTAATTGAAAAAGGTCGTGAGTCTCTAGAACTCATGATAGAAGTCGCACGTGAGAGTGAACATCCTCGTGCGTTTGAGGTTCTATCTGGTATGATCAAAGGCATCGCAGATGTCAATGACAAGTTGATGGATCTCAACAAAAAGCAGAAAGAGCTTACCAAAGAAGACAAACCCACCGATACTTCAACAACTAATAATAATCTATTTGTTGGTTCTACTACAGACCTTCAACGTATGTTGTTGGGCGATGAGAAAGTAATTGATCAAGACTCTGATGAATGACATCCTATACTAAGAATTCCTACCTAGGTAACCCACAAGTCAAGCGAGATGGTGTCGCAGAAGAGTGGGACAAAAAGAAACTCCGTGAATACCGCAAGTGTATGAACGACCCATCGTATTTCTGTAAGAAGTACGTTAAAGTCGTGCACCTAGATAAAGGTTTGGTTCCATTCAAGTTATACGATTATCAAGAGAAGATGTTCGAACACTTCAATGATAATCGATTCTCTATTGTTCTAGCATGTCGACAGTCGGGTAAGTCTATTTCCTCTGTAGGATACCTTCTATGGTATACACTATTCCATCCTGAAAAGACTATTGCAATTCTTGCGAACAAAGGTGCCACCGCACGTGAAATGTTATCTCGTGTAACACTGATGTTAGAGAATCTTCCTTTCTTCCTACAACCAGGATGTAAAGCACTGAACAAAGGTTCTATCGAGTTCTCTAACAACTCTCGCATCATTGCTGCGGCAACTTCTGGGTCATCCATTCGTGGTATGTCGGTCAACCTTCTATTCCTAGATGAGTTTGCGTTCGTAGAGAATGCCGCAGAGTTCTACACATCTACGTACCCAGTAATCTCATCTGGTAAAGATACAAAAGTTATCATAACAAGTACTGCGAACGGTATCGGTAACACGTATCAGAAACTATGGGAAGGTGCGGTACAGAAGGTCAATGAGTATAAACCATTCCGTGTAGACTGGTGGGATGTGCCTGGCCGAGATGATAAGTGGAAAGCACAGACTATTGCTAACACATCACAACTACAGTTTGACCAAGAGTTTGGCAACACTTTCTTTGGTACTGGTAATACTCTTATTGAGGGTCAAGTGTTACTTGACTTACGTGCTAGAGAACCTTCTAGAAGACTAGAAGGTGGGGACTTATTAGTTTATGAAGAACCGATACTAGATCATCAGTATATCATGACCGTCGATGTTTGTCAAGGCAGAGGACAAGATTATTCCACTTTTAACATAATCGATGTTTCGGTACAACCGTTCAAACAAGTTTGTGTATACAGGAACAATAGAATATCACCGATATTATATCCTAATATCATATACAAGTATGCGACACTATACAACGAGTCGTATGTCGTCGTCGAGAATAATGACCAAGGTATGGTAGTATGTGTGGGTCTTTATCAGGATCTAGAATATGAGAATATTCACCTAGAGTCTGCGGTCAAAGCAGATGCTATCGGTATCCGTATGGACAGGAAGGTAAAGAGAATAGGATGCTCCTCAATTAAGGATATTATAGAAAATCACAAATTGGATATTGTTGATGAGAATACCATCATGGAGATATCAACTTTCATATCAAAAGGAACATCATTCGAGGCAAGTGATGGTAACCATGATGATTTAATGATGAACCTCGTGATGTTTGGATATTTTGTAGGAACGCAATCATTTGGTAATGTTGCTGACGTGGATATCAAACAGATGTTATTTGATCAACGGATGAAAGAAATTGAGGATGATATACCACCGTTCGGAATCATCGACGATGGTAGTGATTATGTTCCACCTTCAGACTTGTCCGACCCATATAGCATGGATTGGACTGACTATAACCCTAATGAATGGTAAACTTCCGGAAAGTATAAATAGATACATTGAAAGAAATATCCGTATTATGACTAACTTATTATACCTTAACTAAAAGGACACTATTATGACTCTTTTATCTTCAGAGTCTCCATCAGTAACAGTAAAAGAAATTGACTTAACAGGTATTGTGCCTGCGGTCACTTCTACGACTGGTGCTATTGTAGGCGACTTTAATTGGGGACCAGTGAATACACCAATTCTAATCGGTAACGAATCTGAATTGGCATCAACATTTGGTTCTCCACTATCAGGAGATGCGTATGCAGGGGACTTCTTATCTGCTTCGTATTTTCTAAAATACTCTTCAAGTGCATTCATTGTTCGTGCATCTCGACCAGACATCCTAGATTCGGACGGAACTGTTGCGTACCCAGGCCATGCGAAAGCATCAGCTGGTGTCTTCGAAGCAAAATACTTCGGTGAACTTGGTAACACTATAACTGTATCCGCAGTAGATTCAACATACTTTGACACTTGGGATTTCGAAGGATTCTTCACGGCACCTCCAGTAGGTGACGAACTTCATGTTGTTGTCTCCCTAGGATATGTCTCATCATCCAAATTGGGTAATGTTGTCGAAACATACGAATTTGTTTCTACCGACCCTAATGCTAAACTCCCGAATGGTTCTAACAATTTCGTTGCAGACGTTATTAATAAAGAATCTTCTTGGGTCACCATTTCTGGAGTTCCAGCAGTATCAACAGATACATTGACAGGTGGTTCTGACGGTACTCCACTTCAAACCGAAGCTGACTACGTAACCGCATACGACGCATTCTTAAACAAAGAAGCCATCCAAATCGATTTCCTAATCCCACCAGCTGGTGGTCAAGATTCAGTGGAAAATATTCACCTGAAGCTTGTTGAAGTTGCGACTTCTCGAAAAGACTGTGTTGCAGTAGTTTCTCCGACTTCAGGTAATGTTGATAGCATGGTTTCTTATGTTAACGATACACTTGACCAAGATTCATCTTACCTTATCGTTGACGGAAACTGGTTTAAAGTTTACGACAAGTACAACGATAAGTACGAGTTCATTCCCGCTGCATCTTCAACAGCAGGTGTTATGGCAGCAACAGACGCAGTATCTGCACCGTGGTTCTCACCAGCAGGTTCACGTCGTGGTCAATACCTAGGTGTCACCGAGTTGTTGGTTAACCCAAGCAAGACAGAACGTGATAAACTCTACAAGTCCGGCATCAACCCAATCGTCAGTATGCCTGGCCAAGGTGTTATGTTGTATGGTGACAAGACTCACCAATCACGTCCGTCTGCATTCGACCGCATCAATGTTCGTCGACTATTTTTAGTCATTGAACGAGCAATCAGTGAAGCTGGTCAAAACGTCATGTTCGAATTCAACGATGACTTCACTCGTGCAGAGTTTGTCAACATCGTAGAACCATTCTTACGTGAAATTCAGGGTCGTCGTGGTATCACTGACTTCCGTGTTGTTTGTGATGACACAAATAATACTCCGGAAGTTGTTGACCGTAACGAATTCGTCGCAACTTGCTTTATCAAACCAGCACGTTCAATCAACTACGTAACTCTAAACTTCGTAGCTGTCCGAACTGGTGTTGACTTTGAAGAAGTCGTCGGAACATCGGGAGTATAATCATGTCATTAAGAGTAGATGATTTTAAAGCAAAATTAAAGGGTGGTGGTGCACGACCCAATTTATTCCGTGTAACCGTAAACTTCCCAGCATATGCCGGTGGAGACGCAGAACTAACTTCATTCATGTGTAAGGGAGCACAATTACCAGCATCAACAGTTCCAGCAATTGATGTACCTTTCCGTGGTCGTCAGTTGAAGATTGCCGGAGACCGAACTTTCGAAGATTGGTCAGTAACCGTAATCAACGATACTGGATTTGAAGTTCGAGATGCAATGGAACGTTGGATGAATGGTATCAACGGACATACCGCAAACACTGGATTCACTAATCCTGTTGCATATCAAGCAGATCTCATTGTAGACCAACTTGATAAGGATGGTAACTCACTGAAGACTTATAACTTCCGTGGTGCTTTCCCTAACAGCATCGGTGCTATCGATTTAAACTATGAAACTACTGATACAGTAGAAGAGTTCGAAGTAGCATTCTCAATTCAGTACTGGGAGTCAAATACCACTAGTTAAAGGTATTATAAGTAATATGAAGGGGGTGGTTCTCCACCCCCAATTTATTATAAGAGGGTAATATGGCAGATAATGTATTCAAAGCATTTGGATTTGAACTAAAGAAAGTTCAGAAACTAAAGCAAGAAAACGATAAGTCCCCTTCTATCGTTCCAAAAGTGGATGAAGATGGTGCTGGTTATGTCACTGCCTCTGGTTCTTACTTCGGCCAGTATGTCGACATGGAAGGTACTGCGGCAAAAGATAACCAAGAATTAATCAAAAAATATCGAGGAATGGCAGAACACCCAGAGTGTGATGCTGCAATCGAAGACATCATTAACGAAGCAATCGTTTCGTCAGAACTAGAAAGTTCCGTCACTGTCAACCTAGATAAGGTTGATGTTTCAGATAAAATCAAAAAGACTATCACTGAAGAGTTCGATGGCGTTGTTGCTATGTTGAACTTTGAAGAGTATGGTCACGATATGTTCCGTTCATGGTATGTTGACGGAAGAATATATCATCACCTAGTAGTAAATGATTCTAATCTTAAAGCAGGTATCCAAGAAGTACGTCCTGTTGATGCGACTAAGATTCGTAAGGTTAAAGAGATACAATATAAAAAAGATGCGAAGACAGGTGCAAAGATCGTAGACAAAACTAACGATTTCTACATCTATCAGGAACGTGCCGGTGCGAATAACGGCATCAAGTTAACTTCGGATTCTGTTTCGTATGTCACTTCAGGTCTTCTAGACACCAGTAAGAAACGTGTACTGTCGTATCTACAGAAGGCAATGAAACCCGTAAACCAGTTGCGTATGATGGAAGACTCATTGGTCATCTATCGTCTCGCACGTGCACCCGAACGTCGTATATTCTATATTGACGTGGGTAACTTACCAAAAGGTAAGGCAGAACAACATATTAAAGATATCATGTCTCGATATCGTAATAAGATTGTTTATGATGCGAACAATGGTGAAATCAAAGATGACCGTAAGCACATGTCTATGTTAGAGGACTTCTGGTTACCACGTCGAGAAGGTGGTCGTGGTACAGAGATAAGTACATTGCCAGGCGGAGAAAACCTAGGACAGATTGACGATATCATTTATTTCCAAAAGAAGTTGTATCGTTCACTGAACGTACCAATGTCTCGTTTGGAACAAGAGTCTCAGTTCTCTTTGGGTCGTACAACAGAAATCAACCGTGACGAAGTCAAGTTCCAAAAATTCATTGACCGTCTACGTAAAAAGTTTGCCCAGTTGTTTATTGGTATCCTGAAGAAGCAACTTATAATAAAGGGTATATGTACTGAACAAGACTGGGAAATTTGGAAGAGTCAAATTCAAGTAGACTTCTCTAGGGACAATCATTTCACTGAGATGAAAGACGCAGAACTTCTGCGTGAACGTCTACAGACTATGGATCAGATCTCTAGTTATGTCGGTGAATACTTCTCACGTGAGTGGGTAATGAAGAACGTAATGATGTTCAACGATGAAGACATCCAAGATATGTCGGACCAAGTTGAATCTGAAAATGCAAACAGTGACGACAACGAAGAGGACTTTTAGTAATGAGTGAAGTAGAAACAAACCCAACATTAGATTTTGTCAATGCCTTACAAGGTGAAGACTATAATGATGCAGAAAAACTATTCAATGGAATCTTAGGTGATAAATTACAACAGTCACTAGATGCGGAGAAGGTTGCGGTTGCAGACAGTATTTTTAATGGAGTGGAGAGTGAAGATGTTAGTATCGACGACGAAGACTTAGATGCCGAACTCACTCAAATGATGAATCAGGAAGAGACTGTAGATTGAGATGAATCTTGTAAAAAAGATGACTCATATCTGGATTGGTCCTCATAAGACACCTACTCACTGGATGGACACTTGGAAAGAGAAACACCCAGATTGGGAATATATGGTATTCACCGATGAAATGTTAAAGTCACGTAAGTGGCATAATCAACATCTTATCGACAAGTATTATGAAGATCGTGTATGGGCAGGCGTTGCTGACTTGATACGATACGAATTGTTATTTGAGGAGGGTGGGTTTTTACCTCCAGCAGATTCTAAGTGTTATGAAAACACTGATGAACTGTTTACAAGTCCATCAGACTGGGCATATACGGTTTTTGAAAATGACAGAGATGCACATTTAGCTCCCAATTGGATATCACCCGTACAAGCATGTAATGCTGGAAATGCCTTTGTTAAGATGTTGATAGATAGTTTACACAAATTAACGACGGATGAGTTAGACCCTAGACCTTGGATGTCTACAGGAAACTTTTGGTTATCGCAGTTTGTTCCGGATGCAGAAAAAAATAAGTTAACCATCTGGCCATCATACTATTTTATACCAAAACATTACTCGATAAGGTCGACTCCGTATATGGGTGTAGGTAAAATATATGCAGACCAACAATGGGGCAGTACAAAGAAGTTATACCGATAACATAAATAGTTTTAGTTATAAATACTTTTTTGTATAAATACTCTTAAATGAGGATTAATTGTGAAAACATTTAAAAATTTACGAGAAGCAAAAGATAAGGTCGTCTTTAATAAAAAGATGTCCAAGTATCCTGTTGTTATCACAAAGACTAGTAAAGGTTTTCATCTATCTATAGATGGAGATTCTGTTGATACATTCAAGTCGCAGAAAGAAGCGGAATCAACCGCGAAACAAGTCCTCAAAGACTTAGGTAAATAAAATGAAACTGATTAGCGAATACGTAGAAAACGACGTACAGTGTATCGTCGAAGCTAAAGATAATGGTGAGAAAAGTTACATTATTGAAGGTGTATTTGCGCAAGCAGACAAAAAGAATCGTAACGGACGTATCTACCCAAAAGCCATCATGGAAAATGCGGTAGGTAAGTACGTTGAAGAACAGGTTAGCAAGAAACGTGCCGTAGGTGAATTGAATCACCCAGAAGGGCCGACTGTTAACTTGGACAAAGTTTCGCACCTCATCACAGACCTTAAATTAGAAGGTAATGATGTGGTCGGAAAGGCACAAATATTAGATACCCCTATGGGAAAGATCGTAAAAGGTCTCTTAGAAGGTGGTGTACAATTAGGAGTGTCAACTCGTGGTATGGGAAGTCTTGAGCAGAGAAATGGCGTCATGTACGTCAAAGAAGACTTTATTCTTAATACTGTAGATATTGTACAGGACCCTAGTGCACCTGAAGCTTTCGTTAATGGGATTATGGAAGGTGTCGACTGGGTATGGAATAATGGAATTCTACAACCTCAAGTCATTGAAGAGATAGAGACTGAAATCAAGCAAGCACCGATTGCACATCGTCCAGAAGTGCAAATACGTGAGTTCAAGAATTTCCTCTCGTTAATCAAATCTAAACTATAAGGAGTCATCTATGACTGATCTTAATAAAGAAGTCGAAGTTGAAATCCGCGATACAGATGTTAACGAAATCGTGGAGGAAACTCTCGAAGAAGCACAAGCTCCTGCAGCTAAGGGTGCGAAGACTGACGCTCAACCAGTATCAGAGCCAGAGTCAATCGCATCAGTAGACAAGGCGGCGGACGCAACTTCTAAGGCTTCATTACCGAAAACTAAGGCAGGTATGATCAATGCGATGTACCAGTCCTTAAATAAAATGAAAAAGGGCGACCTACAGGCTGCCTATTCTAAAATGATGGAAGGTACTGACCTAGAAGACGTTATTGCAGAAGAGACAGACACACAGTCTGAACTTGCAGCAATCGTTGACGGTGAAGCAACTCTATCAGAAGAGTTCAAGGAAAAGACATCATTAATTTTTGAAGCAGCTGTTAAAACAAAGTTGTCCGAAGAAGTTACACGTCTTGAAGAGCAATACACTGAAGAACTTGCTGAAGAAGTCGAAACGATTAAAACTGACCTAGTCGGTAAAGTCGATTCTTACCTAAACTATGTTGTTGAATCTTGGATGGAAGAGAACAAGTTAGCGATTCAATCCGGTCTACGTACCGAAATCGCTGAAGGGTTCATGGAAAAGTTGAAAGACGTATTTACAGAGTCTTACATCGACGTTCCAGAGTCTAAGGTAGACCTAGTTGACGAATTGTCTTCACAGGTAGACGAGTTAGAAGAAAAACTAAACTCAACTACTGGTGACGCAATTCAACTTGCTGAAGAACTAGAAACTTATAAGCGTGAGTCAATCATTGCTGAAGCATCTCGTGACCTAGCAGACACCCAAGCGGAGAAGTTAAAAGACCTTCTTGAAACAGTTGAGTTTGATAGTGAAGAAACATTCACTGCAAAAGTAACCACTGTTAAAGAGTCATACTTTTCAAAAGAAATCCCTGAGCAACTCGAAGAATCAGCTTCAGAAGAAGCTGAAGAAGAAGTCGAAGTATCTTCCTCTATGGAAGGTTACATCACTGCTCTAAGAAAAACCTCTAAGAAATAAGGAATCTAAAAATGAACAATTCATACGATCAATTGATCGAGAAGTGGTCACCAGTACTAAACGAAGAATCTGCTGGTAAGATCCAAGATCATCACCGTAAAGCAGTAACTGCTGCTATCCTAGAAAACCAAGAACGTGCTATGATTGAAGAACGTCAAGCATCTGCTGGTTTCCTATCTGAATCTCCAACTAACGTACAGCACGGTGGTGCTGCACCAATCGCAAACTGGGATCCAGTTTTAATCTCTCTAGTACGTCGTGCAATGCCTAACCTAATGGCATATGACGTATGTGGTGTACAGCCAATGTCAGGACCTACTGGTCTTATCTTTGCTATGAAGTCACACTACGATTCACAGACTGGTGACGAAGCTCTAGGTCTAAACGAACCAAACTCAGCATTCTCTGGTTCTGCTGGTTCATCACAGACTAGTGATTCATCAGGTATGTCTGGATTCGATCCCGCTGACGTAGACCCTGCATCAACTCGTGAACTAGATGCTGCTGGTCGACCAATGAACACTTCTGTTGCTGAATCTCTAGGTAACACTGGTCCAGACTTCGCAGAAATGGGTTTCTCAATCGAGAAGCAATCTGTTGTTGCTAAGTCACGTGCATTGAAGGCAGAGTACTCTCTAGAACTTGCACAAGACTTGAAAGCAATCCACGGTCTTGACGCAGAAACAGAACTAGCGAACATTCTTTCAACTGAAATCCTAGCGGAAATCAACCGTGAAGTAGTTCGTACAGTAAACACTCAAGCTGTTCTAGGTGCACAACAAGCATCAATCGCTGCTAAAGGCGTATTCGATCTAACTGCTGATGCAGACGGACGATGGTCAGCAGAGAAGTTCAAAGGTCTAGTAATTCAATTAGATCGTGAAGCGAACGAGATTGCTAAGTCAACTCGTCGTGGTAAGGGTAACATCGTAATCTGTTCTTCAGACGTTGCTACTGCACTTGCTGCTTCTGGTCAGTTGGACTATCAAGTAGGCGCTGGTCTACAGGTAGACGACACTGGTAATACTTTTGCTGGTACTTTGAATGGTAAGATGAAAGTATACATCGATCCATACGCAACTATCGACTACATCACTGTTGGTTATAAGGGTTCTAACGCTTATGACGCTGGTATATTCTACTGCCCATATGTTCCATTACAAATGGTCAAGGCAGTTGGCGAGAATGATTTCCAACCTAAGATTGGTTTCAAGACTCGTTACGGCATGGCTGCAAACCCATTCGTTACAGATGCTAACGGTGGAGCAGGTGTACAGAGTTCTGCTGGTAAGAACACTTACTACCGCATCATGCGAGTTGACAACCTAATGGTTACAAACTCATAATAAAAAGAACTAGTTAACTAGTCGTTTTAGGGAGTCTTCGGACTCCCTTTTTTTATGTGTATAAATAAGATGCATACAGAGGACATATTATGGCACTTACAGAAAATAAAAACTTCTTGCAACCTACCGGATTCCGTGTAATCGTAGAACGAGAAAACTATGGTAACTTGGAGTTCTTTGCTCAGTCCGTACAGCATCCCGGCACCATTGTGTCTGCAGCTGAGGTTTCTAACCCTAGACTTCAGGGGGGTCTTCCTGTTGCAGGAGACTCTATCAACTATGGAGAACTCACTCTCAGTTTAATCTTGGATGAAGACCTAACCGCATACAAGGAAGTACAGAAGTGGATGGAGGGGTCTATCTATACTGAGGCCTCACCGTATCACGATATTACTGTTATTGTCTTAACTAGTCACAATAACTTTTGTGCACAAATAAAATATAAAAACTGCATCCCCACACAACTAGGTTCGGTTGAATTATCATCTACAGTGGGAGATGTGACATACATTAATTTTGATACCACTTTCAGATTTAGTGAATTCGTTCTGTCATGAGTCTCAAGAAATACACCATCAAGAATGCAGATGTTTTGAGTATTCTCGAAGACTTCCGGTATACTTACCGTGAACTATATCAACCAGAGGAAACCAATCGATGCATGTTTCCAGAGATGGAGGGTATGGCGGATCACTATACTGGTGAAGATGAAATGTGGAGAATTATCGACATGGGAGAAGACCATGACGGTTCTGCATCCACTTCGGTATGTTATCCTATCAAACCAGACCACTACAAGGGTACACATCCAGAAGAGTACGCAAAGACTTGGCATAATTTAAATGCGTCTTTGACCGAAGAGCTGGGTGTACAACATAGTGCCCTTTCTACGTTATACCCACCCCAAGGGTTTATTGGTTGGCATAATAATGCAAATGCAGCTGCATATAATCTAATATTCACTTGGTCAGAACATGGTGAAGGATGGTTCAAGTATGTTGATCCTAAGACTCAAGAGGTTATAACAATCCAAGATGAGAAGGGTTGGAATCTCAAAGCTGGACATTTTGGTACGTATGGTTCCGGAGATGTGATATATCATGCTGCAAAGACGGATTGTTATAGGATGACTTTGAGTTACGTGCTTGGACATGACGAAGATTACTGGCAAGATTGCATTGACTTTATAACGACTTAGTGTTATAATATATACCTTACATGAAAAGGTTTTTATATGATTGATTTAGAATCCATTCTTACTGAGTGGCAGAAAGACTGTGAAATTTCACAACACCAATTGGACGAAGTCTCTCGACAAACTCCATCACTACATGCAAAGTATTTGCAGTATCTAGCACTCGCAAAGTTACAACTCAAACGTTCTGAAAACAACCAGAAGACGTTACTCAAACAAAAATTCTTATACTACAACGGCAAGATGTCTCAAGAAGAGATAGTCGCTACTGGATGGGACTTAGACCCGTTCAATGGTCTTCGTATGTTGAAGGGTGAGATGGACTACTATTACGATTCAGACCCTGAGATTCAAAAGTCTGAAGAGAAAGTTCTTTACCACAAGACACTTATCGAAACTCTAAGTAATATAGTTGACACTCTGAAGTGGAGACACCAGAC
>Ga0208897_1000611_pt1 | contig 15981 bp, 22 predicted proteins | sample ColrivemetaGS697_FD_187594 | JGI IMG/M metagenome (GOLD analysis project Ga0208897, IMG submission 187594) | Estuarine microbial communities from the Columbia River estuary, USA - metaG S.697 (SPAdes) (version 2) | ecosystem: Environmental > Aquatic > Marine > Intertidal zone > Estuary | place...
GAGGCAAAGACTCAATGCGATTATCTCATATGCGCTCTACAGGTAGATCCCTCTACTGATCGAAGCGACAAGAACTCCCCCGTACAGACATTAGTGGAAAGATGGACACAACTTTCTGCCGTCAAGTACGTCGACGAAATCATTCCTTATCAGTCAGAGACAGACCTAGAAGACATTCTCAAGATGGTTGACATTGATGTGAGAATCATTGGCAGCGAATATAAGGATAAGACCTTTACCGGACGTGCAACTTGCGCAGCCCGAGGTATAGAGATTTATTTCAATCGTAGAGACCATAGGTTCTCGACTAGTGGACTCCGTAAACGAGTTGCGATGCAAGACCCTTTGATGGCTATAAAGGAAAACTTTATAAAACAAAAAGCGATTGATTGGTTAGACAAAAACTAATCCTTGACGCCCGACCCTAAATGATGTATAATACGCACTAATGTATAGGAATACCAATGAAACCTAAGATAAAAGAAAAGCCGCACTACGTTAATAATCGAGAATTCTCGGAAGCTGTAGTAGAGTACTGTGTCACGGTACTAGAGGCTAAAAGTAAAGGACTCCCGATCCCGATAGTCCCTAATTATATTGCCGAATGTTTCTTACGAATTTCCGAAGGACTTTCTCATAAAGCAAACTTTGTTCGTTACACGTATCGAGAAGAGATGGTAATGGATGCGGTCGAGAACTGTCTTAAAGCAATTGAAAACTATGATATCGAAGCGGCTACACGGTCAGGGAAACCTAACGCGTTCGCCTATTTCACTCAGATATCGTGGTATGCATTCCTACGTCGCATCCAGAAGGAGAAGAAACAACAAGATATTAAGTTGAAGTTCATCTCTGAAGCTGGTATAGAACATTTCATCGACACTAATAGTTCTGATGACTATGATACCAGTCCCTCTAGTACAATGGAATCTTTGCGAATTCGCATGGATCATGTCAAGTCATCTGACATGCAATTCAAAGAGTATGTTAAGGAAGAGAAAAAACTACGCAGACGCCGTGCTGTGAATGTCGATTCCGACCTATCAGATTATCTCGAATAAGTTCTTGACACCCGTCCATAAATTTGTTATAATGTCCGGTATGTAGTGCATCTGTACTATGTATTGGACATTACACTGTCCAATTGTATCATATACTATACAATGTATATTTAATGAAACAAAACTGAGAGTTTTCTAATGAGAAAGTCCGACACACCTTTTTATCAATTTATTAACTATCCGTATGAATCTGACCTCCATTACCGTCACGTCAAGAATAAGGTGACCTTTGATATCATGGAACAAGATTTGTCTCGAACGGAGATGTTAGAGCAGTTCGAGTTATTCCTGAAAGCTTGTGGGTACTTCTTCCATCCCAATGAAAGCATTGAAATCGTTGAGAACGAGGAATAATCAATGCGCATTGCTATACTGAATGATACTCATTGTGGATTGCGCAATTCATCGGATATCTTCATGGAATATCAGGAAAGGTTTTATACTGATGTATTCTTTCCGTACCTGATAGAGAATAAAATTACTCAGATACTGCATCTGGGCGACTACTATGATAACCGAAAGACTATCAATTTAAAAGCTCTGAATCATAATCGACGGGTATTCCTTGACAGATTGCGTGAACTTGGTATCACTATGGATATCATTCCTGGCAATCATGATACATATTTCAAAAACACCAATCATCTCAATTCGTTAAAAGAGTTGATGGGTCACTATATGAATGAAGTGAACATCGTCGAAGAACCGACTGACATGAAATATGGCAAGTCGACTATCGCTCTCGTTCCTTGGATCAACCCCGAGAATGAGAAAGGGATTATCGAGTTCCTCGGGAGTACCAAGTCTCGTATCTGCGCCGGTCACTTTGAGTTGGCTGGGTTTGAGATGGACAAGGGTCTTATGTGTAAGGAAGGTATGAACCCTGCTCCGTTAGAACGTTTCGATTTAGTGATGTCGGGTCACTTCCATACAAAATCCCACAATCGTCATATTCATTATCTAGGCGCTCAGATGGAGTTCTTTTGGAATGATGCGCATGACCCGAAGTACTTCCACATATTCGATACGGTTACTAATGAACTGACTCCCGTACAGAATCCCTTGACGATCTACCATAAAATATATTATAATGAAGATACGATAAACCACTTCGAAGACCTGTCTTATTTAGAAAACAAGTTCGTGAAAGTGATCGTCAGCAATCGATCTGATATGGTAAAGTTCGAGAGATTCATTGACCGCATCAACAACCAGAAGATTCATGAACTGAAGATTGCCGAGGATTTTCGTGAGTTTCGCGGAGAGAACGTCAATGATTCCGATTTAACAATTGACGACACCGAGACTTTAATATACAATTACATTCAAGAAGTGGATACTGACTTAGATAAAGATCGCATCAAACAGTTAGTATCCGAATTGATGGTTGAAGCTCAATCTGTGGAGATTGCTTAGTGGCCACTTTGTTGGAATTGTTTGATGAGTATGGGTGTGACAAGGGTAGTTTGAAACATCGGTATGATAGAATATATCAACCGCAGTTTATTGCTATCAAAGATGAACCTTTGAATATATTAGAGATTGGTGTATTCAAAGGCGCTTCCGTCTCAGTTTGGTTAAAATACTTTCCGAATGCCACCATATATTGTATCGACATCTTCGATAGAGTTGCTGCCGAAGATATAGAGGTGTTACGTGATGAACGTGTCAACTGGATCAATCATGATACGACCGCATCTTCACTTGCCGGGGCTATTCGAACGGCCTGGGCGGACATAAAGTTCGATATTATTGTCGACGATGGTGCACATTGGCACCCCGCTATAAAAGATACCTTCGTCAACTGTTTTCCGTTCTTGAGTGAGTCGGGCAGTTATTATATTGAAGATGTCTACAATATGGATTTGCCTCATGTCGCGGAACGTATGCAGACAGATTCTTGGTTAAAGAAACAATCACACAGATTTAGTGTTGCCTTGTGGAATGAAATGATGTATAATATAACCCAACACACGGTCGAACACTTCGATCTGACGTTAAGTGATCCATACGATATTATTTACGATTCCTACATTATAAAAGTGACCCAATGATAAAATTTTCTAAACTCAAGTGGCGTAATTTCCTTTCTACTGGAAACTACTTCAATGAAATAGATTTTCTGGCAGCTCCCACCAATCTGGTTGTTGGTCAGAATGGTGCGGGTAAGTCCACTATGCTTGACGCACTGTCTTTTGCATTGTTCGGCAAACCCCATCGAAAGATTACTAAAGCGCAGTTGGTTAATACCATCAATAATAAGGACTGTATTGTTGAAGTATATTTTACTGTGAATGGTATGAATTATCGTATCGTCCGTGGTATCAAGCCAGCTCGGTTTGAAATCTGGAAGGGTGATGTGATGATTAATCAGAATTCCCACTCCAAAGAGTATCAGGAAATTCTGGAAAAGAATCTTCTGCAAATGTCCCATAAGTCTTTTCACCAGATTGTGGTACTCGGATCATCTTCGTTTGTTCCTTTCATGCAACTCAACTCGACCAGTCGTCGAGATGTTATCGAAGATCTGTTGGATATCAATATCTTCTCTAAGATGAATATTATTCTGAAGGAAAAGGTATCTCACCTCAAAACTGAGATTGAGACCAATTCTCACCAGATAGAAGTTGTCAAAACAAAGATTGCATCTCAGAAGAAATATATCCGTGATCTGACGGCCATCAATACTGCACATCGTAAGGAGAAGGAATCTCAAATTACTGAGTTGCAGGAAGAGATACGAACTATCAACGACACTAACATCGAATTGTCACATAATGTTAATGTGTTGTTGCCTGTCGTAACTTCACAACTTAATACTCTACGTGCGAACAGACAGGAGTTGGATAAGTACTACGCTCAGTTTAACGTCCAAGTCAAATCTGTTGTGAAGGACGCTAAGTTCTTTGATGAAAATGAACACTGCCCGACATGCGATCAAGATATCGCCGAAGACTTGCGTATGTCCAAACTGGCGGCCGCGACAACTAAAGCTAAGACGTTGAAGTCTGCTATGGACAAGGCGCAAGAGAAACTTGATGAGTATAGGAATGAGATTGAAACACTAGAAGTACAAATGCAGTCGGGACTTGACAGTCAGAACCAACTGCATAACAATCAACAAACTATCCAGCGGCTCAATCGCAATGTGGATCGTCTCCGTATGGATATGGATGATATGGCAGATAGTGATGGTGATATGGGACAGGCCAATAGAGATCTGGAATCACTTGACATGGAGGTTCACGAGTTAACTGATACTAAGTACCGGTTGAGTGAGAAGTCTTCTTACAATAGAATTGCGGGGGAACTGTTGCGCGATTCTGGCATTAAGACTAAGATCATTAAACAGTATGTTCCTGTTATAAATGAACTCACTAATAAGTATTTACAAATTCTTGATTTCTTTGTTCACTTCGAACTAGATGAAAGTTTTAACGAGACTATTCGGTCACGTTATCGTGATGCGTTCTCTTACGACTCATTCTCTGAGGGTGAGAAACAACGCATCGATTTATCTCTGTTGTTCACTTGGCGTCAGATTGCTAAGATGAAGAACTCGGTATCGACTAACTTGTTGATACTGGATGAGACGTTTGATTCGTCACTTGACGGCGAGGGCGTAGATAACCTAATGAAGATTATCGAAACTCTTAAAGAGGACACTAACGTGTTCGTTATATCACACAAGGCTGAACTTGAGGATGCCCACTTCGAAAGAAAGTTGACATTCTATAAGGATAAAAATTTCAGCAAATTAAAAGAAATTACTTGACACAAACCATCATTTATTATATAATGACTACTAACTTGAACGAGGACAACCCCAATGGAATTATCTACTAGAACGCTTGAAATCTTGCGCAACTTTGCAAGTATTAACCCTAACATCGTAGTATCGCAAGGCAATAAATTGACCACCATGTCAATCCAAAAGAATTTAGTTGCTAAGGCAATTATCGAAGAGACGTTTCCGACTACCTTCGGTATCTATGACTTATCAGAGTTTTTGTCTGTTATCAATCTCGTAGATAACCCTACAATCGATTTCGGTAAGAACAACGTATCTGTTCGTGATGGAAGTGGACTATCTTCTGTCAAGTACTTTTACTCTGACCCCGAGATGTTATCTTCGCCTAAGAAGGATATTGTAATGCCTTCTAGCGATGTACAGTTCTTACTTACCAATGAAACGTTGAGTAAGATCAAACGTGCGGCCTCTGCTCTTCGACATGATGAGATTAGTATCCGTCCTTCTAATGGCGCAATTGAGATTGCTGTCGTGGATAGTTCGAATTCTACATCTAATTCATTCTCGATTACTGTAGAGGGCACTTACCCCGAAGGTTCTGACTTCAACTTTGTGTTGGGTGTCAACAATCTTAAATTAATAGGTGAAGATTATGAAGTTTCGGTAAGTAACAAACTTATCTCTAACCTAAAATCTACACAATCACAAACCGAATATTTTATCGCATTAGAAAAAACATCACGAGGAGCATAATATGAGTCCAGAACAAGCCAAATTAAATGACCTAGCAAACCGAGTATCACGTTCATGTGTTGCTGTTATCGATACTATCGTTACACGCGGCGCGTTTAAAGGTGAAGAATTGACCACTGTTGGTCAACTACGAGACCAAGCAGTTCAACTTGTTGCATTGTACGAGACAATTGCACAAGAAGTAGCAGTCGCAGCTGCAGCTGCAAAAACTAAAGATTCAAAGTAATAAATGATTATAACTGATGTCAAGGGGTCGTATAAAGATGGAATTACTTTTTCGTCTGACCCTCTGATTCACGTTATAGATGGGATGGTCAATCAGGAAGAATCTGATTATATCATCAATCTTGCGAAGACCCGAATGACACCAGCTGCGGTAATTACTACAGATGGAATTTCGGTTCTTTCTGACACTAGGTCGGCGACACATTGTTGGTTAAACTACAATGATGATGTTATAAAAACTATAGGAGAAAGGATTTCTCGATATGTTGGTATACCGCTCTCTAACGCTGAAGATATGCAAGTTATATATTATGGCGTAGGCGATCAGTATAAACCACATCATGATGCATTTGATATGTTTACGACACAGGGGCAAAAGTCTTGTGTAGATGGCGGCCAACGATTAGTGACGGCTCTAATTTATCTGAATGCGGTGACTGCTGGTGGAGAAACGGAATTTCCTGTTGTGGGCATTAAAGTCAATCCTTCTCGCGGAAGGATGGTAGTATTTAACAACACTTCGGAAGACGTACATTCGTATTACTTCCCTAGTTTACATGCAGCCCTTCCTGTCATAGAAGGCGAAAAGTGGGCAATTAATATATGGTTTCGAATGATGCCTCGATCCGAGAAGTTTTCGCCACCATATACGGAATTTCCTAAAGTAAAATTTATTTAAAAGTTTTGGTGGCGAGGGCAATATTTCTGTGTATGCCTTTGAGTTGATTGAACTGTTTATTATGGTCACCCCCCGCCGCCATCCTAATTGGAGTATATAATGATAGATGTGTTATTGGATGATGTGCCGTTTCACCTAAGAGAACGTGACCCGTTCTTGCAAGAACCTAATCCATTTAGGTGGGCTCGTAAGAATTTGTCCGATCTGATTGGTGGCAAACGTGTGGTAATCTTTGGACTGCCTGGCGCTTTTACGCCTACTTGTTCTAACGAGCAGTTACCCTCCTATGACCATATGTACCAAGAATTCATGGACTTGGGTATTGATGAAGTATACTGTACGTCGGTCAATGACGCGTTCAGTATGTTCCAATGGGCAAAGAATCTCGGTATCGAGAATGTTAAGATGTTGCCTGATGGTAATGGCACCTTCGCAAGGTCTTTGGGCATGTTGGTCGAAAAGTCGAATCTAGGATTCGGTCTCCGTTCTTGGCGATATGCAATGGTAGTTGATAATATGCGAGTCGTCGAATTCTTGCCCGAAGATGATTGTATGGATAACTGTCCTACTGACCCATATGGAATATCTTCTCCCGAGAATTTACTTGATGTTTTGAGAAGTAAAGTTGTTTAAACTAAACCCCTATATAGCTAAGGAAGCTGGGTTACATGTGTTGATGGGGACGTTGGTAAACTATCCCCTCAATATATTATTTATGTGGTTAATAGTGGGCGAATGGGGTATAACCGACCCGTTCTGGATTTCGAGTATAGTTACGTGTTGGTTTTCAATTGTAGCTTTTATTAGAATATATATTGTACGATCTTATAGTGAGAGAAGAAGACAAATTGAGTGACTCTACTAAAACGTAATGACATTTAAGTAGATTTATCGGAAATATATATACTAAGATCTATATTAGAAAACAGTATAGCTCGGATAGCTCAGTTGGTAGAGCAGCTGACTTGTAATCAGCCGGTCGCAGGTTCGACTCCTGTTCCGAGCTCCATTTTGGACTGGTAGTTCAGTTGGTTAGAATATCGGCCTGTCACGCCGAGGGTCGCGGGTTCGAGTCCCGTCCAGTCCGCCATTAAATTATGAGAATTTGTCATGTTGTATACTTTTACTAGTGAAAGCGTTAGTAGTGGCCACCCCGACAAAATTGCGGACATCATTTCTGATGCTGTCGCGACCTACCTGATAGATAAAAATCCAAACAATCGTGCTGCGATCGAAACTCTAGTTACTACTAACATGGTAACTCTTGCCGGAGAATATAAGAGCGATAAGTTTGACAAGAAACGTATTGAACAGATTGTTCGAGACGTTGTGTATGAAATTGGTTACGAACAAGATGGTTTCCATTGGAGAAACTTAAAGGTTTACAATGAACTACACGGTCAATCAGCTGACATTGCACTAGGCACTGACGGTTTCGGTGCTGGCGACCAAGGACTGATGTTTGGTTATGCATGTAAAGAAACTGATGAATATATGCCTCTGGCTATTAGTCTCAGTAGAAAAATAATAGATCATGTCATCGCGTTTTCTCCGTATGGGCCCGACGCTAAGTCGCAAGTCTCGGTTGAGTATACCACCGACGGTCGACCTGTTCGAGTAACTAAAGTCGTCTGTAGTGCACAACATACCAAAAAACAAAGTATAGAGTCGGTACGAGAGAATATCACAAAAGTTATCAAAAGATGTCTTGGTGACTGGGTTGATGATAGAACCGAGTATCTTATCAATCCTACCGGACAGTTTATCATTGGTGGGCCTGACGGAGATACGGGTCTTACTGGTCGAAAGATTATAGTAGATACCTATGGCGGTTACTGTCCACACGGTGGCGGCGCGTTTAGTGGTAAAGACTGTACTAAAGTCGACCGTTCTGGCGCATATATGGCCCGTTTCATCGCAAAAAATATCGTACACCATTACAAGTACAGGAACTGTACTGTTCAGTTGAGTTATGCTATTGGTGTCAAAGAACCCACTAGTCTGTACATCTATGCTGATGGTGAAGTACGTCAGAAACTCGTAGATGTGATTCTGGAAATGGTCGACCTTACTCCCGAGGGAATCATAAATCGTTTCAACCTTTTCGACCTCAACTTGAAAGAGACAGCTCGATATGGTCACTTTGGATTTGCCTACCTTCCGTGGGAGTCTTTAAATTTATTTGATTAATTATAAAATAACTGTTTACATGAGACGGTTATTGTAGTATAATACCCCCTGTTGTCTAATTTATTATTTATATTATGGAGTTACAATGAGCAAAGAATTCTTGTGGTGCGAAAAATACAGACCACAGCGTGTATCCGATACAATCCTCCCAGCTGAACTGAAGAACACCTTCCAGTCAATTGTGTCCGGCGGAGAGATTCCTAACATGATGTTTACCGGTACTGCTGGTACTGGTAAAACCACCGTGGCCCGTGCTATCTGCGAAGAACTGGGTCTAGACTATATCGTAATCAACGGTTCTGAAGAAGGCAACATTGACACCTTACGGGGTAAGATCAAACAGTTCGCATCCTCAGTATCCTTACAGGGTGGTTACAAAGTCGTCATCCTAGATGAGGCGGACTACCTCAATCCCCAATCGACCCAACCTGCTCTCCGTGGGTTCATCGAAGAGTTCTCCAAGAATTGTCGTTTTATTATGACATGTAATTTTGAGAACCGGCTCATCGAACCGTTACACTCTCGTTGTTCCAAATACCAGTTCAACTTTAAGAAACCCGTAATGGTTCAGTTGTGCGGTCAATTCATGGATCGTTTGCAAAACATTCTTACTGAAGAGAACGTCTCTTTTGATAAGGGTCAACTTGCGCAGATTATTATGAAGCACGCACCGGACTGGAGACGCGTTCTGAACGAATGCCAGAAGGGTAGTCTCTCTGGTACATTACATGTTCCTGTCGGTCTTGACAACGATGTTTCCGACCCTTACACTGCATTATTTGGTGCTATTAGAGAAAAAAACTTCAAACGTATGCGTTCGTGGGTTGTGGATAATATAGATATAGAACCGGTGGCGATATTCCGTGGCATTTACGATAGAATGTACGAGTTCGTTTCTCCTAATAGCATACCTCAATTGGTGTTGATACTCGGCGATTACCAGTATAAAAACGCGTTTGTTCAAGATCACGAACTTAATTTAGTCGCCTGCTTAACTGAGGTGATGGCCAATGTCGAGGTAAAACAATAATGGCAGTAAACGATACCAGAGTTTATGAAATGTCCCCAGCGGACAACGTACTATATTTTCCTAATAATATAGACGTTCGGCTCTGTCCCAAAAATGGAATGTCTACCCTTAAAGAACTCCAACGGCACCATACTGGGCACAAAGAGTATATAGGAAGAGTTGAGAGGTTAACAGAAGTACGAAAGAAAGGAGATCAATTTGATATCCCTTTCCGCAAAGGCAGTTATAGGATTGCTGTAAGTCGCGATCCCGTTTCGCGATTTCGTTCTGCGTGTGAATATATTGTTACTAATCAGGCAAAACATATTAGTGCTGGTCGAATCCATGAATTGCCGACACTTGATTCCGAACTGGATAAGGTCATCACTAAAATAGAAGAGGGTGTTATTAAGAACAACCACTTTTATACACAAAGTTGGTACATGGGATATCCTAGTGAATATCATATGGTTGTGGACATTGCTCAACTTTCTCCGTTACTCTTGTTCATCAATGATGCGGCTGGACTTAAACTTCCGGAAGAAAAGTTACATATTCATGATAATAAAAGTGGCATGAGAATATATAATACTATGATGACACCAGAACAAATAACTAGAATCAAATCACTATATCATGATGACTATGAAAACGGATGGTGTAAACCAGATGACAAAAGATAAACCATTGAGTCCATTTGACTTCTTAAATAGTATAAACTTTACCAAATTAAATCTGATCGATCTTGATGCGAGAAACGTAAAGTTTTACAACAGTTTTGTGATAAATAGATCATTATCTTACTTTCCAGATACGGTAGCAATCGCTAATGAAATGAATCGGTTGCACCATATTGATAATAAGCTACAAAACGATTTTCTTATAAATATTGTAAGGAAACGGAAACGATTTTCTAAGTGGGATAAGTCTTCACATAACGAAGACTTTGAATCCGTCAAAGAGTATTATGGTTACAGTGACTCTAAGACAAAACAGATAATGTCGTTATTATCTCCTGATAATATCAAACAAATAAAACATAAGGTGTATAAGGGTGGAAGAGAATAATAATCTCGTGCAATGGAACTCGGAGATGATGTTAGAAATCACTCTTGCGGAACCAGACGACTTCCTAAAGGTAAGAGAGACTTTGACTAGAATTGGTGTAGCTTCAAGAAGAGACAACACACTCTTTCAGTCGTGTCACATCTTACACAAGCAGGGTCGTTATTTCATTGTCCATTTCAAGGAATTGTTCTTACTTGACGGTAAGAAGTCTAATCTAGAAGTGGGTGACGTGGAACGTCGAAACACTATAGCAACTTTACTTCAAGACTGGGGTCTAGTTGAAATTTTAAATAAAGATGTCGCTAAAGAATGTGCCCCTATGCGTCAGATCAAGATCATATCGTATAAAGATAAGGCCAGCTGGGATCTACAACCGAAGTATAATATTGGGAACAGTTAATATATTATGTCAGAACATTATGGTATTTTTGAAGATAAAGAAGATAATATAAAAAATAAAATTCCATTCGTAGGTCGTCTCCCATTTAAGATGGAAGACACCTACAGATGGAATGAGTTCATGGAGATGATGGACTCCCATCCGGAAGATCTATACGATCGTAACTCAAATAAAATGCGTATCGGATTAAATAAGTTTCATTCTCGCGGAAGTGCTCCGGAGTTTGCTAAAAACATTTATGAAGAAATGCAAGAAGTATTCACCTTACACGCCAATAAAATCACTAACATTGCGTTTAGTGGATTTGGTCGTGCGAGTGGATCATACCCATGGCACAAAGATTCTATGGACGTTTTTCTCGTTCAGGTTATCAGCACTGTCGGGTTGAAGGTTGAAGGTATCGATAATAACGAACCATTCGACTTCGAGCCAGGTATGTACGTGTACCTTCCACGAGGTACGCACCACCAAGTATTTCCACGAGAATCAAGAGTCTCCTTCTCCTTTGGAGTTGAAGGCGACCCGTGTCCGTCGAAATATTATTAATTTGTTATTTGTATAAATAACGTCTCACATGGATATGCCGAATTGTTCGGGTATCCTAATAAACTTGCTTATAATTAAGGAGTCATACATGACAAACACAGCAGCAAAATCACTATTCCCTCGTTCAGCATTCGTAGGATTCGATTCTATGTTTGATGACCTAGACCGCGTCTCGCGCAATTCGGGCGACAGTTTCCCTCCCCATAATATTATTGGGATGGGGGGAAATCACTTTCTCATTGAGTTAGCAATAGCTGGGTTCAATGAATCTGAACTTGACATCGAATTGAAGAATCGGACTCTCACTATTCGTGGTCAACATGAAGACCGTGGTAGGGAATATATACACAAAGGAATCTCAACTAAAAAGTTTGAGAAACAATTCCGTCTGTCGGAGTATGTTGAAGTAACTGGAGCTGATTTCAGGAATGGGTTACTGGCCATAAAATTGGAAGTCGTAATACCTGATAGTCAGAAGCCTCGTAAGATATCAATCAATTCTAACGAGGAGAATAACAATGCAAAAGAGCAAATCACGAAGTAGTCGAGTAGACCAGATCGGCGCTTTTACAGTATTATGTAGTAGCTGTATAGCTATTATGTACTGTCTTGCACTAATAGCGTATGTGTAACTAAGTAGAAGGGAGGCAGAAATGTCTCCCTTTTTTCCGCCTTGGCCGACGAAGAAGACTTTGACTATGGATTTATTATGAATTTGATTTATCAATACTGGGACGGTGAAATACTAGAGTCTTGTAAAGCTGGAGTTGACGCGATGCGTCAATACGCCCGAGAGATTGGTGTTGAACATCGATTCGATGATAATCCAAACTTCGTAAAGAGTTGGTATGGACAGTCCTTTGGTGTATATACTCCCCACTTCGGAATACTGAAACTAATATACGACACATCTTTCGATGACTATGATGATATCCTCTTCCTAGATGCCGATGTGTTTCCCGTAGAAACCCTAGATGTAAATATCTTCGATCATTTTCAAGCTGATATTGGAATTGTGTCCGAGGGATTTGTGGGCGATCTAACCGAACGGGAGCATAGTAATTGGTATGAGTGGAATCGTCTCATAAAGGATGTCTACGGAATAACGATACCCACTCGCAAAGATGGGTTGCCTAGAATATTGAATGGTGGCGTGGTATTGTTCTCAAAACAAGCGAGGTTGCAAGCGAGAGAACAATGGATGGACTTGCTGGAATACAACGAGTTTATTTCTCAACATGACTTGAATCGATTCTATATGTCAGATCAACCTTATATACACATGATGATATATCTTCATAACATGAACGTCCAGTTGATGGACGGCGAATGGAACTCTCAACTCATAACCGAACTTTTCGAGACTGATGGTGTAATTAAAATTCATCACCATGATTATCGCAAAGAAGATACGAAATTTGTTCATGTTAGATTGGCTCACGCCGACCTTCTTAGTGGAGAAGACCATCATGCGTTAGTCAACTTTCCTAAAGACCTTTGGCCCGACTATATATTAAACTCAGATTATTTGCGGGAAATGAAGATTGTATCTTAATTATGACCTTGCCAAGTTCGATGAATTCGGGTATACTATAATAACTGGATTCATGACCGATGACGAACGATCGGTTATTAACCGAGAATGTAATGACCTCAGAACCTTCAGTGAACGACTGACGGTCAACACTGGCCATTGGGTGATGAATGAACCTAACAATCCATGCAAGTTAGATGGTGCATTTGTTCAGAGTGATATTTTACGCAGTGTTGCGACTTTCCCCGAACTGAAGAAGGCTGCACAGTCAATACTTGGTGCCGAGGATTTAGATACATATATCTCCAAGTTCTTTCCGATGATTCCGGAACGAGGGTTCTCGGTAGACTGGCATCAAGACAACTACTACATTCAGGGCGATAGAACCAAGATGGTCAGTTGTGATGTATTTGTAAATGGAGCTACTAGAGAGACCGGATGTCTTAGGGTATTGACCGGTTCGCACAATAAGACATACCCCCACGATAAACGATCTCACGGGGTTTTTCGATGGATGCACATGGACGACGGTAATCCGGATATTGTTGATATCGAACTAGATGAACCATTTGCGGTAATATTCGATGTTAACTTAGTACATGGTTGTTATCACAATACCAGTAAGTCCAAGTATCGATACAGCATTGCTTGGGAATATACACATAGAGGATACTTGCCTCATACATATAATAATCATCAATCGCAAGATAAGTTGAAAGTTGAATGAAAGTAAAACAAATAGTAATGAAGGGTAATGAGAAGTCCGAAGAGTATGCCGAGATGTCGCGTCGTTCTTTCCGACGTGCCATTGATGAGGGATATATCGACGGTATTGAAGTCTTTGATGCTATTACTCCGGAGTCCGACACGTTTCAAGAACACGTAGATCGTTACAACTGGGAGACTAGTCTCATGTCGATTGACATAAGTTCGGAAAACCGAAAGGACGACCACTCTCCCACAGAGAAAGCTGGAATGTGTTCACATTGGGAGTTGATGCGACAACAATCAGAGTCCTACGAAAAGTTTTGGATTATAGAACACGACACTTGGTTTCTCGAAGAACGGTTAGATGCGTTTAAGATGGCAACTAAGTTTGCCGAAGATACTATGTATGCGAACATTGGACTGTTTATGGGTATGTACTCTATGGATAGAGGATTCTCGCATTGGGCGTATCATATGCTCACTCAAAAAGAATTCCCCATCAATTGTGGCCCATACTGTACATTGCAGAGATTGTTCCGCACATACACCACCCACCATCTACAAAAACCTGATATAAACTACTATGGTGTCAGAGACACCGCTATACATCCTTGGCATCATTGTGACACATTATATGTGGGACGTGATATCGGGATTCCCTTCAATAATTACGATACCCTCCGTACCGGCATTCCCACTCCCACTACTCAGGTGATTTCAAAACGTCTCTGCGTGACACAAGACCACCACGGTTACCAAGATGAATATATCGAAAAACCTTGGACAAGACATAAGTTTTTTAAAGTAATTGATTGACACAACCAGTTTTATCGTGTATAATACGGGAAATAACTGAGAGATTTATATGATTCTAACACACGCTGACGCTTTACACGCCGCAAACATCTTCGAAGATTTCTTCGGAAGCTTCTCCCGTATTGATGAATATCAACGTTCTGTTAAAATGGAGAGAATGTCAAGTTTTCCAAATTCTCTGCCGGGCATGGGCCCTGAGACTGATCTCTTCGATGTGTGGGACATGCACCCCAATGACATGGAGTTTACCATTTCTCCCTGTAAACAAGATCAGTTCATGTCTTACATGGAGATTACTACGTCCGCACCTGTAGAAGCTAGTATCCCCGGCAAGCAACTACTGTACATTGTCAAGGAGAAGAATTCCGGTATGGTGGTCGGTATGATTCGATTCGGTTCCCCTACTATCAATTCCCGCCCTCGCAATGAGTGGTTAGGTAAACCTCTCGATACTACGAATCCCGAATCTATGAAGCGATTCAATCAGTCTTGTATAATGGGGTTTAACATAGTCCCCTCGCAGCCGTTCGGTTTCAATTATTTGGGAGGCAAATTATTGGCGGCCATCTGTTGTTCCCACAGGGTTCGAGACGACCTTAACAAAAGATATGGATCTAACATATGTATGTTTGAGACCACGTCATTATACGATATGGATCTAACATATGTATGTTTGAGACCACGTCATTATACGGGAACGCAAAGGCCGGCGTGTCTATGTACTCGGGTATGAAACCTATTCTGATTGGCAATGGCCAGACAGACTCGAACTTTGCTCCCTTGATCAATGATCATAACTATCGTAAGTTGAGCGATTGGTTCATTGAACGCAATGGCGGCGAACCTCTTGTTCCAGCTGATGCATCTTCTCGTAAGTTGAAGACCCAACAGAAGATGGTGTCGATCATCAAAAACTCTCTAAAACCAGTTGACATTGACGCTTACAATAAGTTCTGCCAGACCTTTGTCGATGCCAAGGGATTGACTCAACAGAAGAACTCGTACTACTCTACTATGGGTTATGAACGTGAGAGCGTTAAGAAGTATCTCAACCTTGAGAGTGACACCCTAGTTAAAGCCGATAACTATGACCGATTCAGTCTCGAAGAACTGATTGCTTGGTGGCGTAAGAAGGCATCGAATAGATATGAAACCTTGAAGTCCGAAGGCAGACTACGTACTACTATTGAGACGTGGAATACTAATGCCGAAGATATTGACATTATTCGATAAAAAAGTGT
>Ga0208897_1000666_pt1 | contig 15246 bp, 20 predicted proteins | sample ColrivemetaGS697_FD_187594 | JGI IMG/M metagenome (GOLD analysis project Ga0208897, IMG submission 187594) | Estuarine microbial communities from the Columbia River estuary, USA - metaG S.697 (SPAdes) (version 2) | ecosystem: Environmental > Aquatic > Marine > Intertidal zone > Estuary | place...
GCTAGAAGATTGGGCACCAGGACATATTATACAGTTTGGTAATACATATGTGCCGCCTTGGAGAGCAGGGGACATCATTTGGTTTGACTGGGCAAACATTCCACATAGTACAGCAAACACAGGTCCTTGGCCTAGAAACATTTTAAAGATAACAGGTAAAGTAACAGACAAATATAGAAAATTAATCAATGGTTAATTATAACGTAGGATGGCATTTAGAATTAACTCGGCGTTGTCCATTAGCATGCCCAGCGTGTAATAGGACAATGTTTAAAGAAATGGTTGTTGATCCAAAACAGGATATTAACTTTGACCATTTAAAAAAGTTTTTCCCTGTAAGTGTACTTCCACAAATCAAATATATTTGTTTACAAGGTAACTTAGGTGATCCAGTTTATCATCCACAGTTTCATGATATTAGTGAACATTTTTTTGCCGCACAAGATGTAAACGTAATTACAAATGGTATGCAAAGCCATCAGTTTTGGGAACGTGTACTAGAAACATGGCCTAGTAAATCTCGTATTACATTAAGTATTGACGGACTACGAGATACTAATCATTTATATCGTGTTAATAGTAACTGGGAGAAAATACAAGGATTATTTGATTTAATTGCAAAAAAGAAACACAAATGTGAAATAGAGTGGAAGTACATTGTATTTGAACATAACCATCATCAAGTTGACGAAGCACAAGAAATTGCTAAAAATATTGGCATAGATATTTTTAGAATACAGCGAACACGCAAACTAAGTTCTAAATTAGATATTAAGTCGTACGACAATCCAGACTGGTTTAAGAAAACTAAAATGGAACATGAGGATGCACTTAGTCCGTTTTGTTATACCGGTGACATGCATTATATAAATGCGTTCGGCGAATACTATCCTTGTTGTTGGTGGGCAGATACACTAAAAGATAATCAATGGTCACCGATAAACATTAGTGATAATAACATAGATAACTTTAAAACACATTTTATAGATTTTACACAACATTTATCAAACTATGATACTTGTCCTAGTGTATGTCAAAAGTATTGCAAAAAAGTAAAAAGTAACGAACAAGATATGATTGCTCCTAATACCCAACTTAACAGAAGTATAATTAAACTATGATTGAAGAACTAATATTGTGGGCAGTAATAGGTATTGTTAGTGGAACAGTGTTTGGCATTATTCCAGGCGCAGGACCTTTCATTGCAACAGCGTTGCTATACCCTCTATTAGCGTCAACAGCACCGGTTAACATAATGATGTACTACGTAAGCGTCCTTATTACATCGAACTACACAAACAGCGTTACAGCAATCTTATACGGTATTCCGGGAGATGCTACTGCTATAAGCACAGCAAAACACGGGCATAGACTATTTAGAAAAGGCTTTGGCAGTGTAGCAGTTAGCAGTAACGCAATCAGCAGTACAGTAGGTGTTATGTTTGCTGTAACCGTGTTTATATTAGCATTACCACGTGTCTTAGATCTATTTAAGTTCTATAACAGTATTATACAAACAATTATAATTGCAGTTGCTATATTAATGATTACGTTTTTAACAAAGCAAAACAAAATAGCAACTCTACTACTATTCTTACTAGGTGGTGTCCTTGCTAAAGTAGGAATAGATTCGATAACATTCGATAGTTTTCTTACGTTTGGTAATAGTTATCTTGCATTAGGTATTCCGTTTGCAAGTATAATGATTGGTTTATACATTGTACCTGAACTTGCAAAGGCTCATAATTTAAATGTAGACACCCCTAAACGTATAAGTAAGTATGCAGTAGGAAAAGGAACAGCAATTCCAACGCTTATAGGAAGTTTTATAGGTTTTTGGTGCGGTCTTATTCCTGGTGTAACAAATATCCTTGGCAGTTATGCTAGTGCCAATATAGTTAAACGATTCTTTCGTATGCCTATACTGAAAAGCATAGCGGCCGCAGAGGCAGCGAACAATAGTGGCGCATTAAGTTCATTGCTTCCTTTGCTTATCTTGGCTATACCGATTACAGGTAGTGAAGTATTAATTTACTATTTGATGTTGGAAAACGGGTTTCAGTTTAGTGTGGATAACACAGTAGACAAACTTAAAAACATAATTTACATTGTACCTTTTGTTACAGTGTTTTGTTTATTCCTAAGTTGGTATGGTTTTAATTTGTTAGGTAACATTGCATATTTTTATAAGTCTTATAAAAACTATGTTAATGCTTTTATACTAACTACCATTAGTGCAGTAAGTATTGCAATATTTCCAATTCATGTTTGGATGTTAGTATGCATACTGTGTTTATCGGTACTAGGATATACACTTAGACGCTGGGATACGAGTCCTGTTATATACGGATTCTTTCTTAGCGATTTATTTTATGAAAGTCTTATACGGACTTTAGTGATTTTATCTTAGGAGAAAAAAATGAATAAACTAATCACAACACTAGCGGCAATTTTTATTGCCACGTCTGCTCACGCAGAAATTACTATTGTTAACCCAGGTTCCGAAGAAGGAGCATTTAGACAAGTGTTAACAACAATTGGACAAGAAGTCGAGCATGACTTTGTCCAAGCAAACAATCCAGTTACAGCATATTCATATATTGACGGTGCAAGTACTCCGGTACTTACAGTATGGTCAAGTGAATGGCCAGGCGATGCAGATATGCAAAGTCCAGCAATTGGCGCAGATAACTTAGTTGCGTTAATGACATATGAAACAATGATGTGTTCGCGACAGTTTGCTAACTTAGATGCAATGGCCGGACAAGATGTTAAAATTGCTACTTGGGGAAGTGAACCAGTAGCAAAGTTTTTGACAGTGCTAGGAATTCAAAAAGATATTAACTTTATTGTTGTACCATTTGGCGGCAGTGGTAGTACAACAAAGGGCTACATTGCAGGCGATGCCGATACAGTGTTTACTATTACAACACGCCAAGGTGCTATTGAAGAAGATAGTGCAACATCGTGTATTGCATTTAGTGCAGACGGTGAACTAGGTTTCCGCTTTGTAGATGCTATTGCAACAGTTGGTGCAGATACAGCAACTACAGATGGGTTACGTACACTTGTAAGTACATTGAGCAACACTGCTGAATGGAACGACAAGTTTGGTGGTACAGTAACCTATGTTGGTGGTACTGGTGCAAACGTTTTTATGTTTGAAGAAGCAGTAGTAAACTTTAGTAAGTAATACAATTTTGCAAGAGTTGATTGACTTGTTTATACTTGTTGAACAACTCTTGCTCATTCTTTCCAACAATATCTAAATTAACATTAAATGCTTTGTTCTGCAAGTTTTGAAACTTAGGAATAGTCATGCCTGCCGCAAGTTCTGTATTTTGTGCATTTAAGTATTTGTTAATTTTGTTAACACCAGACAACTCAGTAATTGTTCCAGGCGTTAACATACTACAACCCCACAATAATTGATTATCAATAGTTACTTCTTTGTTAGCAACAATGTTTTCAAACAGTTTATAATCATTAACTTTATCAAGTATATTCATAAACTGTCCGGGTCGAGGATTAAAGTCAATAGCAATTAGTTTGTCATTACTTACATGAAAGTCTGGACCTGTAAAGATTAAATCTTTAATTTGTAAATTAGTAATAAGTGTTTGCAAAAAGTGTTGCATTTTATTATGACGGTCTTCATCAATTTCATCGTTTGAAACAATCCATACAGCAAGATCTTTTGCAATGTCACTTGTGCGACTATTGCTATGTAACTCCACAGGATTCTTATTTGCATCTAACTGCTCGCCGTATTTAACTTTAGTTGTCTTAAGGTAACATAAGTTGTTTACAATACCATTGCGTACAACTCCTACAGGAATTAAACTAGGTTCTTCACTCCAAAAATATTCTTGTACCATAATTTTACAAGGTTTATAATTAAACCGTTGTGTATGTATACCTTTTTTATTAGATGAAAAGAAGTCGTTGTGTTTGTTTTTATCTTTAAGATTTTGTAAAAAATGATGTTTGTTGTTCCATCGACGATATTCTACATTAAGTTCGTTACCAAAGAAACTAGGATTACTACCAGTACCGATGTCCGGTTTAGTAAACAATTCTTTGTTTTTAAAAATATCTAGTTGACTATGGAATGTTGGAGTAACACTCATAGGCACATACTCACTTAGACCAATCAACCTACAATAATCATCTAGTCGTTGCTTGTTACTAAGCACTTCAGCCGCAAACGGATTTAAGTTATCAATACCGTAATGACTTTCTAATTGACTTTGTAATGGTAGTAAGTTCTCGCTTATACACCACACTTTATCACACTTCGGCACACGGTTAACAATATTTAAAAGTTCAAATCCTTTAACTACAAGAACTTTACGTGCATCTTGTACGTAAGGCTTTAGTGAAGTATCAGGTTCGTTATCAACAACTAAAGTTACGTTATGCGCTCTATATGCATTAAGTAACCCTTCTGCTTTATTTAAACTTCTTTCATGTGCAACAATGATAACATTCATAAACTTTGACATTCCTTTAATATCTTATTCATGTACATTATACACTCTTTTTCGTTATAGAGCAACTTAATAGTTAGCCATGTGTAATCAAAGTAACTTTTTAATACCTCATGATTAGGACCTAAGGTGTTAAATTGCCCCCAAGATAATACATTTTCGGTTGTAACATATTTTACAATCGGTATAGTTTTTTCTTTGCCCGGAATCATAAATCCATGATAACAATCTTTAGCAACCCATTTACGAGGTGGTCTCTTACATTGCGATGCAAATTCTCTGTAATCAGAACACCATATGTCATTTTGTGCTATAATTACTGTTGTGTTTGAATAGTCTTGATCAAGTAATTCTTGAGTCATACCAACAGTTCCGGGATAAAAACAATAGTTCTTAGTAAATTTAGTACTGTTTACTAATCCTAATGTACCGCCTAGACTAAACCCTATATGAACAACTTTTTTATAATTAGGTATAGCAATATCAAACATTTCATTAAACGTTGCTTCGTATGCATCTTTATACGCAGGACGATCTGACCAGAATAACTTCTTCACATTGTGTTTTGTAAAGTAATCAACTATACCTACTGTATACCCGTGAGATAAAAAGAAGTTAGACATTGCTGTTTCTGCTTCACCTGGTCCGCCACTGCCGTGACTTATAAGAATCAGGAGTTCGTCATCAACTACTTCATGGGGTATAAGTATTAATATGCTATCACGTATTTCAAATTTTGAAATTAAATCATTAAACATTAATAGTCTTCCATATGAAATATTTACCTTCATGGACACCTGTAAGGTGCAAGGACTGAAAAACAACGAAACAGTCCAATCGATGAAGTTCGGGCGTTGGGGTAATGAAGCATGGTGGTGTACTTGGATCGATAATAAGATTGTGAGTATAAGTGGCTGTCATAATTATGATGACTACGAAAAAGACTGCTGGCGACTTATGGTGCGTACTGCTACTCTAAAAGAGTATCGAGGTAAAGCACCTGGAAGTCTACGCAAGATGCATAATGATTTTAATTGGGGACATATACTTCCTTATCAAGTAGAATACGCTCGTAAGCATGGAGCAAAGAAACTTATCTTTACAACTAATACTGATAGTGATGGAGATCTAAATAGTGTTAGAACAAATAGAGCAATCTCAAAAACATTCGAACCTCAAGGGTTAGCAAAACTTATTGAAAGAGATGCTACAGTATTTTATACTAAACAGAATGTTTGGGAAATACTAACTTAGTATTATGCTATTACTGCGTTTTGAACCGCTGTTGGTAACCAACCGTTAGCACCATATATTAATGTAACATTATCGCCTACAGCATCAAAAGTAATAGTTGTACCAGTTGCAAGTGTAGTCGGAGTAAGTGTTGCGTCACCGCCGTCTACTGCCATACTAATAATTTTAACTTGACCTGCTACACCATTTGCTAGTGTAAATGCATCTGCACCAGTTGTTGTAATTTCTGTATGTAGTGATGTTATATCAATAGCCCCTGGACCACTAATAGTTTGAACACTACCAACTACGCCGCCTGCAATCTTAACACTTCCTGCATTACCATCAAGTTCGACAGCAGTTTCAAAGAAGTCAGTATTGTTTGTTGATACTGGAGTTAGTGCAAGATAACCACCGCCTGCTGTTTGATGATAACCAGCAATCAAAGAACTATCTTTAAATGTGCCACTACCTGTGTCATAGTTTAACCATGTAATAGAACGTCTTTGGAAGTTAGTTGGAGCAGTTGGATTCTCAAATGTGCCGTCAAAGTTATAAATTTGTAATGCTCTTAAGTCATTGTATGCATCTGGAACAGCAACTTTTAATGGAATATTAGTGTTAATATCACCAACGATCTTATTATTAGTTGCGTCAATAAGAAGTGAACTATCGTCACCAAACACACTACCTGTTAGATCACCGTCAAGTGTACCTGTTGCTGTAATACTACCTACTAACGAACCGCTTACAGCACCAGTAAATGTTGCGTCTGTACCGTCAGTACCGTTAGATAAAATAGTCTGGCCACCAGTGGCTTTTATGCTACCTTTAACATTACCAACTGTATTACCTTGAAATTCTCCGCTTGCAACAAAGTTTACAGCAAAAGCACTTGCAGTAACAGTAAGTTGATCAGCAAATGCATCGCCATTTACGTCAAGTTCTGTAGCAACAACACTAGCAAAATTAGCATTTTGCGTAGCATTATTAATCATTACAGTTGAGTCAGGACCAATAAGATTACCATCAAACGAATTTGCTTTTACGTAATTAAAGTCTAAGTCAGTACCAGTAAGTGTAGTAATTGAACCTTGTGAAACAGTAAGATTTTTAGTAGTATTATTAATCATAACACTATCATCAGCCGCTAACAAGTTACCTTTTAACTGACCATTAACTATTGTTGCATTAACAGTAGCCAGTTGTGAAACGCCTGTTGAATTAATTGCTGTTATGTTTAGTGTTTTAGTATCTGTTTGTAAAATAATAGTACTGTCATCACCAACAACATCACCATTAATATTAATATCGTATGTTTGTCCTTCAACAACGCCAGAGCCTCCGCCTGAGCCTGCTACTTGCACCCATGTAACACCATTATACATTTTTAGTGTTTTAGTTGGATTATCAAACACAATTTGTCCTGGTTGTTCGTTACCAGCAAGTGCAGTATAATCTGCCGAGCCAAATGTTGCTAGTTTTAAACCATAGCCGTTATCAATATCAACACTTTTTGCACCAGTGTCAACACTAAAAGAAGTCCCGCCTGATGTATCATCAACTCTAAATTGTTTTCCTGCTACTGGAGCAACTGTAATTTGTCCGCCTGCCGCAGTATTTGTAATTGAATTATCATTAGTATCAACATTACCACTTGATTTGACTTCTGCTACAATAGGTTGACTTAATGTAATTTCACTACCATCTGAACTAATAGTTGCAGTGCCTAGTGTAATTGTTGTACCAGAAAGGAATAAATCGTTAAACTTGTTACTTGCGGAGCCCAAGTTATAAGTTTCGTTTTGATCTGGAATAATATGACCTTTTACAGTCCCGTTTAAGTTAATCGAACTATTAGTAGTATCTACTAAGATTGAACTATCAGCGCCAAAGATGCTATCTTTTTCACCTGCTTCATCCCCCGGAATAAAATTGCTTCCATCCCATTGTAGTATTTGTCCTACTTGTACGCCTGCTATATTGACGTCTGTTAAGTTGTTAATACTGCCCGCTGTACTGTCTACTGCGATACCGCCCACTGTACTACCGTCGCCTACGTACATCTTTTTAGTATCAGTGGTGTAAATTAATTCACCCTCTAAAAAGGTCACGCCGGCTCTTTGGGCATCGGTTCCTCGTCTAATTCTTAAACTCATTTAAGTGGCTCCTGAATATTCCATAATCTAAATTACTAACAGTATTTATGCCTTTGACAAACTTACTGTAGTTTTATTTATTTACGTTTTTTCATAAAGGTTTTTGTTCGGGCCATAATGTCTTTTCGCACTTTTTCAGTGTTAAGACGGAAGTCGATAGTTTCAATTTGTTCTTCATACTCTTCGAATAACGACTCTAACCCGTATTCAAGGTTGTCGGTTTCGTTAAGTTTGTTAGAATCTAATTCAATTACCCATGCTTTTCCGTCTACAAATCTTACTGTTATTGAGTGAAGATATTCTAAAGGCACAGTATGAACTTCTATGTCTTTGAATATCTCCGGCCAATGAGCGATTACATCTTTGGATAGTTTATTGTTAGGTTGCACTTTCAGTCATCTTAGCCTTTTTCTTAGTCGGAACAAGTTCTTCTGCCTGCTCTCTTAGTCGCTTTGCTTCTTTGAACAAAGAATCGGCTTGTGACCTATATTGTGCCGCAAGTGCTTCATCATCTAACGGTGAATCAGGTGCGTTTACTGCATCTTCTACAACATTGCTACTGGCTTCTGATTTGACTGCCGGTGTACCACCTGCTAGTTCATCAATGGTTACGCCTTTTTGATCAGCAATAAGTTGATTTAATTCTGCTAAATTAATTGATGTAGTTCTATTAGGAGTTAGTTCAACTACCTCAGTTGGTACTTTTACAAGTTTACCTGTGTGGTGAAATCCACCAAGCATGTTGCGTCCATCAGTCAATTGTGTTCTAGCCATTACTTCTGATAGTTCATCAGCAGTTTGACCTGCATTACTTTCTAAAATATTAAATAGACTATCATGATCTGCGGCATCTAAACTCTCAGTATGAATAACCAAACAGTTTGTTGGATCTCCTGGAATAGTTCTATATGCTACAACTAGTTTTCTATTGTTAGTAGTAAGTCTACCAACGTGTTTATAATCTGCCATATTATGCTCCGTCTGCAGGCGCTTGTGCCGCTTGCTGTTGTGATACCGATGAAAGGAATGCTTCAAGTTTACCATAAACTTGACCTACACTCATCATTTCATTTGGCTTAAATGCTCCACGTGAACTTGCAACATCAATAATTGTTTTAAGTCCTTGTAGGTCTTGCACTGAAAGATCTGGACCGGCTTGTGGTGCCTCTGTAGGCGCTCCTTGCGGTACAACTTCTTCTTGTACTGTATTTTCTTTTTCGCTCATAATTAACTCCTTATAATGTATATATGCGCTCTTTACTTATGTATATCGCAAAAGTGGACAGGCTAACATAAAATAACTCATTTCTTTACCATCTTCAAAGCCAACTCTAAAAATAGTTTTTTGATGTTCACTTATTGCTTTATTAATAATGAACTTTCCTTTTAAGTTATCTGTTATCCATTCCTTTATTGCGGATTCTAAATTATAAAGTACTTCCACGTCAACAAATTCATAATGAGGTGGAAGTACTTTAGGGGTCCTAATATTAAAAATATTATTCGGATTCGGCGTTTTAATTAACTGCTTCATAGTGTGCTGTCATTCCAAATGGTGCTTCTAAGTTTTTATCACGGTTACTGTGAATAACAAAGATAGTATCGCAATATTCTTCGTCACCCCAACTACCAAATGGATACCCATCTGTAAACATAATAAATTTCTTAGGCTGTATATCTTGCTCTTTCATATAAGTCCAGTTGACATCAAAGTCAGTGCCACCGCCACCTATAATTTCATAGTCCATTAGGTCTTCGCCACCGTCTGCACTAAAATCTTGTTCGTTATAGACTTGTGTATCAAAGCACCATAATTTAATTTTATAGTCTTTATATTCATCCATAATTCCTTTAACTTCACTTAGGAAATCACGCCCTTGTGCATCACCAATTGAACCAGACATATCAATACAAACACATAAGTCAATAGTTTCGTCATAATTCATACCTGGAAGAATAGCACCAGTATGCCAACCTTTGCGTGATGGACGACTAAATGTAAAGTCATTACGTATAGTGCTTTGTATTTGTTGACGTAACAATTCACGCCAGTTCATTTTAGGTTCTGTAAGTTCTTTAATCATACGTGCAACTTCGCCTGGTAAATTGCCAGCACCTGCAGATTGTGCAGATGTAATCATGCTTTCTTTTATTTCGTCACGTATCTTTTTTAATTCATCTTTTGAATATGTAGGACGGCCTTCTTTGTCTCCAGCACCTGGTGCGTTGTTGCCTTCACCTTGTTGGTCTCCATCTTTCTCCCAATCAATGTGTTCGTCGAGTAATTGTCCTAGTGCTTCTAATTCTTCTTCATCATACTTTTCAAATATGTCATCATATACTTCTTCTGACGTCCACCCATCATATTTAAAGTCTTGGAAAATTTGTATTTGATCTACACGTTCGCCGATCTTATCACGTACTAGCAAGTTGTTTACAAGATAGTCACATGCAATGTTATACGTTCTAGGATCTCGATCTTCACGTCTTACAATATGATCAAATACACAGTGTAAAATTTCATGTGCAATAACAAATTCAATTTGTTTGTTAGTTAATGCATTAAAGAATTGCGTATTGTAGTATAAGTTACGTCCGTCTGTTGCGGCTGTCGGGCACCAATCGTCACATGATTGTACTCGCATACGTGTTGCCATATTACCAAAGAACGGATGTCGCAACAAAAGACCCACTCGGGCTACAATAACTCTGTCATGAACTTCTTCACGCATTTCTGCTAGTTGTTCATCTGTTAATTCTACGGGTGTAAACCCTTTAGTATCTAAGCCCATGTCATGTCCTCTTTGTTACTGTACATATATAATAACATATTTACAGTAAATGTCAACCTATTTTGGTAAGAAAAAGGGTAGAGCGAACCCTACCCTTTTAATGCTTATTGACTGGCGGCACTAATGTACTTGCCAAATCGCTCATGGAATTCATCAAAACAATCTACTTCGTCTGGATCAATTGGAAGTTGGTATTGTGTAATAGCAACTTTAATGCCCATAACTACAAGTTCTGTTTCGAAGTTATCCATTGCAAATCGCAGGAAGTTACTGACCATTTTATCAAACTTTTTATTGCCCGCATCGGACGCTTGTTTGAGTTCATAGCACAATGACACTGTTAAGGAATACATGGCACTGATTTCTTTAGTGTTCATATCTTTAACTTTACCTGCTAAAATATCAGTCGGGTTAGGCATACTCGCCGCTACTTTGCGGTGAGCCATGAACTTGACAGCCAAACCTTCGCCAACTGATCCACTTACCAAATCGGTAGTGGTAGTTTCGTCCTCGTCATCGTCGAGCAGTTCACTTACAAAAGACCAACTACGTGGTGTTGCAAAAGAACGACTTGGACTCTTAGGATCGAAATCGTATAAATCTTTCTTACTAAAAGTAAGGTAACCAACAACATCGTTATGTATATCGTTACCAATTGCCCATTCAAACCAATCATCAAAGTTTACAGCAAGTTCTAGGTGTACAAAACGATTTGCTAACGGAGCAGGCATTCTATAAGTAACGCCTTTGTCTGCTTCTCTGTTACCAGCCGCTACAATAAGAACATTGTCTGGTAATTTGTATTGTCCTACACGACGATTAAGAATAAGTTGATAAGCCGCCGCTTGTACTGCTGGCGCCGCTGAGTTCATTTCGTCTAAGAAAAGAACAATGTTATCATACTTTGCGGCTTCTTCTTCGTTTGGAAGTTCTGCAGGTGGTGCCCACACCATTGTACCTGAGTTGCTGTCAAAGTATGGAATACCTTTAATATCTGTAGGTTCCCATAATGATAGTCGTACATCAATTAGTTTCGAATTTTTTAGTTGTTTAGTAATTTGTCCAACAATGTCAGACTTACCAATACCCGGAGGTCCCCACATGAACAACGGACGTTTTTTCTTAAACGCACGTAAAATGCTTTTCTTTGCCCCATTTGGTGTAACTGTTCTTGCCATAGCGTCGATCATAATATATCCTCTTAATTAAGTTATCAGTGCCTAGTTTCTAACTATACATATATAATAACATCTTTACAGATAATGTCAACCTATTTTTTATCTTTTTTTGATCTAGATAGTGCTTTTTGTATTCCGTATTTTTTTAAGTCGCCGGAGAAAAGGCTTAGTTCGACTGCTTTCTTTTCGTCTGTAACTACAATTACTTTATTACCGAGCCAGTAAGGACAGTCGATAAATTGATCTAACCATATAATTGTATTTGTAGTAAGTTCAAAGTCTCTAGGAAAAGGAACATCAAACGTGCTAATATCTAATTTTTCAACTAAAAAGTCTAATCCTTTTTCTGTAAGACGCAATCCACCTGTTTCTTTTCTTCTTGTGTTTTGCCACCATACAGGCATGTACTCGGACATTGTTGCTTCGTTAACAGCAATGTTTGCTTGCTTTAAGAAGATCTTAGTATATGTTTCTTTCCAGTTCATTCTTCGTCAACTACATCACCTGAAGTAAGTTTATGCACATTAAATTCGTTGCAATTGAACATTTCGTTTAGTTTACTTGCTAAGTTATGTGCATGCCCTGGATTAGAAAAACTAGTTTTCTTATATTTAGGTCCAGGATAGTTCGTTAACATATTTGAACTTTTTAGATTAAAAGGCTTGTCTTTATGGAACACAGCCCAAATTGCTTCTGATTCTAATACTTGTTCGCTACGGTATGTTTTTCTATTAACAAATTCTAATAATACCGTTGGTTTAGGTCGGCTCATATGCGTATCCTTTAGTTATATACGCATATATTTATCTCTTTAAAGTAGCACTTTACCAGGTATTGCCGCCATCTAGTTGTACTTCGACAATATCTTCATTACTATTTGTATTTTCTTTAACAAACAGTTCTAAGTCACCGTGTAATCTTGCCATAACTATTCCTAATGTATAAGCAAGATTCTTAGACTGTTGCATAGTCAACTTAACTTCTCTAGCATTACTAGCATCAGCACCTTTAACTTGCTGGATAAAGTTTTGTATTGGAGCAGTATTAAGAGGACTTGTTGACACGACTTAACTCCTGACGCATTTCAATGTCTGTCTTAAACGGACCACTATAGTCGTAACGCTCAATAGTAATTTGTTTTGGGCAAAAACTCTTAACCCAACCTTTTTCAAATGAAATAGTGTAGTAACCTGCACAATAAAGGCTTTTACTTTTATTGCTCTTACTAAACAATGGCAATTTATTCTTTACATCATACATTGGGTTGAAAGGTTCGCAACTTGTTGGATATCCGTGTACTTCGTATTCAGACTCAGTTTGATTTTCATCTACTTCACTCCAACTAATTTTACCTAATGAAGTTTTAAGTTGATTAAAGTCACTAAACACTTGAGTGCCGGTGCGACAAGTATATGTATAACATTCTTCAGCGGCGCTTAAAGTGCCTACTTTTTGTCCATCGTCTTCAACGATCCAAAATTTATCTTTTAAAACTTCTTTTGCTTTCATAGTCATGTGGGGTACCTCGCTTGTAAGGGTTCAGCAAAGTGTTGTGCTTGATCTGCAATACGTTGCATATCCCACTTTGCACAGAATTTCATAAGACGCATGCCAACTTGTGTAATTTCTTTAGGCGTTGCATGTTCTTCAATTGTGTCGTTAATAATACTTCTAATGTTGCCAGGTTGTGCAGTCAAGTCACATAGTACAACATTACGCTGATAGTCATCTAGCACACGATGTTCTACGCCTTCGTGATCAGTCCAGCGTTGTAACATCATGTTATTCCAGTTAAAGCCTTTAGTGCCTTTGTCTTCGTATGCTTCAATAAGACCTACTTTATTCTTAGTGCCTTTTGTACGTACACCGGGGTAAGCACTAAACACGTTATCACTAGTGTCGCCACGCATACACTTTTCAAATAACATAAAGTCAGGCTTAGGTGCTAGTTTAGGTGCTTTAGTCTTCTTGTCAATAACTTCTGCACCTTTATCATCAAAGTAACCTTCGTGTGTAATAGTAACGTTTTGTATGCCGTTGTACTGTTTACAGTTAGGTGCAATAAGTTGTGCAAAGTCGCCATCAGTACTAATGATAACATGATTGTCATTAGGATGTGCTTGTACCCAACCAGCAATAAGATCATCTGCTTCTAGTTGCGGATGACGCATAACAGTACAGTTAGTCTTAGTAGATACAAAGTCTTTAAACTCATCAAAGCACTCCCAAAACACTTTATCTTCTTCTTGCTGACTAGGTGTTAGTGCGTCACGTGATACTTGCCTATTACGTTTGTAAGGTTCGTAAAAGTCTTTGCGCCAACTGCGTCCTTCTAAACAAAACACAACATGATCAGCGTTAAAGTCTTTCCATGCTTTCTTAACACCTGCAAGCGTAATATGAAAGGCCATACCGACCTTAGTGTCAATATCGCCACGTACTACATGCCTTGCACGAAAGAACGTGTTAGCAGTGTCTACTAGAATATAAGTTGCCATTAATTTGCCTCTGTGTAAATTATAGTACTATTATAGCACCAGATCTGGCTGTTGTCAACCATTAAGATATTTCACTCTTGCCCTTGTCAATTGGAACTACATTAATATACCCTGCTCCAGTTTTAGGATCTTGACCTTCTTCTTCAAGCATTTGCGATACAATAGTCTTAAACCATGCATCAACAATCTGTTCGTTTGATTCGCCCGAGTAACCTGCATCAAGTAATTCTTCGATGAACTGATTATTCCAATCGAGTTCAAAGAACCCGTTTCGAATATTATCTTTGTTTACTTGTGTATCAAGTACTGCAACCCATGCTTCGCCTGCTTTAGTAGCCGCTTCTTTTTCAGACTCAAGAGCATCACGTCGAATATCTTCTGTAGTTTTTTCTACTACTTCTTCTTGTGTAGCCTGCTCTTTCTTTTTGTCTCTTACGAGTTTATTCCACCATCCCATTAGTATTCCACCGTTTGTTTTAAATATTGTATTTCAATTTGTTTAGCACTAACTTCTTCACTATAGCCATCATCGATTCTATAGGTTACTCCTTGCTTATACAATTTGATATTTAGTTTGTTAAGATCTTTAATAAGTGTATTAAGTTCCTTAATCATATCTGCTACTTTAGGATCTTTCATTACCAACCTGCCTTTCTAATTGCGTCTTGATCAATAGGCGCCTTCATTGCCTTTTCGTGTTGTTCATTTTTGTACTGCTCACGTACCCCATGCATTTCCGAATAAGGATATATGGAGTCTGGGGGTGAATCGCCACCCTTTCGCCATACACGCTTCAGCGACATCTTTAACGTTGAGGGCATATTCTTCACTGCGTCCGCCCAACGGCATAAGGTATACCGGACATTGTACCCCGGCACTTCTGTAAGCCTCCACAG
>Ga0208897_1000675_pt1 | contig 15139 bp, 24 predicted proteins | sample ColrivemetaGS697_FD_187594 | JGI IMG/M metagenome (GOLD analysis project Ga0208897, IMG submission 187594) | Estuarine microbial communities from the Columbia River estuary, USA - metaG S.697 (SPAdes) (version 2) | ecosystem: Environmental > Aquatic > Marine > Intertidal zone > Estuary | place...
AGCAGGATTCACAGGAGATCAATCTGAAGTTAAGACAGCCATGAAAGCTAGCGGAACTGCAACTGCTAAGGCACCTGGACAACAGCAAGGACAAGCAGCTCAACCAGCAGCTCAACCAGCAGCTCAACCAGCAAACGATGAAGTAGCAACCATTGCTAAGAATGCCGGTGTTGCTCCTAGAGGAACTTCGGTTTCTGATCAACAAAGTTCTACTACACAACAAGGTAGTACAACAACTACAAATTCTTCAGCTACTATCAAAGGGTTGGATATGACGGCTGCAAGATCAACTCCTGAGTATCAAGAGATCCTAAAACAATCCACAATGAGAAGAGGTGGTGAGCCTACATGGCGAGATCGTCAAGTAGCTGATCTTAAATATAAGTCTGCTATCGCTAGTGGTAAAATCAAACCACCTGCAGGGGGACAGGCTGCTCAACCGGCAGCAGGCGGACAAAGCAAAGTTATAAACAGAAGAGACGATTTCTAAGTCAAACAAAAACCGCCCTAGGGCGGTTTTTTAATGCCAGTTACCTTGAAAGCAATGCCTAGTTTCGTGTCCTAGCGTATGCATATTAACTCTCTTACTAGTAACAATAGTGCATTGATTACCTAGCCAAAAACTACATGCGTTAACTGCATAGCCAAAACCTTTATAGCCTCTGTTTCGACTTTCTCGTTCGCAGACTTTTTGAACATCTTCTGTAACTACCCATTTTACGGTTATTTCATCTACTCGATTTTTACTTGCATCGAAATATTCAGTGGGACTATCCCAACCGACTCCTGCATGAGCAGTTGATGTCAACAATAATGCCAAAAATAGTTTTTTCATATGTTAAGTATAACACTACTATGGCTATATTGCAAATATTTTGGCTATTGACTTCTTCGTATAACTATTGTATAATCGTACTTTATTAGGAGAACCGAATGTCAACACGTATGTATGGTCCGGAAGAAAAAGCTAAACTTGAAAGATTAATTAACGAAGGATCTACTGTTCTAAGAGAAATCGAAGATTTGAAAGAAGGTTTAAAGGAAACTGTTAAAGCAGTAGCAGAAGAATTAGAAATTAAACCTAGCATCATTAACAAAGCAATTACTATTGCTCATAAAGACAATTGGAAAGATCACGAAAACGACTGGAATGAGATCGAAATGATCCTCGGCGTTACTAACCGACTACCAAAGGACTAAATGAACTCTATCTTTAGTGTGGTTATTGATGTATTTCGTTGGGCACAACGAGATTTCAAAGAATGGCCACTTAGATTTGTATTAGAGATTACAGCCTGGGCTATGAGTATTGCCTGTAGCATTACTATGGCCCTGACTGTACCTACACCACCGTTTTTGATTTTATATCCATTGTTTATTGCTCAATGTGCTATCTTTGGTTGGGCGGCGTGGACTCGCCGTTCGACTGGCATGGTAGCTAACTACCTGTTGTTAGTCACTATAGATAGTATTGCATTGATTAGATTGCTAAGTATATAAGAACAAGGTTTGATCAGCCACAAATGATCAGTTTGGTATTTGCGAGCCGAAAATCGCATAGGAGAAAAACAACTTGTACGTCGACGCATATTTTGACAGAAATGCAGATATAATTCGTGTAGTAGAACGTAGCACTCAAGGTGCTAGGCAGTATAAAGAATTTCCAGTTCGTTATACATTTTATTACGAAGATCCTAGAGGAAAGTTCCAGAGCATTTATGGAGACCCCCTAAGTCGAATTGTTTGCAAAAGCACTAAAGATTTTCATAAAGAAACGAAAATCAACAACAGTAAAAAGCTATATGAAGCTGACATTAATCCTGTTGTATCTTGCCTTAGTGAGAATTACCTTAACCAAGACGCACCAAAGCTCAATGTAGCTTTCTGGGATATTGAGGTGGATTTCGATCCAGAGCGTGGTTACGCATCGCCAGATGATGCGTTTATGCCAATTACTGCTATTGCTGTTCACCTGCAATGGTTAGATACACTTGTCTGCCTTGCTATTCCTCCAAAAGGAATGACTGTTGAACACGCACAGGAACTGGTTAAAGATTTTCCCAATACACATATTTTTGACAACGAAGCAGACCTATTAGACACATTCCTAAATCTTATTCAAGATGCAGACGTGCTTAGTGGGTGGAACAGCGAAGGCTTCGATATGCCTTACACTGTCAATCGTATAACTAAGGTATTGAGCAAAGACGATACACGCCGACTTTGTCTATGGGACCAATATCCAAAGAAAAGAGAGTATGAGAAATACGGCAAAACTGCTGTCACATACGATCTTACCGGTAGGGTACATATGGACAGTCTCGAACTGTATAGAAAGTATACCTATGAAGAACGTCACACCTATCGATTAGACGCTATTGGTGAGATGGAGATTGGCGAAAGCAAGACAGTTTACGAAGGTACACTGGATCAGTTATACAATAATGATTTCCGTAAATTTGTAGAATATAACAGACAAGACTGTGCTCTACTTAACAAACTTGATCAAAAACTCAAGTTCTTAGACTTAGCAAATAAACTAGCCCACGAATGTACTGTATTGTTGCAAACTACTATGGGAGCCGTAGCGGTTACTGAGCAAGCTATCATTAACGAGTGTCACCGCAGAGGGATGCAAGTTCCTAATCGAAATAAAAAAGATGAAGACGAAGATGCAGGTGCAGCTGGTGCATATGTTGCTTACCCTAAGGAAGGTATTCATGATTGGATTGGATCGTTAGATATTAACTCGCTGTATCCGTCAGCAATTCGTGCGCTTAACATGGGACCCGAAACCATTGTTGGGCAATTGCGTCAGACTATGACCGAAGAACATATTAAATCACAAATTGCTAAAGGAAAAAGTTTTGCAGCAGCATGGGAGGGCATCTTTGGTTCTCTAGAATATAGTGCTGTTATGAACAAAGAAATCGGAACTGAGATAACAATTGACTGGGAAAACGGAGAAAGCGATTTATTAAGTGCTGCCGAAGTATATAAACTTATTTTCGAGAGTCACCAAAGTTTAATGATCAGTGCTAACGGAACTATCTTCACTTACGAAAAAGAAGGTATTATTCCAGGATTGTTAGCACGTTGGTATAAAGAACGAAAGGAAATGCAAGCTAAACTTAAAGAATCGATTACTGCTGGTAATAAAATTGAAGAAGAATATTGGGACAAACGTCAGTTAGTTAAGAAAATTAACTTGAACAGTTTGTACGGTGCTATTCTTAACCCGCATTGTAGATTCTTTGATAAACGTATCGGGCAGTCAACTACTCTTACAGGGCGGCAAATTGCTAAACACATGGCTGCAAAAGTAAATGAAATAGTTACCGGAGAATTTAATCATGTTGGAAAAGCTATTATCTACGGCGATACTGATAGCTGTTATTTTTCTGCTTATCGGACGCTTAAGAAGGATATCGAAGCAGGTGCGATCCCGTGGACAAAAGAAACAGTAATTACACTATATGACCAGATTGGGAATGAGGTAAACAATACATTCCCATCCCTTATGCTCGAGGCATTTCATTGTCCGAAAAATAGAGGCGAGGTTATTAAAGCAGGTCGAGAAATTGTTGCAAGTAAAGGATTGTTTATTACTAAGAAACGATATGCTGTTCTTTATTATGATAAAGAAGGTAAACGTCAAGATGTAAACGACAAGCCTGGCAAAATTAAAGCAATGGGATTAGACCTTAAACGTTCGGATACTCCAGAATTCATTCAGAATTTTTTGAGTGATGTTCTCGAAATGGTGTTAACTGGGGGCGAGGAAGATAAAGTTTTAGACTTTATCAGTGCCTTTAGAACTGAATTTAAAGTTAGACCTGGATGGGAGAAGGGATCGCCAAAACGTGCTAACAATATTACCGAATATCAAAATAAAGAAGCTAAACAAGGCAAGGCGAATATGCCAGGTCACGTTAGGGCTAGTATTAACTGGAATACACTAAAGCGAATGTTCAATGACAAGTATTCAATGGGCATTACAGACGGTGCAAAAGTTATTGTGTGCAAGCTAAAAGATAACCCGATGGGGTTCACTTCAGTTGCATATCCAGTTGATGAATTGAGACTTCCTCAATGGTTTAAAGATTTACCATTTAATCATGAAGAGATGGAAGCTACAATTATCGACAATAAGTTGGAAAACTTAATCGGTGTCTTAAATTGGGACATCAGATCGACCGAGCAGACAAATACTTTTAATAAATTATTTGACTTCTAACCTAAATATCTATATAATAACAGAAAGGAACTATTATGAAAGACATTTTACAAGACATCGTTACTCACACTCATGCTTTAGGATTTTTGCCTATCGTTAAAATTACCGGAACTGATTCGGAGACCGTAGTTGAATCTATGGCTGAAGATCGATCAGTAATTCTATCTGCTAAGACTCATAGTGTAGTAGATGAATTTCAAGGCACATTTGGTATGCCAAACTTAGACAAACTAAACATCCATCTTAAGTGTCCAGAGTATAAAGAAAACGCTAAATTGGAAGTGATTAAAACACAACGCAACGGGCAAGAAATTCCCACTACGATTCACTTCGAAAATGCAGCTGGCGACTTTGTTAACGATTACCGATTTATGAGTGCGGAAGTAATTAACGAGAAACTTAAAACTGTTAAATTTAAAGGTGCTACATGGGATATTGAATTTGAGCCTACTCTGTCAAGTATCCAACGATTAAAATTCCAAAGTCAGGCACACAGCGAAGAAACTGTATTCCAAGTTAAAACAGATAACGGTGATTTAATTTTTAGTTTTGGTGATGCAAGTACCCACGCAGGTAACTTTGTATTCCAAACATCAGCTGGTGGAAAGTTGAAATCGGCATGGGCTTGGCCAGTTAACCAGGTTATGAGTATTCTTAATCTAGGCGGCGATAAGACTATGAAAATTGCCGATGCTGGCGCTATGATGATTACTGTTAATAGCGGAATGGCTGAATACAATTACATTTTACCAGCCCAATCTAAGTAATGAATAAAAATTTAACTGCCACACAAAATGACTACGCATACTTCCTGCCGGCAACGTCAGGATTTTATGCTACATTTATAGGTAAACAGCGTTACGGAAATTACGTAGATCCTGCTCGTATTCCAGCTAGTTTTACTAACGGTATAGAAAGCCTTAATTATTTAGAACCTGATAAAGGGTTGTTTTACTACGATCATTGCTTATATTCAGCAGGTCATGCTAACTTAGATCTAAATAAGCAAGATGAGTCGGAAGATATGTTCCGCAATCGTAATCGTGCAACAAGTTGGGTACTAGGCGACTCAGGTGGATTCCAGATTGGTAAAGGTGTGTGGCCTGCTGATTGGAAAGATCCTAACTGTCCGCAAGCACAAAAGAAACGTAGCCAAGTATTAACTTGGATGGATAGTCTAATGGACTACGGCATGATTCTTGATATTCCAGCATGGGTGGCCCGTAGTCCTGCTGGACGTGCGGCAACTGGCATCAACAGCTATGCAGAAGCAGTACAAGGTACTTACATTAACAACGATTGGTTTGTTAACAACCGCAACGGCAACTGTAAGTTCTTAAACGTTCTACAAGGTGAGAATCATGCAGATGCCGACGATTGGTATGATCGCATGAAGAAGTACTGCGATACAAAGCAATATGGCGATCGTGCGTTTAATGGGTGGTCAATGGGTGGGCAGAACATGTGTGATGTTCACTTGGTTCTTAAGAGATTGGTAGCATTACGGTTTGATGGGCTGTTAGAAAAAGGTCAACATGATTGGATGCACTTCTTGGGCACAAGTAAACTTGAATGGGCTGTGTTATTAACAGACATTCAACGTGCTGTTCGTAAGTATCATAATCCGCAATTTACTATTAGTTTCGATTGTGCTAGTCCGTTCTTAGCAACTGCTAACGGGCAAATCTATATCCAAACAGAAACCGAAGATAGAACTAAATGGGTTTATCGAATGGTTCCGTCAGCTGATGATAAGAAGTATGCTACAGACACAAGACTGTTCAAGGATGCAGTTATCCAAGATGGTATTTTTAAAAACTTCGACCCGAGCCCGATTATTGATCAATGTAGTATTAAAGATATTTGTATCTATAAGCCAGGCGATCTAAATAAAATAGGTAAAGAAGGCAGAACTTCTTGGGATTCATTTAGCTATGCTATCCAAATGGGTCATAATGTATGGAGTCATGTCAATGCTGTACAAGAAGCAAACAGACAATATGATGCAGGCATTTACCCAGCAATGCTAGTTCAAGAAAAGTTTGATAGACTATTTTTTAAAGACGTAGTTAACGCTATCTTTGCAACTAGTGATAGAGGAACTGCTGATGCTGTAGTTGAAGAATATAGTCGTTTTTGGATGAGCATTATCGGCACTCGCGGAGCAACCGGTAAGAAAACTGTTAATGCTTCTACTATGTTTGCCAATCTATTTGACGAAGTAGGTACTTCTAGTGTACAATCAGAACACGGTGAAGATTTCACTGATGAGGAAGAATCCAAATTAGACCAGCTAGAATCACAGGTAAAAGCATGACACTACCGGACGAGCGCTATCGTGCAGTAAAAAACACATATGAGTTTTTGCGAGATATTGCCACACGCAAGTATGCTCGAGTCCCCAAGGAAGTGCGTGAACAGGCTGTTTGGTGCTTGCGCCATTATCCATCAGAATGGGATTTACAACGTGCCGCAGACGCTGCTCCCGATGTGTTCCAAGAACGCATGGAACCAGTTACACGCCTTTTTAAAAAATATGAACAAGGGATGAAAAAAGAATGAAGCGTGATTATACAAGTGGTGTAGCAGACGACATTACGTTTTTTATCGGTAACGAAGTAGAGCACACTCCTGCATACGGAATGAAGACATTGTTTGTTACAGGAGTGCAGCCTGTAGAAACTATTGCTTTAAACTTGCAAGGATGTCAACACATTTTCTTTGGTGCTAATCATAGCTACAATCCACAGACATACGAAGAACATAAAGCATGGGAAGAAATGATTATGTTCTTCCTTGATAAAGATTATCTTTGTAGTTTAGATATTCCCATCAATCAAGTAGAAGAATTTCATGAAAGTGGTCTGTGTGAAAAAGATAACTTTATTCCTCAGATTCGTGTTCCAATTCCTTACATTAAACTTTGGAACTATAATACAATGCTTAAAATCGACGACAAAGATTTTAAGGCAACTAATCCCGGTGTATGGTCCCACAGTCTACATACACTAATGGATCGTAGTAAGTTTACAGACTGGTCACAATATAAAAACGACGAAGTAATCAAATGAACATTCGACAAGACGTTCGCCCAAATAAAATGATTTGGGTTACCTTTCAAAAAGAAGGGATGCATAAGTATCCGGCCGCACTTACAGATCCAACACTGGCTACAGGTGATGAGTATGATGTAAGTTTTTTGGGCTACCCACATCGTCACATCTTCCACTTTAAAGTTTGGATTGGTGTGACACACAATGATAGAGATATTGAGTTTATTCAGTTTAAACGATGGTTGCTAAATCTGTACAAAGATAGTACACTTAGTTTAGATTTTAAGAGTTGCGAGATGATGTCAGACGATTTGTATGACACTATCTCACAAAAGTATCCAGGCCGTGAGGTTTGGATTGAGGTCTCCGAAGACGGAGAAAATGGTTCATTTATTAAGTATTAATTAAAGGTAAAATAAAATGGCAAAGCAATTTAAAACTTCTTATTTCGAAAACCGGCCCGACATTGTAAAAATTTTCGACGACCTTGAAAAGTTTCATAATTTTTGTCGACTCGAAATGGTAGAGTTTAATGAAGCTAATCTTTACAATCGAGATAGTCAAATTTGGAACAACTATTACTATAGTACAAAGCCTCGTAAACCTTGGTCGGGCGAACGTAAGCCACGCGGAGAATATAACCGAAGTGGCAATGGACAAAATCGTAGCTACCAGCGCTGATATGATTTTTATTGTTGATTTAGAAGCAGTTGAAACACGTTACACGGGTCAATGGAAGGCCCATGTACCAAATCTTTTACGAAAGGCAGGGCACAATGTTCAAGTTATCTCTGGCCCTACGGATATTCCTAGTGCAACCACTCCAGGCGCTTTTCTTAACTTTGGTGGCACTAATATCTATAAGTCTAGCCAAGTTGAGCAGATGGGTCGTTTATTTTGCTCCGGAGCAGTTAAGCCTGGTGATCATTTTTTGTTTACTGATGCTTGGCACCCTGGTATCATAAACTTAAAATATATGAGTGAACTGTTACAGGTCCCTGTAACTATTCATGCATTATGGCATGCTGGTAGTTATGACCCTCAAGACTTTTTAGGTCGACTAATCGGAAATGCTCGTTGGGTGCGTAACGCAGAGAAGTCATTCTTTCACGCTATCGATCACAACTACTTTGCTACAGACTTTCATATCGATTTATTCTGTAAAGAATTGTTAAACATCGATAGAGAAAGCACCAATCTCACTTACATTAAAGAAGGTAAGATTGTTCGTACTGGTTGGCCTATGGAGTATATGGAAGATACGTTGACTATGTATAAGAACATGCCTAAACGTAATCTTATCTTATTCCCACATCGTATTGCTCCTGAAAAGCAGGTTGCAATCTTCCGTGACCTAAAAGATTACATGCCGCAGTATGAATTTGTTGTTTGCCAAGATCAGCAACTGACCAAAAATGAATATCATAATTTGCTAGGAGAGGCTAAACTTGTGTTTAGTGCTAACCTACAAGAAACACTTGGTATTAGTTGGTATGAAGGTGCTCTTGTAAATGCTATTCCTATGGTTCCGAATCGTCTAAGTTATAGTGAAATGGCACTTCCTGAGTTCAAGTATCCAAGTAGATGGACTGAAGACTATCATTGTTATTGTGCTAGCAAACGACACATATCAGACAAGATTGTAGAGTACATGGAAAATTATGAAAAGTTTTTGCCTCAACTGCATAAACAAAGGGAGGTATTACATGAGCGATTCTTCTCAGCCAAAGATCTCATTAGACGATTATCTTAAAGACATACTAATCACAGACACTATCGATCTTAGTGGTGTAACTAACGACTCATCTAGCACTATTACAATAAGTTCTTTGGGCCCGTCATACTCTACTAATGGTATTATGATCACCATGGACGACTCTATATCTGTAGGTACTGCTGGAACATACACTATTAACTCTGATACTATTACATTTCCAGATAGTATTATTAACTGGGGAACAGAATGGGAAAATTCTTTTCCAGATTGGGATAGAGTAAAAGACATGTGTGAGAAGTATCCCGGATTGAAAAATGCATTTGAAAACTTTAAAGTTTTTTACGAAATGATAAAGGATGACTATGATAATCCAAAAACTGAAAAATAAGTTTTTTAACTTGCTAGAACGGTTAGATCGAAAACGTATTGTTATGGATCGTATTGATCAAGAACCTTATCTGGAAAGATACTATGTGTTCCTAAAGGATCGCAAGTACTTTCCTTTTAACATTTTTATTCACAAGTTTCTTAAATCAGATCCTGATGATGTACATGATCATCCATGGCCTTACGCTACACTTATTTTAAAAGGCGGTTATTATGAATGGACTCCTAACTTTAATTCACAAGGTGCCAAGATCGGTGAAACACGGCATTGGCGTGGGCCTGGGCATTTCCGTATTTGCTCTGCTAATAGCTATCATCGCATTGAACTGGCTACAGATGTAACTGCTTGGACTTTGTTTATGCCGGGCCCGCAACTCCGTGAATGGGGTTTTTTAGTTAATAATAAATGGATACACAATGAGCAATACCTTCAAGATCGAAAACACCACACTGCCTAATTACTCAGTCACAGGTGCAACTGGATCGTTTACAACAACATCCGGATTTAACGGAACAGGGTTTACTAACTACGGTAAGGCTATTTTAAACACTAATACTGCGGGGTATTCACTAAGCCCAAATGTTACCATCGAAAATAATCCAGCAACATTAAAAGTAGACGGAACTATAGTACACAACGGCAGAGATTTAGAAGAACGGCTATCTACTATTGAAAAAGTCTTGAATATTCCTGAACGAGATGTTATATTAGAATCTAAATATCCTAAACTTAAAAAGTTATACGATGAGTATATTAAAGAGCTATCAAAGACTAGGATGTGGGAAGAATTAAAAAAATAAAACAATGTGATAAACTAAATGGCAACTGATATTGAAAGGGCATTATCAAATGGCTTGGCTCCTTGGAAAGAAATTGAATACCGAACAAAAACATTTTGGATATTTAGAGACATTGATGCGCCGGCCGAAGGCTATCTGTGCTTTGCTCCAACCACCACGAACACAGAATGTTTATACGAATGCTACAAGGGAGCGTATAAATGGGGATTCGACGGTATTACAGATGGTAAATGGGAAGGATTTAATATTGTACAAAGTGTTGGAGAAGTAGCAGGGCAAAGTATAAAATATCCTCATATACATATGATTCCTCGGCGATCCGGAGACATTGAATGAAACAAGCAATGTTAGCTGTTTTTTTGTTAATTACATGTTTAGTATTACTAACAACATGCGACGATAACTTGCAAACAGAGCGAGTATATGATTGCGGTGTAGCGGAATGGCATCCAGATATTCCTAAAGCAGTTAAAGATGCATGTCGTAAGAGAGGAACTGTAATATGATTAAATTAAACTTAGTTATAGAAAATCCATGGAGTGATAAATTTGATCCTGGATATTACTGGGCTGGAAAAATAACAAACTATAAAAGTTGGGAATTCCAATCATATCGTAGTAATACATTGTTCGAAAGTTCGATTTATATCACACACCGGTGTGATCATGCAGGCTTAAAATTAGAATTTGGTTTCTTTAGTTTTAGTTTCCAATTTAATATTTACGATAACAGACACTGGAACTACAATACTAAAACTTGGGAAGTATATAACAAAGAATGAGACAATTAATATTCGATATCGATTTGCCTAAAATCGGAATTATAGGTGTGGGGTTTGTAGGAGAAGCAATTCGTGCCAATTACGAATCATTCAACTTGAGTTTATTAGACTCGGATCCTAATAAAAATTATAATAGCTCGTACAATGATTTAAAACAATGCGAGGGTATTTTTGTTTGTGTTCCTAGTCCTATGAAGTTAGATGGTAGTTGTGACAGTTCTATTTTAGAAAATGTTTTACTAAATTTAAAAGACTATAAAGGTGTCATTATTAGTAAAGTAACTGCTACACCGGACATATATGAACGATTGCAGAGTCAATATGAAAATTTAGTATACATTCCAGAGTTTTTAACTGCGGCTAATGCAATTAGAGATTACGAAAATGAAAAATGGGCTATCATAGGTGGAAGTGTTAGAGCTTATCAAAATGAGGCATCTAGAATTATACAATATGCTAAAAAGGATGCACAAATAGTATTGTGTTCTATTGGAGAAGCATCTTTAGTAAAATATACCATTAATTCATTTTTAGCAACCAAAGTTGTTTTTATGAATGAATTGGAACAACTAGCAACAAGTCAAGGATACGACTGGAATTCTATTAGAAAACTGTTGTTAAACGATAAACGAATCGGTGACAGCCATACACAAGTTCCCGGCCCGGATGGTTACTACGGATTTGGCGGAATGTGTTTTCCGAAGGATACTAGTGCATTATTATCTTATGCAGAACAAAGCGGTGTTCATTTAAACATTTTGAAAGAATCGGTTAAGAAAAATACATTATTAAGGTTGCAAAAACCTAAATAATATTGTACAATAGTACAACGTCATCCACGACATTAACTCGGAGAATTACAATTGACAGATAAAAAAGAAACAGGATTAGACGCTATGTATGGTGATGGCGGCTATCAAGAAGCATACCTTTCGGATGTGCTTCGAACTAAAATGAAACGCGAAGGCAAACGCTTTTGGGCTGGCGATAACATCAGCGACTATCTACACGACAGTGACAAAGAACATCTAATCAACGAAGCAACAGAAGCATTTGAACGTGTGCTTGATGTATTGCTTATTGATCGTGAAACTGATCCCAACAGCAAAGGTACAGCGAGACGCCTAGCTAAAATGTACTTTAACGAAATTATGGCAGGAAGATATGACCCAGCACCAGACGCAACCAGTTTCCCCAACGATTCGGCGGACCGTTACGAAGGTATGCTGGTTGTTCGCAGTGAGCTTCGTAGTATGTGTAGCCATCATCACCAACCTGTGGTGGGTGTTGCTTACATTGGTCTTATTGCCGCTGAACATCTTATTGGCTTATCGAAATATACAAGAATTGCCCAGTGGTGTGCCAGACGTGGTACTCTCCAGGAGGAATTGGCTAATGACATTGCTAGGGAAATCGCCAAAGCAACAGGAGCCAAAGACCTAGGCGTCTATATTCAAGCAGTACATGGATGCTGTGAGAACCGAGGCATCATGGCACATTCTAGTCTTACACAAACTACAGTATTACGTGGTGCGTTCAAAGACGACATGGGTACAAAGAAGGAATTCTTTGATAATATTAAAATGCAACAAGAGTTTGCACCACGTTGATTTAAAGGAGAAAACTATGCCTTGGCCATTTACGTCAGACAACGAAGAAAAACCCACAGGGTGGCCTTTCCCTAGTAGTAATGAATCTTCAGAAAAGAAAGAACTAACTGCTTGGACTGTTAGTACATACTACAAAAAATCTATTGAAGAACACGAACATTTTACTAAAGACGGACAAGAGATTATCCACAAAACCGGCTGGCGTGGAGGTTCTTGGATTGTATATACTAATGATGGCAATCCTCCAGAATTCGAATTTGATTATGTTCCAGGCGGCGATGGATCTAAAGACAGTATCGACATTAATAACTGCTACTACAATAACATTGAAGAAGTAGAACTCGATTCAACATTTGACGGTTGTTGGGAGGATATGGAATGGCCCGATGACATGGATGAAGATGAACAAGCAGAAATTGAAGAAGCTATGGAAGAAGATGGCTACTACGAAGCGTTAGAAAGTAGAGAGTGGTATTCTAGTGATTCAGAGATGTGGATCTGGGGTCCTATCCTTATTGAAGGTGAAAACGGTTTCCGTAAGATTATCCAAGCAGACGAACATGGCAATGTTGTAGACTTTGAGGAAGAATAATGTCACACTATACTATTACTCCGTTAGAAAAGAAGAGCATTGCTATTACATACGAAATGTTCCGTGAAAATGATGACGGTTCAATTAGTTGGTTTAACATCGAAGAACATTATCGATGGGGTAAAGGTTTCATTGCCGAGGACATGGAAGTTAATTTAGAAGCGGATCAGACTCGTATCCAATATTGTAAAGTCGATGAAGGCGAGTATGACGGATGCGACCTTGAAGATCCAATTGCTTGTTATTTTGAATTTAGTGATGACTTATCAGATGAAGAAAAAGCATTCATCGAAAAATGCTATTATGATGGTGATCCTAATGACGACAACGTACCCGACATAGGCGGGGCTGCTTGGTTGTACGACGGAACCCACAATTGGCAAGAAGAAGATTGCTACATTGAAGTAATGGCTCCTTATAAGGTTGACTTTTGTACACAAGATGGTATAATTATACGTGAAGTAAAAGTTCGTTCAAGAGAAGAACAACAAACACTACGCGAACAACTAGGCGAAGGTTGGTATATTCCAACAGACAATGCATTAGAGCCAGAGAAGTATTAATGACCCAGACTGCTAAAGACATTACGGACCAGTTCATCTATAGAGCAAAAAATCTACAGATGTTTACAGTTGAAACAGATGTGCCAGAATCATTTAGATTTAACGGGCCTGTGCCATTCTATCTTAAGATTGAAGAGGGCGTTATTTACGCCGAAGTGTATGCTTTGTCATTTAACGAGGCATGTGAAATTTTTAATGAATATATTGAAGGATGCAAATGAAGTGGCTTAAGAAAAAACTACGTAAATGGGTTAACGAAGCAAGAGATTACGACGAAGAAAAGTTAAGTTCAGTCTCCCTTAGTCGTGATGTTGAATCAAAATGTGATGCTGAACCTATCCTACACTTCCGTGTATTCGGTGCTGTAGGAGGAAAGGTTGTGGAGTTTAGGCGTTATGATCGTAAGAGTGATCGTAGCGATACTACATCATATATTATTACGAACGAACAAGACTTCGGCGAGCGTATCGCTAAAATCGCTACTATGGAGACATTGAAGGGATGAAAGAATTGGTAGAATTTATTATGTGGCAATGGGGTAAGTGGCAGGGATGGCAACGCATTTACTTTATCTCAATGATTGTAATTGTTCTAGGATTAGTAACGCCAGGACTAATTGGAGCGATATTGATTGTACTTGGGCTTACTAGTTTACTATCCTGGCTTTTTAAATGGGCTGTATGGGACAGTATTTCAGATGCTTATAACGAATTTAAAAAAGAAAAACAAGATGAGCAAAATTAAAATAGCAGAACTTTTTTATAGCATACAAGGTGAAGGAAGGTACATGGGTGTACCTTCTGTTTTCTTACGTGTGTTTGGTTGTAACTTTAAATGTGCCGGCTTTGGTATGCCGCGTGGCGAATTAAGTACCGAAGCTGAGGAGATTTCAAAACGTGTTGAGTTTTTTAAAGATTATAAAGAACTGCCTCTTGTATCCACTGGATGCGATTCATATGCTAGTTGGCATCCTAGTTTTAAACATCTTAGTCCTAATATTGATACCGATAGTTTGGCTGACCAAATTTGTAGTATTTTGCCTAAGAAAACTTGGCAAGATGAACACCTAGTTATCACAGGCGGTGAGCCATTGCTAGGTTGGCAACGTTCTTACCCAGACTTGCTAAATCATCCTAAGATGGAGGCGCTGAAAGAGATTACGTTTGAAACAAACGGTACTCAGAAACTTACTCCAGAGTTTAAAGAATATTTGAGTGACTGGAACGATTGGAACAGAGAACTGACTTTCTCAGTGAGTGCTAAACTTCCGTGTTCGGGAGAAAAGTGGGAAGATGCTATCAAGCCCGAAGTTGTCTGCGAGTATGAAGAAGTTGGAACAGCCTATTTAAAGTTTGTAATTGCTACAGAACAAGACTTTGCCGATGCTGAGTGTGCTGT
>Ga0208897_1000679_pt1 | contig 15101 bp, 26 predicted proteins | sample ColrivemetaGS697_FD_187594 | JGI IMG/M metagenome (GOLD analysis project Ga0208897, IMG submission 187594) | Estuarine microbial communities from the Columbia River estuary, USA - metaG S.697 (SPAdes) (version 2) | ecosystem: Environmental > Aquatic > Marine > Intertidal zone > Estuary | place...
CATACTATGTTTACTTTTCTGCAGATACTGTTAGACGTATCCAGGAACGCTTTAATCAAGAGCTTAAACAAAATAATACAGATAGGCAACACGACGGCAATGTCTTAAATGCTAACGTTCTTTTAGAACAATGGATTATTGAACACCCTACATATGACAAATCTAAATTCTACGGTTTCAACAGATTACCAATGAACACGTGGTTTGGAGTATATAAGGTGAACGATGATGATACTTGGGCACGTGTAAAGTCTGGAGAATTAAAAGGTTTCAGTATTGCGGGTAATTTTATCGAGCGTGCTAAACCTGTAAATCAAGACGAAGAAACGCTATCTAAAATCATTGATATACTCAAAGAAATCCGATGAATAACGTGCAAGATTCAGTAGCTAACACAATTACCTTAGCTGGTTTAGGTTCTGTTCTTATGGACCTACAGCCGCTATTAACATTTCTTTTGTTAGTTTCTGGTATCATTCTCAACATTACTCGCATCAGAAATACTAAGAAGGACTAACTTTTGTCCGTTTTTGTGCGAAGTATATCTTAAACTAGATCGGTATACCCGATCATAAAAATAATTTTACAAAATACTATGACTGCTACTGACGCTGTATCTAAAATTAGATTGCTTCTAGGTATCAACGAGTCTACGTTCAAATTTATGACTGCTACCCTCGTTGACGGTACAGAAGTTAAAACTGAAGGTGAACTAGTTGAAGGCGCTCAACTTATGGTTGTGACTGCTGAAGGTGAAGTTCCTGCTCCGGCTGGAATCCACGAAACATCTGAAGGTGTCCTAATCACTGTTGACGAGTCTGGTGTAATTACAAAGGTTGAGCAATCAACTTCTGAAACTGTTGAAGAAGCTCCTGCTACTGAGGAGGTTGCAATGGAAGAAGAGGTTGTTGTTGAGGTTCCTGAAGAAGTTGCTCCAGTTCTAACTGAAGAAGTTGTTCAAGCTGTTGTAGAAGCTCTTGCTCCTGTTATCGAGGAAGTTGCATCTATCGCAGAAGAACTAAAGAAAATGAAAGCGCAATTCCAAGCTTTCCAGAAGGAGCCTGCTGCTCCAAAGGTAAAACGAAACGATTTCACTGCTGAAAGATTGTCTGCAGTAGAACGTATCGCAAAAATCCGTAAACAAAAATAATATACTTAAAAATGTCTTATTCAAATCTCGCTGCTAACTTGGCAGCTTATACTGATGAAATGTCTTTCGAGGCGATTTCTAACGCAGTACTTCAGACAAAGTTGATGGAGTATGCTACACTACGTTCTGGTCTTCGCGCGGGAACTTCGGCTGTGAATATCATCGATGTTGAAATTGCTGCACAACCACGCTCTTGCGATTGGTCTGATAACGCAACTACAACTTTCACACAAGTTGATATCGTTATGAACGAACTTGAGTCAAAGCAATCACTTTGCCCAACTTCACTTCGTGAGTACTACCTTTCTGAAAAGCTTTCTGCATCTGCACACGCAGAGGAGGTTCCTTTCGAAGAGGCAATGGTAAACTTGTATACTCAGAAAATCAAGAACCATAACGAACTTCTATTGGCTACTGATCTTATCGCTAAGGTTGAAGCTGCTGGTACTACTACTTCTCAAACTGGTCCTTCTGATGCTGATTCTATCCTTTCTGACGTTTACGCTCTTGTAGACGCTATCGATCCAGCTTACGCTGGTCGTGAGGACTTGGTTGTTTTCATGTCTCCATCTAACTTCAACTTGCTACGTAGAGCACTTGTTGCTGCTAACCTTTACCACATTGCTCCAACTGACTCTAACGACGTATTGGATATCCCTGGTACTGGTTTCAAAGCTGTTAAGTTGACTGTTGCTGTTGGTGATATCAACACTATGATCGCTGGTCCTTCTAAGGACGTTATCGTAGGTTGCGGTCTTGAAGATGATTTCGATCAACTAAAGATGTGGTACTCACAAGATTCGGATCAAGTTCGCGTTATGGCAGCTTGGAGATTGGGCTTGGCGGTTGTTAATGCAGCTGCATGGTCTTACAACGGTCTTTAATTAACCTCCCTAAACCTTGGTAATGGGGCTTCGGCCCCTCTACCAAACTAAAAATAATCCATATATTATGTCGTGTTCAATCACATCGGGTATGACCCTAGGATGTAAGGATAGCCAGGGAGGCGTCGAGTACTTGTACATTTCCGATCTTCCAACTTATGACGAAATCGTTACTGACGTTGACGGTAAGATTGTTTCTCTAGATGCTGCTGGCGTTCCTACTTCTATCACTTGGTACAAGTATGAAACTCCTAAGCAAGTGAGCTCATTCCAAGAAACAATTTCTGCTGCTATCGAAGCGGGAACTGTTTTTTATGATCAACAAGCTACTTTTATTTTTAACAAAATGGAAGCTGCTAAAAGAGATCAAATCAGACTTCTTGCGCAGAACCCAAAGCTTCTTGTTGTCGTTAAAGACGGTAATGGTAAGTTCTGGTCTGTAGGCGTAACTCGTGGTGCTGAGCTTATTTCAGGTTCAGTTTCTACAGGTACTGCATACGGTGACAGAAACGGTGGTGAAATCGTGCTTCAAGGTTTGGAGCCAGATCCATCATACGAGTGCCTTGCATCTTTCGTAGGCGAGTAATCCTCACTATATCCATAAAAAAGAAGGGTATCTTTAATTAGGTACCCTTTTTTTATTTCTGATAATCTTTATTAATCCAGGTCTTTAGCCGATGGCAGTTTGCACAAAGTATTTGAAGGTTCTCTTCGCGGTTGTCTGATTTAATACCGTTTATATGGTCTATATCGAGCTGACACGGGTGGACTGGTACAAACCCGCATTTATTACATTCGTGTGCCTGGTGCCATTTGAAGTATCCGTATGGCTTTCTTTTAGCTTTGTTTTTACATTTCCTGGAACAATATATTTTATCGGATCTTCCGGTAAATTCATTGCTACAATACTTACAAGTTCGTGCACACATAATACAGTTATATATAATGTAGTTGCGCAATACTTGCAACAAGTATATCTTATATTGTAAAAATACTTATACTTGTATGACTTTTAACTTTGAAGAAGGGTATAGCATATCATTTAATGGCGATTACGGTGGTTATACTACTTATCGTTTGCAATTTATCTCAGACTATACAAATAAAGAACTGGTAGTTTTACCTGGTGATGCTAGAAAGTGGATTTGTGGTCTAAATCTAGTATTAGCTAATGAAAGGTATACTGAGTTTATACTAACACAGTGGTTTCCAGTACCAAGAGGTGGTCAATATTCTGGCTTCTATACATACAACTTATACGGCACAATGGATGCTGTAACTTCTTTAGAAGATTTTGTACCAGAAGATTGGACTACCCTAGACACTGGACTTATTAAAATTCTTACACCTGATGTGAATGGTAATATTAATCGTTACCAATATGAAAGTCCTAACGACGATGCACAATCATACGTAATATACAATCCATAAAATGCAAAAATATATTTTTAGATCACATAACTTTGAATCTATTCAGTTGCCGCAGATTACAGAACGTCGCGGACACGATTATGTAGATTTTGGTTCTAACAATCTCTACCCAGAGTTGCTTATCGAACTATACAACAATAGCGCGATGCACCACACTTGCATTGATGCTAAGACAGATGCCATCACAGGTGACGGTATTAAAAACTTTGGTAGCACTCCAATGAATACTAAGGGCGATACTTTAGATGAATTGTTTGAACGCATTGCTAAAGACTTTATGATTTTTGGCGGTTATGCTATTAATGTTATCTGGAACAAAGCAGGTGATGGTATTGCAGAGATGTACCACGTTGATTTTAACCGTGTGCGTTCTGGTAAAATGAATGAAGACGATATCATTGAAGAATACTTCTATTCTGCAGATTGGTCACAATCAAGAAAGTACAAGCCAGTAGCATACAAGTCTTTTGATGCTACGGATAACAAAGGTGACAATGCTTCTCAAATCTTCTACTACTTTGATTACACTGTTGGAAATTCATACTATCCGCTTCCCTCATATGTGGGCGCAATCAACGATGTAGATATCGATTCTAGAGTATCTAAGTTCCACGCTAACAACTTGAAAAATGGTTTGGCACCCTCTATGATGCTAACATTCCGTAATGGCCTTCCAGGTCAGGAGGAGCAAAATGAGATTTACAGAGACATTGATCGCACATTTGCAGGTGAAGAAAACGCAGGTAAATTCTTTATTAACTTTTCTGAACCTGGTCGCGAGCCACAGGTGCAAACTATCGAAAACGCGAATTCAGATTATTACGTAACTCTTGAAGGCCGCATTACATCTCGCATCTTAACTAGCCATAGGATTACTTCTCCTAAGTTGTTGGGTCTGTATGACGCATCTGGCTTCTCTAACAATGCAGATGAAATCCAGACGGCATTTAATCACTTCTTGGGTACTGTTATTATTCCTGAGCAAAAGAAGCTACTTAAGTCTCTACAAAAACTGGTTTGGTATTTTGGTATGACTGTTAAGCTTGAAGTAGACCAATCAGATATTTTGTATACGGAAACGATTGAAACAACACAAACACAAATTACAGATATTACAGAATAATGGCTACAGCTCTTTTTATCACTGAAGAAAAACTAAAATCGTTTACAGCGATTGATGAAAATGTAGAACCAGTATTGCTTTATCCTTTTGTATTGCAAGCACAGGATTTACACCTACAACCTTCTCTTTCTACAAAACTTTACAATGCTGTTAAGAATTACGTAGTTGACAATGTTGTTAATGGCACACCAATCCCAGCTGACTATAAGACGCTATTAGACGATTACTGTGCACCTGTTGTTGTACACTATACATACTACTTAGCTCTACCATCCCTAAAGTACAGAAGCACTAATAAAGGTGTTTTAAGCGGTTCTTCAGAGGTTGCACAAGGTATTTCACTTGATGAACTACAATACTTCCGCAACACTGTTTTTGAATCTGCTAAGTTTTATGATGAAAGATTACGCGATTACTTAAAAGCTAATTCAAATCTTTATCCTGAATACGGATCATTTACAAATAAGGACGGTATGGCCGCTAATCGTGGTACCGCATACTACACAGGTCTTGTAGTCCCACGTTCAATTAAAAATACATTTGATGATTGTGATACCTCATATGGTTCTTGCACTCCGCCAATCTACTAAAAAAACTGAAACTAACATTAAAAAGTTAGAACTATACTTCCAGAAAAGTGAAAGCAAAAATCGATCTAATACTAAATAAATGGTTGTCCCGCAAACTAATGGTGTTTTTTATTGCTACTGCACTTACATTAGTTGGACAAGTAGATAGTCAGGATTGGGTTGATGTTGCGCTTATTTACATTGGTACAGAAGGAGCGATTGATTTTGCAACAAGACTTAGAGGCGTTAGATTACCTGAAGGTAAAGATGCAAAAGAAAACAATTCAATCTAAAAGTATATCTTAAAATATAAAATAAACTATTATTAAAATGAGTTTACAAAACCACGAATCATCTTACATCCAAGCCGTCTCTAACAGATGGGATGTAGCACTTCCACAAAGAATGGAAGCTGTTGCTGCTCCTGCAACTTTTGACGAAGAATCAACTCTTTATCTTGATACTGCAGCTACTGTAGTATTTCAACCTTCAGGTCAAGGTTCAACTGTTTCTGTTTCTTTTGCAGCTGGTTGGATTCCTGTAAGAGCAATCGCAGTTACTTCTGTTTCTGCTGGTAATCTATACAGAGCATACTAATATGTTTTACGCTATTGCAAATACCGTCGTAAGGATTGTCAATGGCATTCCTGCTCCAATCATTCCGATGATTTGGAACCTAAACACCAATCTTTGGGAAAATGAAACTAGAACCTGGAACTAATGAGTCAACTAGGAGATAAACTTATCAAAGATACATTCCCGGGGATTATTAAAACTTCGGATGAAGGCGCTGTTGGTTCAGTGCCTAAAAGACTTCAAGATGGTGAAGGTAATAACTTACCAGTTGATGTTGCGTCTAGCGGTATGCGTTATTACGGAACACAGGACTTTACTAATGCAGTAATCACAGGTATTGAATCAGCTGCAGGTACATCTGGAACTGACGGAACATCTGGAATTAATGGTGCTGCTGGAACATCTGGAACTGACGGAACATCTGGTTTAGATGGTGCTAACGGAACTTCTGGATCGTCAGGTACTTCAGGCGGTGGTGGAGGTGGAACATCTTATACTTTACAATCTTTACCTCCACTAGCTCGACTATCTGGTGATGAAAGCTGGTCAACTTGGGTTGCAACTACTGGCTATACTAGAACTGGAATTAATTGTAATGATACAATAGCTCAAGTAGCAGTATTTAATTTCCCTGCAGACAGAAAGCTTCAAAAGATAAAATTCTATGTTCACACTGCTCAAGCCGGTGCTACATTTGAAGTAGGTCTTTACAAACTTGCATTAAATACTAGTGGCGTAAATGAAGTGATAGTTGTTGGTGATAAAATCCAAGACATAGCTCTGGCTATTGATGGCTCAACTACTGGTATTAAAGAGATTGTTTTATCTACACCATACATTGCAGATGGAACTGAACCATACAATCACATTGCTTTTGTTATTAAAGGTGACACACCAGGGACTTTTATTTCTGGTTGGAACCAGGGTGTTTGGTCTGGTAATGGCGGAAATGATAATTCAGGTACGTTTTACCGTATTGTTGGTTGGCAAATTAGTAATCTAACACCTGGTGGCTTATTGGAATCATATGCTGATGCATATTACACCGGCTTAACCGGTAACCCTGCATACGTACTTATAGCTTAACAATATGGAAAGAAAAGAAATATACACAATGAAACCAGATGGTTCATTCGAAATTGAAGTTCAAATGATTGAAACAAATGAACCTACTGTAGAAGAGCTAATTGCTGACAAAGAACAGCAACTACTTGAAATGTACAATGAGCTACAAGCTCTTAAAAATAATCAATAATTATGGCCTCATTAACAGGACAATCAATTAATACAAGCTATAACGGTCTCTTAAAGACTGATGGTAACACAGCCCTCCCAACTGGCTATAATGTTGCTACTATCACTGATGGTGAAGGTAATGCAACTGGATTTAAGTTGGGTCAAGAATATATCGTAATCGAGCCTCTTAACGGTGGTCACATCTATGATGTTGGTGCTGAGAATGGTTTCACATTTGGACCTGGAGGTCTAACAGCTTCTGGTTCTTGGGATTTTACATCAGCAACTGTAGCTGGTTTGCCAAGTTCACCGTCTGGTCTTGTACCAGGTACTGCAGCTAACTCAATGGTATCTGATCCAAACTTGACAACTATCCCAGCACAAGCTGATAGTATCAACAACATCGCAATTGGTAACGATGCTCAAGCAAATGGCGGTGGTGGTTTTCCACGTCAAAATATTGCAATTGGTTACCAATCTCGCTCAAACAGTGAGAATGGTCTTGCAGTAGGAAACAATGCTCAAGCTGGTACATACGGTACTTCGGTTGGTGCTGGTGCGTTTTCTTTCGGTCTACGTGGTTTTGCTGGTGGTCTTTCAACTTCTGCAGGCTCTTTTTCAACAGTAGCGATTGGAAACTATAGCAACGCAAACCACGAAGGTGCAGTTTGTATCGGTGGCTATGGTGCTAACTCAAATGGTGACTTTGCAATTGCTATTGGTCGTGAAGTGCAAGCTACTACAGACGGTATTGCTTTGGGTCGACTAGCTAACGCATCTGCTACGGGCTCTGTGGCTTTGGGTCAAGGTGTGGCAGCTTCTACTGCTAACACAGTGACTATCAAGAAACTTCAAATGCTTGACTACGCAACTCTTGACTTTGCTGATGATGCAGCTGCTGCAACTGGCGGTATCCCATTAGGTGGTGTCTACCACACATCAGGCGCACTTAAAATTCGCATCGTATAAAACGAATATATATTAAAATAAACTATTATTATGGCTTTACAATTTCAAACTCCAATCACACTTGAGAACGGTATTACCCTTACAAGTGCATACGGTCGTGTGACTGCACAGGACGAATATATCGGCACTATGCTTCAAGCATATGTAGAACTATTTGTTTCTGAAGAAGCATTCACAGCGGGCGCGAAAGGCATCCAAACTGGTGTTTTCAATCCATATGCTTCTGTAGCGTATGACAGATCTACAATGGGTGTTGATATTCTTGATCTTGCACACGATGCTCTTGTTGCGTCTCTTGCAGCTCAAAATATCACTGCTACAAAAAATCTTTAATATTTTTTGAAACATTGTAAGTACAATGGTATATAAGATATAGTTTTGAATGATTAGTTTCATTTTTGATTTTTTTTTATTTTAGTGCTTTGTTTTGGGGAAGGTCCTGGTAGAAATACCGGGACTTTCTTTTTTTTTGAAACATTATCTACAAGCGCGCGTATAATAGTTGTCTTATTTCAGTTATGGTTGGGGTTCCCCTGACCTTAAAGCCTCGCGCCCTCCGCGGGGCTTTTAAATTATAATAACATACTCTTTTTATGATTTTGCAATAGTTAAGCAAAACTGGTAGGTATATAAAATATCTTATTGTACTTCTGTTTGAAACATTTTACAGAAGTTAAATATAAATAAGTGTTAAACATAATATTATTAAAATGAAAAAAGAAGACAACGCAAAAGGTGGTCACACAGCATCACAAAAAGTTTACTACTGTTATGATTGCCAGTCCATTGGTCAAGGTCAGAAAATGGTATCACATCATTTACAGGGCTGCAGGGGCCAAGGTCGTAAGACTAAAAAGTCTACAGAGGCACTAAAGCATCGTTTAGAAGAAGCTAAATTTAATACAGACCTTTGGCATAAACAAAAGGTAGAAGCTGAACTACGTATTGAATACAAAGAAGCTAAGCAACGTATTTTGGATTCGATTCAAGAAATGAGATCAATTTTCGGTACTGAGTTCCAAGCTACACTTGAGGCGTACTACAAACAGATCTGGTAATTATGTATTACATTTATCACATACCTGGAATTAAAGTTGGATGTACAACTGATATTGTTACTAGAGTTAAACAACAAAATTTTACAGACTATGAAGTATTAGAAGAGCATGTAGATATTTATTTAGCTTCTGAACGTGAAATAGAACTTCAAAAGCAATATGGATATCCAGTAGACACAATTCCCTATTGGAAAACTATTTTTAATGCAAATCAAAAAAAATCAGCTGATACTAGAAAATCTAATGGATATTACTATAGTGATGCATGGAAAGAAATTAATATTAAAGTATCAGCATCTCTTAAAGCAAATCCTAATACTATTGAAACATGTAAGAAAGCTGCTCAAGCTTCAAAGTTAGCAAATCAAACGTTTACAGATGAAGAGGTACTTAATATTAGAAATAAATATTACAACAGCACTTTATCACCTAAGTTGTTTTGGGAAACACATTATCAAAATGATCTTACATATTCTAATTTTTGGAATATTTTATCAGGTGAAAGTTATAAACATTTACCTTTACAAGAAGTAGATCATTTACAACGTGCTAAGGATAATAATGTTTATAATACCGGCGGTGCTCAAATGGCTCGCGAGGTATTAGGTCATTTTACAGATGTTGAAGTAATTCATTGGAGGAATCGATGTGCTAATACTAATCGTTATAAAAAAATATGGCGAGAAGAATATACCGGTAATGCAAGATATCATGCTTTTTGGAATATGGTTACAGGTAAAAAATATACACATTTACCACTATAATGGAACAGAAAGAAGCAATCCGCAAAGCACTAATGGAAACTAAACTAAATCCATTAGATGAACTAGAACTGTGGCTTCAACGCCACGAGCCCTTTCATTGTATTACACAATATCTTTATCATTATGAAATAGTTGTAGATAAAGTTACAGAGCTATTCGAAGAAGCACTTGAATCTGAGGATTACGAGTTTTGTGCAAAACTTAAGGGTTTGCAAGAACTTGCTGAACAAAGAAGTATAAAAATCGATGGAATGCTTACTTGGGATTCAGATGATGATTTTGAGTTATGAAAAAAACTAGAGGAATACCAGATAAAATAATATTTACAAACGTTATGAATTTTAAACCCGAACATAAACAAATATTACTAAAGCATCTAAAAAATGTAATGCTTAAAATTAACAATGATGAGTTGACTGTAGAGCAAGCAGCTACTACACTCGATGGTATCGCTGAATCAGTTTTCAAACTAAAGCGAAGTTATAACAATGACTGAAGAAAGATTTAAGTTTATTGAAGCCCTTTTTGATGATGAGGATCTTGTAGCATTTGGTAATTCAGATGCTACAAGCAATAAACCTATTGATCCTATTCCCTATTTTTTAAATACAAATGCTGAAAAGTTTTGCATTAATCCTTTGAGGGAATGGCGCAAGACTGAAAATGTTACTAAGATAGTTTCATTACTATTTGAAATGGATGAGGGTGGTTACAGTATTGAAGAGCAAATAGATATGTTTAACAAGTCTGGTTTGCCTTACACTACAATGGTTAAATCAGGTTCAAAGTCTGTGCATGTTATTGTTAGGTTTGAAGAACCAATTGAATCTGCTAAATGGCAAAGACAATGGTGGGAAGCTATTGCAGATGCACTACTTCAACATGGCATTATCGCTGACAGACGTGCAAGACTTGTAGTACAACTTTCTAGAGTGCCAAACTCCATTAGAAGCAACGGAAATGTTCAGGAGTTAGTATGTATTAAAAAAAGAATTGGGTTCGATACAATGCGCGAATGGCTATCCAAACACAACATTGAAGTCCTACCTCCAAAGGAACCCACACCAAGTACATATGTTGCAGGTACTAATGACCATGTTTCTAATCTAACAAAGTTTGAAACTGCAAACCGTTGGACGGCTGAAGCTAACAAAATGTCTTACAGTGTTTATATGGAAACGGGTGCACATATGTGGTTGTTTGATTTTGGAAAGAATTGCTGGAAGGTTGACTTAGCAGAAAACATTGCAGTAGCTATGGCTCAAAATCAATGGGGTGTTCGATACAAAGGCACTAACGGCGGGGGTCTCATAGAAACTATTGTTAAACAAGGTTGGCAGTTTGGATATAATAATGCTATAAAACAATACCAATTAAAATGAACTATTCAATAAATCACGACTTGTTAAAAGACGAGTATATACTAACTCTTAAGGGGTCTAAGCAAACTGCAAGCTGGGTTGCCTTGTGCTTCATAGTACACTGGACAAAAGAACGCGGCTATGCTGATTTCCATTCTACCGCTTTTGCTAACTCATGGAACTGGAAACCTAGCACGGTTAAAGATGCATTGGAGGGTTTGGTAGGAGCTGGACTTATCAAATGCACTCGCGAGTACAGTAGGAAAGGTAATATTCCTCGTCGCTACGTTGCAAAAAGGTATGTCCCCAGGGGCAAAAAGGTATATCCCCAGGGGAGCAAAGGTATAGCCCCAGGGGCTAACAATAATAATGATAATTATTATAATACAGGTAAGTCGCTTTCTAACGACGCTCCTTCCCTGATCTCTCCCCCTGAAATGAAACAAAACACACAAGACACACTATACTGGGAAACAATATTAAAACAACACACAAAGAAATGAGTAGACTAGCACTAATTAAAGCTGGCTTCAAAGACGGGGCTACACTAAATAGAATTCCACACGAGGTACTTGATGGATTAGAAATGGATATCATCAAGACCTGGAACAAACAAAAAGCCATCACAGACCCGACAATGAAATCGGTAGTGAATGAACTGCGCGAAACATCGGCGCAGACCGAAGCGCTCGCGGGTTTGGTGAGGGCCATCGTAGATGCGCCCGAGCTTGATCACGCAGAAGTAGACCTTGAAATCTTTAGACTTAGAACACGAGCTCAGTTCAAAGTGATGGAACAATTGATGCTTTTGGGTGAAGAGAATGAAAAGGACAAAGCTCGTCTTTTCAGACGCCTTGATGAACTAAGAGAAGAAAAGGATCAGACTTGGGCAGAACCTGTAAACGCCCTAAACTGGGAAGCACTTGAATCTGCAGAGCTTGATGAGATTAACCTGCATATTGATTGGTTCCGAAACAATGAAGTGCCTATTAAAAAGAAAGTACTATACTCTTTCATTGCAACTACAAATGGTGGTAAAACAATCATCAAAAGCTGGATGGCATATGAACTTCTTAAGGTTGGTGCAAACGTGCTTTATTTGGCCCAGGAGGAACCCTACAGTGATACTATACGAAGAGTATACCAAAACACTTTAAACATCACAGAGAAAGAATATAGAGACCGTACATTAGATGGATTCCAATCAATAGGTGAAGAATACAATAGAATGGCTTCTGAATTAAAATTGGGTCAATTCTTTGTAGTTGAATGGCCAGGTATTGGTATTGATAAGATTGAAAAGTATATCGAACGCCACCGTGAAATTCAAGGAGAAATTGATGTTATTATTATTGACTACGGTAAACTTGTAGAAACTAAAAATAAAAACAAAATAGATAAAGAGTACGAACGCATTGGATCAATCTTTAAAGAGTTAAAGCAATTGGCTATGAAACAAAATGTAGCTGTGATTACTTCGGTTCAGCTGAACAGAGAATCTAGCAATGCAATGATTAGGAAAAATCAAACGCCAACTCTTTCAGATGTTGCAGGAGCTTATGAAGCAATGCACCATGCTAACTATGTTTGGTCAATCAGTAAGAAACAAATACCCACAGATTCTTTACAAGTTGATTATAGAGACCCTTTAAGAATTCTTGGTACTTTTACATTGCATGTTCAAAAACAAAAATATGGAAATCTTAAAGAAGGTGATTTTCGTTCTTTTATTTGGCGTGCCGATCACACTTTAGAAGAAACCAATATATCACATATTAACGAACCAACAATTGAAATGTAATGGATAAAAGAAACGAACAATTCTACTACTCAGCTGGAAAGTCAATGGCTGACAAACTAAACAGACTTCAAGATGCTATCGAGTTCCTCGACGATGTAATCTTAAACCACAAAAGTCCAACAGCCCGTAAGGATGCTAGGGCTGAGCGTGTTGCACTCATTCGTCAGTGTGAGGCAATCCACGCGCATTTCATTAAAATGTGTGCAGGATTGATTTATGACGACCTGGAGCTTGCTGCATACAAAGCTGGCTTTCAAAATAAATAATATAATAGTAAACTTTTTAACAGAGATACATATAATATTATGTTCAGTTACTTTGAAGCAGATGAGATTGGGAAAGCAATGTATAGGAAGAAACTTTCTAGACAAATCGAAGACCTGTATTTCCATCTGATATCAATAGACGAATTCGAGGGTACCCTTGTAGATTTCGTTGAACAAACAAAAAGGGATATGATTCAAGTTGAAAACTACGAAGGAGTTGCGGCTCTAGAAGAGATAAGTAAAAAAAAAGGATGGTTATAAAAATTAACGAAGGATTTCACACGCTGGTTGATATTGAGAGTTTAAGCGATAATGAAAAGTTGTTTGCAGCGTATCTAAGTGAAATATATACACAAGTAGAATCCGATACTTATCTCTTCTTCGTATCTCTTGATTTGAGAACACTCTTGAACCTACACGAACGATGGGATCCCACAAGAGCATGGACTAAAAAGCGGTATCCCAACCTATTCAAAATGTATGACTGGGTATTCTTAGATTACAACAATATCGGAGTACGCCCTAAGTACATTAGAAACCAGTGGGCAAATGGATTAACAAATCCAGAGTTAGCGAAAGAACCGTTAACGTCTACAGAAATTACGGAGCCCCGCCTCGAAGCTATGTGGTGGTATCTCCTAGGAACTTTAGCGCACAATCCCGTTTCAGAATTCGGCATTCGCGAAACTATGAATGTGCAAAGAGCTTTCCGCTTCCACCGCGATTACATCATTCAACTTGATGAACAGTGGGAGATTAAAGAAAGAAAGAAGAAAGATGTCAGTAGAACAGTGGATAAATAAAAACTATCCAAATATAATAGAGTGGGCACAAAACATTACCAAGAGTGATGAACTATCAGAAGACCTAGCACACTATGCGATTGAAACTTTCTTGACGCACAAAAGACTTCAAGAGATTATTGAGAAAGAAACTGCGGACCCCGGCTTCGGGCATTGCCGTGGTTTCATTCTTGCAATTATGAGAAATTCGTGGCATGGAGCTAAATCAGAGTTCACTCGATATTACAAGGCCCACCGCGCGGATATTGGTCACCGTAAGAAGAACATTACAGAAGAAGAATTCTTAGTGCGCCTCGAAGGGATCGTCCGCTCAGACTATGATTTCCAAAAAGATTTTATGGTAGAAGCAATCACCGGAATTTTAGAAGAGATGGAAATCGACAATAAATCATTGTGGTATAAAGGTCGCCTTTTCAAAATGTGGTTGGATACACCGAACTTTAGTAAACTAAGCCGCGAGACCGGAATCCCAAGAACCTCAATTTCAAATGCGGTAGAAGACGCGAAACTTTACATATTATCAGAACTTAAAAAAAGGAACATTGATTATGACTTATAAAATTTATCATATACCAGGCGTTAAGATTGGCATGACTAAATATATAGAATCTCGTATTAGACAGCAAGGTTTCAAAGAGTATGAAATTCTAGAAGAACACGAAGATGAAGCGGTAGCCGAGGTTAGAGAAGTTGAGTTGCAAAGACAGTACAATTACCCGGTCAATGGGAAGTACTCAAAAACTGTAAGACATCACTTAACACACGAAGACCGTGTAAGAGGTGGTAAAAACTCACCATTCGGAACTTTTGAAGTTTGTAGCAAGGGCGGATTAAAAGGTGGCCAAACAAATAAAGAATCCGGACACATGTCTAGATTGGGAAGTCAATGGAAAGGCAAAACACAAAAAACTATGGAATGCCCACATTGCGGTAAGGTAGGTGGGAACGCTATGAAAAGATGGCATTTCGATAACTGTAAAAATAAAAACTAAACTATGATTTTTAACATCCTTGGCTTAGCAGCCCTCGCACACCTAATGGTTGATATCTTCCAATACTTAGAGATCAACTTTAAGCCGTTTAATTGTAACTTATGTATGGGCTTCTGGC
>Ga0208897_1000701_pt1 | contig 14830 bp, 18 predicted proteins | sample ColrivemetaGS697_FD_187594 | JGI IMG/M metagenome (GOLD analysis project Ga0208897, IMG submission 187594) | Estuarine microbial communities from the Columbia River estuary, USA - metaG S.697 (SPAdes) (version 2) | ecosystem: Environmental > Aquatic > Marine > Intertidal zone > Estuary | place...
GTAAGGAGGTCGGCGCAGAGCATTTTTCGGCCATCGGTGAGATCGACAGGGCTGGCGACATGGCGGGGGTTGCCGTGTTCGGCTTGGACGGCGGCGAGTTGCGCGGCGAGTTCGGGACTGAAGACCAAGGCGAGGTCTTTCGCGGTCTCGTAGCTCACGGGCTGCTGGATGAGGTCGGCGAGTGTCATGGTATGGCGGCGGCGAGGGCTGTCATGAGGTTGGAGACACGGGTGTTGAAAAGGGTGAGGTTAAGGGATTCGCCGATTGAAAAGAAAGACAAGCGGGCACCGTGAACATTGGAAAGCACCCCGTCATTATTGCTTGCAAAAACATAATTATTAAGAGAAGAGGGGGTTGCGCTTGATCTTGTTATGGTTGTCTCGGCTGTATTTGGTCGCTTAAAAGAAAAAGAGGCTGCGAAAGAACGGCTTGCGCCATAAAAACCTAATGCGGTGGCCGAGGCGGTAGTAGTTCCAGTGGACGAGCTATTTAATCTTGAATAAACAAGTCCGCCGCTAGTTAATAAATCGGACTGGACGAAAGGAGTGGCCTGATAATGCCCTATCCAGGTTTTTGTCCCAGAAGATGTTGCATTTTGATAAATAGAAATGTGGCAATTATTTTGAGGGTCAGAATTTGATGGGCGGTTTGTATTTAGATATTTTGTTGTGCTGTTTCCAATTAAACCAGTTTTTCGGTTGAAGTCAGCGGTGACAAAGTTGTTATTTGTCGGGGCCGTGCCGACGAGAGGGACGAGTGCGCCTGAAAGAGTCCGCGCCCCTGCCAAAATGCAGGATGATTTGAGCGCAAGCCACAGACCATCGCTCACACAACCCGAGATGAAATTTTGGTATGCAGTTTTGACGGCGGATTCTAAAGGTTGGCCGTCTGCTGATTCAACGGCGGCGATGTAGTCGGCGGCGATCTGAGCGGCGTTTACCCCTGCCATCGTCGGCACGCGGAGGGGGGAGAGTTGGCCGTATAAAGGGCTAAGCATAGGTCAGATTCGCCTTGCTTGACCACGCGCCGGTGGCGGAGCTTTCGGTGCTGGTGGTGCCTGCGGCGTTGAAAATGGTTCGGGAGATTTCCCAGGCGGCGCTGTCGTAGACGCTGCCGTTGTTGGGGAAGTCGGCGTAGAGGAGGAAGCCGAGGTAGGTGGTGGTGCCGTCGGCGGAGATGTCGAAGGCCCAGACGCGGTCGGGGGCGTCTTTGGTGCCGGCCAGTTTATACACCTCTCCCGTGCTTGGGTTGCGCGAATAGAGTCGCCGGTCGGCGTGGTTCACACAAATTTCTCCCAAAGCCAAATCTGTGGCGAGTGGGACCTTCGACGCTACGGTCGAGGATTTGGGCTTGATGATGGGATTTGCCATGTGGCGGGTTTTGTTTTGCGGAGTTTTGAACCCCCGCTTGGCGAGGCGCTATTTGAGCGCCCCGCCGGGGTTGGTGGGCTGGTTAGTAGGTGCCGCCGTCGATGCTGGCCTCGAGGCTGTCCAGGCGAGCGTCGAGCGCGTCGTCTGCACTGGCGCGGGCGGTTGCCTCGCTTGTGATGTTGCTTTGCAGGCTGGTGTCAGCGCTGGCGCGAGTTGTCGCTTCGGCGGTGATGTTCGACTGAAGGGTCGTGTCAGCGCTGGCGCGTGTGCTCGCCTCGGCGGTGATGTTCGACTGAAGGGTCGTGTCGGCGGCTGCGCGGGCAGACTCTTCGGCGTTAATGTCGGCCTCAGCTGCGGTTACGCGGGTGGCAAGGGCTGTCGCGGCGGACTCGACGGTGTCGATGCGGCCACCGAGGGCGGTGTCGGCATTCGTGCGGTTCGTGACTTCGGCTGCGAGAGCGGCGTTGTTGCTGGTCACATAACCGGCGAATGCGGAATCGTTGGTCGTGTCGACCGAATTGATCAATGTGACGATCTCGGCGAAGGTGTCCTTGTCGGCATCAGCGGCGGAGAGGATCGCATCGATGCGGCCTTTTTCAGTCGTGATCTTGCCGTCGAGGGTTGTGTCTGCGCTGGAGCGAGCGGAGGCTTCTGAGCTGATCGCGGCGGCGCGGTCGATGATCTCTTGAGCAAGGTTCGCGGCGATGACGCCTTCAGCTGCGGTGGCGCGGCTGATCTCGTTATTGAGGTTTGTCGTGAGGGTCGAATCCGCTGCGGAGCGAAGCGAAGCCTCGGCTGCTACTGCATCGCTAACGAAGGTCTTCTTTGCGAAGATGTGCTCGCCCGCGATCGGGAGAACGCCTTCGGCTGTGCCGATGAAAAATGACTTATTTGTGGAGTCGAAGGCGACTTCCCCGACTTGAAGCGACACCGGAGAACCGGAACCGCGCTTGATGCGAATGATAGGATTAGGCATGACTAATTAGGTGGAGTTGGTGGTTTTGGTTTTGGCTGTTCGTGGGTGGGTGATTGTCAAAAATTACCGGCATCGATGACGGGGATCATGAGGGCGTAGGCGGCTGCGGAGGGTGACCAGCGGTAGGGCATGCCTTCGTCCATCGCCATATACAGGCGGTCCGTTTTTCCGACGCTCGGGAAGCTCGAACGGTTCGGGTATTCGACGACGCTCGGCGGGAGCGTGAGATCGAACGAGGAGAGGTCGAGCGTCTGGGTTAGGTTGCTTTCGGTGATTGTTGTCATGCGAATGCAAGAGTCTCCCGGTTAGCCCACGAGCCGGTGGCGGAGGCGGTGGCGAGGATTTGGCCGGCGGCAGAGAGAGTGGATCGGCGGATCGTCCAGGTGGTGGCGGTCTCGGGGAGTGCTGGCGCGGCGGGGCGGTCGGCATTGAGGAGGCGGCCGCTGTAGGTGGTGAGGCCGTTGGCGGATTGGTCGAAAGCGTAGAGGTAGAGGGTGGGATCGATCGGCGGCTGGACGGTGCGGAGGCCGAGGGCGGTGCAACTGATCTGCATTCCGCTGGCGGGCGCGGAGTCGAAGGTGATGGTGCCGGTGGCTTCGCTGACGAGGTAGTCGGTGGTGGGGGTTTGCGTGACGCCGTTGAGGGCGACGAGGACATGCTCGGGGTCAGAGCTGACTAGGCCGTCAATCGGAAATGTGACGCTGGTGCCGTCGCCGATGCGGACGGTGGTGTTGATCTGAAGGCCTGGGGCCGAGGCGATGATGTAGGACGAAAGGCCGGTGATTTCGGTGGCGGCGTGGGTGTGGACCGTGTCGGCTTTGCTGGCGAACTCGGCGGAAACCCAGAGGTCATAAGCAGGCGAACCAATCTCAGGGCGGAAGAGCGCCCAGGAAAAGTGACCGGGGGGATAACCGGGGTTATTCGGGTTGCTGACGCGAATGTAGAGGAGGCCGTCAGTGTAGGTGACGACATCGTTGTAAGTGTAATCGAGCCCGTTGTTGTAGGCTCCGCGATAGGTGACAGGCTCAGGCTGGAGGGCGGTGTCGGCGAGAGCGCCTTGGGCGGCGGTGGCTTTGCCGTCGATTTCGGACTGGAGGGTGTTGATCGCGGCGGCTGCTTCGGCGATGGAGTCGAGCGCGGCTGGGTCGAGGTTCGCGGCGAGAAAATCGATCCTTTGGCCGAGGGCTGTGTCTGCGCTGGCAAGGTCGGCGAGGTCGGCATCGAGGCCGGTGATCTCGCTCTTGAGGTGCGTGTGGGCGGATGGCGCAAAAGTGGACGGCTTGCCGGTGAGCGATGACCAATCGACGGGCGGGGAGACGGCGACGACGGCGCTGGCGAAGTCGGTGATCTGGCTGGCGGTGTGCGTGTGGGCCGAGGGAGGGAAGGTGGCGGGCTTGTTGAGGACGCTGTCCCAGGTCGGCGGCGGGGCGAGCTGCGCGATGGCTTGCGCGGTGCGCAGGGGGGTCATCCATTTTTCGTTGTCGGTGCCTGCTTCGGCTTGCAGTTGCGTGGCTTTGCCGTCGGGGAGCGCGGCGGGGGTGGCTTCGTCGCCGAGGATGACGCTGTTCTGAATTTCGACTTGGAGGGTGGCGGTGCGGAGTGCCTGGCTCGGTGCGGTCCAGCGGATCTCGAGGAAGGCGGCGATGCTGGCAGGGTCGAGAGAGAAAGCGGCCTCGACCGGCAATGTGTTCAAATCGAGGATTGTTTGGCCGGGGGCCGCAAGAGCTAGAAAATTGGAGTCGGAGAAGGAGGACTTGAGCGCGACGGTGGTCTGGGTGCCGAGGATGGGATCGACGGCCACGCCGTTCTCGACGAAGACGACCTCGAGCGGCACCTGGTCGCGGCGTTTCAGCACGAGCGTCTGGAGCGCGACATTCGACGCGGCGGACTTCACAAACCGCCGGTTTTTTGAATCGAGGAAAAGTTTCATGCCGCTCGAACGAGCGGCGGGTGTCAAATCGAGCGACTCTCCGAGCGTTTACTGGAGCGGCTCGGAAGGATTAACCACAGAGGACACAGAGGGCACGGAGACGGATTCCCATTTGCCAATCGGGCAGCGTTCGGTGGCCATTCGGAGTTTTGCCCAGGTGGAGCATCCGCACTTGCGGCAGCGGCCTGTCTTGTTAAGTGCCTGCGCGTCCCATTCGGGACAGGCGCGGCAAATGGCTTCGCGGGCGGCGAGTGCTTCGGGGGGGGTAGTCGCGAAGCCGGAAAGGGCGAAGCTGTGCGCGGCGTTTAAAGCCGAGCGCATTTGCTTATGCGACTCACGCAAACTTTCCGGCATTTTATTCATGAAATCCTCGTAGGTCATGACACGGTGACGGTGAAATTGAAATCCGTTGGCGGCCCCATAAATGGCGGGACGCATTCCGCTGAGATTGTAAAATCATAAGACCCAGCCGGATTTAAACTGGTTATATTAACTGAATCAGAACCTGCTACGCCGCAAATATCGGGACTTCCCTCAAATATGAATTCAAATGTGCCGGATACGCCAAGAGAAAGCGTCCAACAGCATCCGCTTAACCTGCCGTTTGTTGAGCCCCTGTTAATATTTATGAGATACAAATTCGTTCCGACTGCACCAGAGCCGAATGCATCCCACGAATCAGAGCAAATGCGCGGCGGAATGTTTGGAAATGGAACAAGATCACAATTACCCGATGGGCAAATAATCGGTGGATATTGAAACTCCGTAAGGCTTCCGACTTGATCCCCAGATAGAGAGAAATTGAAATTACCAAGAAACGGAGGGCAATCGCGGCATGGCTGGAAGTCCTGCGGGCTAGAACACGCACACTCCACCGCGCGGAGGCCTTTGGGCGAGTCGGTCTTGATCTTGATCTTGTTGGCGGATGTTCGACCGAGGGTCATTTTTTGAAGGCAGAAGGATGAAGGATGAAGGAAGAAAAATCTTTCCGGTTTTCGGTCTCAGGTTTCCGGTTTTGCATTAGCATTTCTCTGTTGGGAGCCATTCGATGCGGCCAAATTTGATTCCTAAAACGTAAATTCCGCCTCCGGCAGGCGGTGGAGGAATCGGCGAGACCACATACAACTCTCGGGTGGCATGCCCGCCTAGACCAACAGTGCCCGCCGATTTTAGTAGATTTTCTGAACCGTGCGGCGTGGCCTCATTGACGATTACCGTGGCTGCGACAAAATTCTGCATTAAATCTCTTGCGGATATGCTATAAGGATACCCTGTCGGGGAGTCCAGCTGCGCGGATTGTGAAAAGTCGTGCGGAGGGTTCATATGTCTGGGACTGACCTCCAGTTGCTTTCGTTTTTGTATTTTTCCCCGTAAGGGGTGCTTTTAAAGCTAACAAGTTCCCATTTTGGATCGCCGATTTCTACAGGAGTTCCAAAACTTGTTTTTGCATAAATCTTGCTAAAATTAGGATCGGCGGCAGGGGCTGAATAATGGCCAGAGGGGCCGTCCGTAAATGTTAAAACACTGGCCGTCTTTGAAATACCTTTGCAAAAATAAGGCTCTGCGTTGTCTTGCACTGTATCGTTGCCTTCTTCATCGGTGGTGACAACTGTGAAGGTGCGCATGCCATTTAGCGTCATTAGTTCAAACCCAACGGTTTCTGTATTTGTCATGGTCTAAGAATTTTTTGTTTAGGGAATTGGTCGGTGGCAATCCATTTTACCCCGTCCCATTTTAAATATTGGTCGGGTTTTTCGCCTGGCATAATCGGCGCTTTTAATTTTACGGAGCGTTGTTGGTGGCCCCCGGCGGCTGCATTCTCTGTGATTACGAATTCTTCCAGATTAAAATCGGGTGCAGCATAGACGAAATTCTTATCGAGGTCTCGACCGCGAATTGCGTAGGGATATCCCCCGCTCGCGGCAGATGCCGCGCGCTGGGCGAGAGCTTCAAAAGATATCGGCGGGTTAGTCATGTTGTGGGGGGGAGTTCGACGAACAGGCCGAAATAGAGGTTGTATGTTACCGAATAGGTTGCGGAGTAAATGCTGATCGTTGGCGTGAAACTTTGCGAGGAAAGTGACGATAAAAACTGCGTCGCAAGGGGGGATTTTAATTCTGTGGTGTCTTGCTCGTATTGGCGACCAAGATTAAAAATTTCGTTTGCGGCCCATTGATTTTTTGTTTGTTTAATAGTTAATGGGCGCGACAAAATTGGAATTGTTACTTGCCCATCGAATGTCTCACTAACAGTGCCAGATTCGGCAATGATCTGGATTTTTTTGGAGGCAAAGCGATATTCCTCGCGTAAAGGGAACAATTTCCGGCCGTTTTCGTCGCGAGCCCACTCCAAAAAAGATACCTCGAAAATTAAATCGACAGACTGCTGAAAAATACTTTCATCCTGTTGTGGATCAAATATTTTGTAGCCTGTTGCTGATATTTTTTGAAATGGCGATGTGTCAAAACTAATGATTGGGTTTGGGTAAACATCGCATGAGCCTTCGGAGCTTTCGATTACAGCCACATCGATTGGCATGTCTTTCGGCGCAATGAATTCAGCACTGACGGCCATGAGCCCGTTTTTAAATTTTTGCTCCCGCTTGCTTTGCAAGATCGGCCATTGTGTTGCGTTTGATAAATAAATGCTCATTTTAAAAAAGAGCAGGCTGTGGTAGTTTTTGGTTTAGTTCGGTAAGGAGGTTTTTAATGTCCTCTACGAGGCCCGAGAGGACGCTGGATTTGTTGCCAGAACCTTCCGGAGGCTCGCCAGAGAGGGCAAGCTTGATGGGTTTCTGGAGTTCGGCGCGGATGGTTTTGATTGCGTCGCTGGCATCGAGGGTGAGCTTTTGGGCGGTGCTGGTGAATTGATCGAGGGAGGTTTTGAGCGGTGCGGTGTCGCCGTCGAGGGGGACGGTGGCGGTCTTGGTGGAGAGGTCGGCGATCTTTTGCTCGGCGGTGGTCGTGTCGGCGTCGGCGGTGATGGTGGCTTTTTTTCCGTCGTTGTTGAGGATAGCGGTGAGGGCGTCTTTGGCGGTTTCGGCGTCTTTCACGCCGAGCGATTCGACGATCATTTTGGTGCGCTTCTCGCCGATGATGCCTTTTAGCGCGTCTTTGAGTTGATCGATATTCTCGAAGCCTTGTTTTTCGAGGAGGGCTTTTGCGGTCTTGGTGCCTTTGAAAGAATCTAGGTTGCCGATGGCGCTTTTCAGGTCGTCTTCGCCGGTGATCTGCATGGCCAGTTGCGCTTGGGCGGGCGTGGCTACGGCATCGAGGTTCATCTTTACTTCTTCGAGGCTCTTGGCTCCCAGGACATCCATGGCGACCTGATGGCTTTTGTTGATCTGCTCCATGTTTTGGAGCGTGGCGAAGGCGTCTTGGACATTGTCCTTGCCGGTGACTTCGAGGGCGACGGCGATGGCTTTCGGGTTGGAGTTTGCGGAGATTTCGGCGAGGAGGTCTTTCCACCGGGTGTCGTCCACCGTGGTGGTGATGGTGACGACGGCGTTGGTGTCGCCGATGGAGGCGGCGGCGTTTTTGGCGTTGACGAAATTGGTGGCGAGGCGGGCGGCTTCGTCGGCATTCACGCCGAGCTTGGTCTTGTATTCCTCGGTGAGCTTGGCGATTTCCTGCTGGCCTTCAAGTTGTTGCTTTTCGCTTTCAAGGGTCTTGACGAGTTGCTCGTTGCCGCTGGCCTTGGCGGCGTTGATGGCGGTCTCGAGTTCGACAAGGGCGACGGCGTTGGCTTTTTCTTTCTCGGCATCTTCAGCGGCCTTAGCTGCGATTTCGGCACGCGCCTCTTTTTCTTTTTCGAGTTGCTCCGTGGTGTTGGCGCGTTCGGCGTTTGTAGCGCCGACTCGCGTGGCGATTTCGGCCTCGATGTCGGCGACTTTTTGGGCCTGCTCTCCGGTATTGAAAAACTCGGTGTTTGCTTCGGAGAGGTTTTCTTTAAAACGATCGACGCTACCAGCGAGATTTGTGCCGATGTCTTCGGCGGCAAGTTCGGCGGCGATGGGGATGCGTTGGAGGGCGAGTTCGGCGGAGGTGGCTCCGGCCTCGGCGCTTTGTTTTAGGCTATCAGCCATGCCGGAAAACATTGGCCCCATGCCTGCAAAAGTGTCGGCGAGAGACCCGGCGACTTTTTCTTTCACATATCCGGCGACGAAATCGAAAGCCGACTTGATGACCATGAGCGTGGGGCCATCAGAGCGGAAAACATTGGCGATGATTTCGGCGACGGTATCAAAGGCGGCAGAGAAAATGTTGATGATCGAGTTGCCGGTCTGCATGACCTGGAGCTTTGCGGACTCGAAGAAAGCTTTGAAGGCGAGGCTGATTTCGCCGACCGAGATGGCATCCACGGCGCTCTGGAATCCCTTCATCGCATTCTGGCCGCCAAGGAAGGCGTCGGCGAGGTTTTGGCCGATCTTGGCGGCGTCGATACGGGAGAGGGCCGAGGTTATCGCGTCGATCGCGGGGAGGGCTTTGTCAAGAATGCCGGCGGCGAAGTCGCGGACTTTCTCGCCGATGGTTTTGAATCGGTCGCCGACGGCGTCGAAGGTCGCGTTGCGGCGGTCCATGATTTCGGCCATGGAGCCGACGGTGTCGCGGGCTTCGGAGAGTTCGCCGTCGAGATTGGTGAGGAGAGGGAGGAGTTCGGCACCGCTCTTGCCAAAGACTCCCATGGCGGCGGCGGCGCGCTGCGTGGGGTCGTCGATGGATTGGATGCCGGAGGCGAGGACTTGGAGCTGCTCGGTGGGCAGTTTGCCTTCGAGTTCTTCGACCTTTACGCCCATGGCGGCGAAGGCATTCGCGGCGGTGCCGGAGCCGTCGCGGGCGTCTTCGATGTTCTTCTGCATCTTCGCGATCGAGGAGCCGACTTTGTCCGCGCCGATGCCGGAATTGTCGAAGGCGCGCTCGAGGACGAGGAGCTTGCCTGCGGTCTCGCCAGTGGAGGCGGAGAGGTCGGAGAGGCGGCCGCCGAGGTCGAGGGCGTCGGTGAAGCCTTGGATCGTGCCGCGCACGGCGGCGAAGGCGGAATCGAGGACGGCGGTGAAGGCTTTGGCAGCGACTTGCCCCAGGCCGACGGCGGCAACGAGCTTGCCGAATCCCATGCCGCTCTGCTCGCCCATTTTCTCGCTCTTGTTTCCGGCGTCTTGGATGTCCTTGCCGATCTCTTCGACTTGCGGGGATGCGGCAGCGAGCTTGGCGTCGGCTTTGCCTACGGCCTTTTCGAAGGTCTCCATGGAGATTCGGCCTTCGGAAAGGTGCTTTTGAAGTTCTTCGACTTCTTGGTTGTAGATTTCCGTCGCGGAGCGGTTGGCTTTCGTGACGGCCTCGGCTTTTTTCTGTTCTTCCGCTAGAGCTTTTGTCTCTTGCTCGGCTTTTTTTAGTGAGGCTTCAAGTTCTTCATTGGCGCGCTTGGCTTCTTCGGTTTGCGGGGTCGCGGCTTTGAGTGCTGCCTCGGCTTTATCGATGGCGGAGGCGTAGGTTTTTTGAGAGATCGCGCCGGCATCGAGGAGCTTTTGCAGCTCATCCACGGTGTCGCTGTAAACCTCAATCGCAGTCCGATTGGATTTGGTGACGGCCTCAGCTCGGCGAGTTTGATCTTCAAGTTCTTTGAAGCTCTTTGCCGCTTCGCTGACTTCTCCGCCGAGCTTTGCGAAAATGCCTTCGGCTGTTTTGATCTCCCGCATCTTTTGCGAGATTTCTTGAAAGGACAGGGTGCCGCTATCGACCTCGCCTTGCAGCGAGACCATCTGGTCTTGGATGGTCTTGAGGGTCTTCTCGAGCCCGACATCCTTGGCTCCGAATTCTACGGATACATCGGCCATGGCGTTACGCGGCCTCCTGGAGTTTGAGTTTTCTATGTTTCAAGATGCGCTCCATTTGCTTTTTCATTTTGCCAGCGACGATTGAGAGCCCTTGGAGTTTTTCGGTTTCGCGGAGAACCTTGTCGGCATATCGGCAGGTGTTCGTCAGAACGACGGTGGGAGAAAAGATGTTGCCCGTGCGGTCTTCGACTGTTCCGAAATTGTAGTCTCCAAGATGCCGCGTGACCCATCCGGGAATATCTCGAGTCATTGATCCAGAGCCGACTTTTTTGAGCTGCTTGGCGCAAGCTGCCCAACCGGATTTTGCGATACCGGATTTGGCTTGTTGGGATTTCACATAGTCCGAAAGCGTGCTGTCTGGGACGAAGTATTTATCCACAAACTTCCAGCGCCCTATGTTTCGCGTGCCGCTGCCTGCGCTAGACATTTTGCCGTTTTGAAAAGCTCCCTTGTGGATTTGGCGTAAGGTCGCAGCGGTAGCGCCATCAAGAAAGTGCGCGGTGTCGGTGCCATAGACGGTGCCGTCTTTTTTTACAAAGAGACGGATATTTCCTGTCTTATATCTTTCGTAATTTGAGGCTACGAAAGCCGTGAGCGTAGAAAAGATGCCGTATCGTTTTTTACCGCCAAGCAAGTCGCGGGCGATGGCTGCTTTGCCTACTTTGTCGTCTTTACCGAATGGCTGAGTGCGGCGGGCAAATTCGACACACAGAAGCCGAGCATTCATGTGGACGGCGTCGGGAATAGTTTTCTCTTGGATCTCGGCGTAGTCCTTAATGATCTGCTCGAATTTAAGGTTTTCTAATTTGATTTTGGGCATCTCAGGTCAGGTTCTCGAAAGCGGCTTCTATGGCTGCGAGGGAGTCAAAATCGGTCGCTCGGTTGTTGCGGCCCCAGACTCGTTTGCGCCCGTGCGCGAAGTCGTCGGCGTGGAGGATTTGAAGGCCAGCCGCGAACGGGAGGTCTTCGAGGATTTCGCGGAAGCCCCAGCCGGTGATCTTGGCGATGCGGTAGACATAGCTCGCGAGCCAGCCGGGGCAGTTTAGTTTCCCGCCGAATCCTTGGCGCCGGGTTGGCTGGAGTAGCTGGCGAAGTATTCGTTCGTCCGCTCAAGGCAGAGGCTTTGCAGGTCGGCGATCTCTTGGGCGCTCGGAGATTGTTTTTCCATCCAGTCATCGACGGCAGCGGCGAATCGGGGGAAGTCGTTCACGACGGCGCGCACGGTGGCCTTGGGCGCGCCGTGGATGAAGCCGAAGCCGGAGGCGCGCCACATGATGTCCATGTCGGTGGTGAGGATTTTGTTGCGCTGCATCCAGGAGATTTCCAGCGCGGCGGTCGGGCGGAGTTCCCAGCGGGAGAGCTTCTGCGGGCCGCCGGTCATGGCTTGCTCGCGGAGGACTTCGTCGTCGGTGAGGAGGTCGGTGTCGGTGGTGGTGGGTTGGGTTTGTTTTTTCATGGTTTTTTGTTTCTAGAAAAGTTTGGAGAATTTGCGTCGGGTTTCTTCGTCGGCGTTCTCGGAGAGGTAGAGGATTTTTCCGTTTCGCTTGAGCTCGAGGACGCGGGGGGTGCTTTTGTGGACATCGATCCAGGTCTCGCGGTTCACGAATCCGGCGCGGATGTAATTGACCGGATGCTCGGGGTCGGACTCTTCGAGTTCGGCGTGGCCTTTGGTCATCCAAAAAATGACCTTTGAGGCGCGGAGGCCGTTCGGCCCGTGTTCCTCGAACCAGAAGGAGGATGTCTCCTTGCCGTCTTCGCGGTGGACTCGCACGCATGGCGAGGATTCTTTGTGGCGGAAGCCGAGCGTGGTGAGGGCCGCAGCGGCTTTGATGTTTTGCGTGTAGGTGTATTTTTCCATTTTATTGTCTCGTAAAAAATCGGCTCCCTATTGTGCCGGGGAGCCGGTCGGCGGGCGTGGTGGGCTAGGACAAAGCGGTGTCGTATTGCGTCATGGAAATATCCACGGAAGCGAATCCTTCGGAGGTGAGGTTTTGGGTCACGCTGTCCACGAGGATCGTGCCACCGAGAGCTCCTGCGCCGGTATTCACGAGCGAGGTGATCTTGTCGCCGACATCAGGGACGGCGGTGCCGATGCCGTTGATGGCGATCGTGGCTTTTTTCCCGTAGCGGTGTGAGTGCTCGAGTTCGCCATCGGTGTTAAAAATCTCGGCTTTGTCGCTGGTGACATCGTAGCTGTAGGACTGGATGAGAATGCCGAGGCCGGATTCATCTTGGATTCCGAAATCGGCATTGATTCCGCTGGCGGCGTAGAATTTTGCGGGCATAAAAATTAGTCTTGGGTTGCTGTGATTTGGAATTCCGCGAATCCGTCGATGGATCGGGAGGTGGAGATTTGGTCGATCGTAAAGGATCCAGAGACGCCGGGCATGCTGCCGAGGGCACCGCCGACAGCGAGAGAGCCTGCATCGCCGACGCCGGAGATGGAGACCTCGCGCTTAAATTTGTTGTAGCCGACAGCGGCGTATTCGCCGTCCGCGCCACGAAGTTCTTGTTTGCTGGAGGTGTCAGAGATCGTGACCGCATTGACGATCATCGAGCCTGCGTTTCCGCCTGTGATTCCGAAGGTGTAGGTTGCTGGCATAGTTGGTGGATTTCTTTGAGGGTGGGGCTGTCAAATTTCGGCGATGCCGAGGACGAGGGTGGCGCTGCAAACCCAGCGCGAATCGGACTGCGATTCCGTGAGTCCGGTCAAAACCGCTCCGGCGAATGCGATGCCCTCGAAGTGCGCGGCGAGGGATGAGAGATTGCGGAGGGCCGTGCGGAGCGCGGAAGTGAGCTGATGGTGCTGATCGATCTCCAGGTGCGACGGAGTAGCGAGGACGATGGAGGCCGTGGCGCGTGAGAGCGTGCCGCCGATGATCTCGACATTCTCGCAAGCGGCAAAAAGGACCGAGCAGTCGGCTGGGATCGTCTCGGCACTCTGGCCGGTGTGACACGGGATGCCGTCAAAGGCGGGCTGGCTGCGGAGCCATGCGGCGAGTGCGCTCTCGACGGGGATGTTCACGCGGCACCTCCTGGGGACATCGTTGCGAGGTATTCGCCGGGGGCGTGGGTCTCGCTGATCTGCGAGAGGAAATAGGTCTTGGCGCTGAACGAAACGGCTTCGCCTCGGCGGGGTGGGCTTTGCAGGTCGGCGGCGAGGAAACGGATCGAAAACTCACCGCCTTGCCGGAGGCCGCCGGTCTCGAGGTCGAGGCCGATGGAGACGGGAGCGAGGCAGACGCGGATCTCAGCCTGGCGAAATTTGACCGTGGTGCCGTGGGCGCTTTGGCGCAGTTGCGCGGAGCGGAGAGCGAGGGCGTTGCGGGATGCGGGCGACACGAACCTCGCGGCGTGTCAAAAGAAAAGCCCCCGCCGGAGTGAGACGGCGAGGGCTTTTGCGGGCGAGGAGCGCGGTGCGGGCGCGCTTGCGGGATTAGTCTGGGATGATAAGGGCCATCGTGCCGTCAGTGAGGCCGGCGGATGCACCGAACATCACTTCGAGCGAGGCGATGAGCGAGCGGGTGCTCTTGTCCGAATACACATTGTAGCTGATCGTGAGGCCGATCTGATCGAGCGTGACGCTGTCGCTGACGAGGTAGTCGTTGTCCGCAAGAGCGGGAACGCCTGCGGCCATGACGAGCGCCTCGGGGGAGCATGCGAAGCCTTTGAGGCCTGCTTCTCCGCCGAACGCTGTGGCGTAGTGGACACCGTTCTCGAAGCCGTAAGCGCCTTCACCGAGGTTGAGCGCGGTGGTCGAGGTCGGGATGAGGTTCGAGTAGATGACGGGCGAAACGACGAGGCCTTTGCGGACGCTCTTGTGGACGCCTGCCCAGAGTTTGGGAAGGTCGCCGGAGGTCGCGGTGATCGCGCTCTCAGCGGATTCCACGACAGCCGCGCCGAAGTTGGCGACGGTCACGGGAGTTGTCGCGAGGGTCCAGATTTTGTCGGCGATGGCGTCGACATTGATCTGGATGAGGCGCTCCAAGCGGTGTGCGCTTTGGAGGTCGCTGTAAGCGAGGCCGAAGGGCTGATAGATGTGGTCGAGGACGACGCTGGCTTTGCCGAGGGTCGTGCCGCCGATCGAGTTGAAGGTGGTGGGGTTCACCGATGTGCTGGCAGTCGCGGAAGCGATTGGCACATGGATGGTGTCCTTTGGCTTCTTAACTTCCGAGCTGAAGTCGGAGGCGAAGAGGTTGAGCGCGCTGAGGCGCTTGCTGAGGACGGTTTTTGTCTGGGCGGCGATGGAGTCCGCAACCAGGGCTGAATCGATTGTATTGGGCATTTTGGTGGTGGTGGTTTGGTTGGTTTCTCCTTGGCCTTATGCCTTGGAAATTTTGGAACGGTGCTGCCAGATGGCGGCTTTGTGTTTCTCGAAGAGGGCCGAAGCGGTTTTGCGGTCTCCGGCTTCCACGGCGGCGATGTATTCGGCGACGGGGTCGGAGGCTTCGGGGCTGGCGTTTTCGATGACCGGCACAACGCGGGCGGCGGAGAGGCCGAGGCTGCGCTCGAGGCGTTGCAGGGCTTCGCGCTCGGTGTCGAGTTGGGCCTTGTAGCTGCGGGCTTCGGCGAGGGCGCCGTCGCGCTCGGCGAGGGCGGCGTTGTATTTGGCGAGGATCTGGTCTGCTGCGGCGATCTTGGCGACAGGGCTTTCGATCGGCTCGATGACTTCGGGCTCGGGGGTAGGCTCGGCTTCGAGGACGGTCTCGACGGCGGGCGCG
>Ga0208897_1000722_pt1 | contig 14534 bp, 28 predicted proteins | sample ColrivemetaGS697_FD_187594 | JGI IMG/M metagenome (GOLD analysis project Ga0208897, IMG submission 187594) | Estuarine microbial communities from the Columbia River estuary, USA - metaG S.697 (SPAdes) (version 2) | ecosystem: Environmental > Aquatic > Marine > Intertidal zone > Estuary | place...
TTGCCCAGATATTTCCCCAACCAGTAGGATTGTTTAATGCAACATACGAAGCAGCACTTGTATCTAATTTAGAGGTACTGACGGCTGCAAATGACTCACTATCTCCACTCAATGACCACATCGGAGTTGGTGGAGGGACAGGTGCATCGCCCATGCCACTGTGATTTGTGCAATAATAGTATAGCGTAGGTGCACCAACTTCTACTGTGATTTCTGTGTATGCGCCTGTCTGCCCAGGTACACCATTATAAGTAACACCTGTTGTATATTCAATACCGCTATCGTGTGTGCCGTCTGCAGTTGTGCTAAACTTGAGTGGGTGTCCTGTATTAGTACTGTCACTTTGATCAAATCTGTAAGTTACACCTTGAGTTAGTGTAACTGTTGGACTAGCATCTGTCAAATCAGTAATATAATATTTGTTACCAGTACTATATGCGTTTGTACCACTGGCAACTGTGACAGTATAGGTTGTTCCGCTAAATGATATTCCATTCCTTACCAAATTTCCATCAACATCAGTTAGATCAGTTAAATCAACTGGCACATCACTTAATTTTGCCATTGGAATACCACCTGCAGTAGTACCATCATGCAATATTATTGTATTGTTTGTTGTGTCAAATGTTACTTCTGCCATTTCGCCTGTAAAGGCCGCATGTTCAGCATCAGTTCCTTGACGTAGTTTTACTGATTTTGCCATCTACGTTGCTCCTAAATTGTTACATGTATTTATATTTTTAAGAATTAAAAAAAGCGCCCAAAGGACGCTTTTTAGTTTTTATAGAACATTATTTTAAATAATGGTCTTAGGTACCTATGTCATATGATATAATTTCACTAGTTCCTGATGAATACACGATTAGTGTTCTACCATCAGTTGATATTGTTATTTTACGTAAAGGATCATCAATTCCCGGAGCCATGAAATTCGTTAAAACAGGTGCGGGATTGAAGTCGAGACCGCCTGTTCCACCGGGATTTGCATCCCACGGCGATAAATCCCACGGACCTGGATTGGTTTTTCTTTTAAAATTCGTTCCAGACCAATTTCTAAACTCATACATTCCATCTGCAGACATACCATTAGCAGTGTTAGTGCCTTCATTTCGCTCCCAACCAGTATAATATGCAGTTGACATTTCCCATGGCGTTGATAATTTATATTTCCTCATATGCTGAACACTGCCTCCCTTTAGAAACATTATTTTACCATCATATGATATATTAAAATTGCATTCATCACCTCCAAATATATCTGAATATAAATACTGTCCCTCTGTACGTGAGAAAGATGAGATATCATATGGAGTTACTAGATTATATTGTACTATTGAATTAGTATCCCTATCAAATGAATAAAATTTGGTTCCATCAGTTGATATTGAAATATCATGATGCTCTATGCCACTCCATGCAGGACCACCGTTGGGCGGTGTTGCATTTAAATCTTGATATCTAACGTGTGACATTGTACTAATATCCCATGCAGTGGTCAAAGCAAGCTGTCTTACAGTTTTAATATCCCTCGCACTTGAACCAGATGTATAATAGCAATGCATTCCATCCGCCGAAAACGTAAGTCCGTATACATCATTTGCACTAAAGACAGTCTTGCCAGGTAAATTCGCTCTTGATGCCCAAACACTGGAAAATTTAGTTTCATCCATATAACTTGCAGGTGCACCCATATCGTCTTCAACCAATAATCCTTGCGAAGTCAAATTATGTGCAAACGTACCCGAAACATCATATTGGAATATTGTTTGACCGCCAATATACAACTTTTTCCCATCAGGAGAGAAGTTTATACTGGAAATACCAGCGCCATTTCTTTCGTCAGTGTTTTGATCTAGATGTGGATAATATGCTGGGTTTCCTGGGGTCAAGGGCGCTAGATCAATTAATTCAGATGGTGTCTCAGTTGCAGTGCTAAGATCCCAAGCAGATGTCATTGTCCATTTTGCAATTATTGGGCCACTCGGTGCACTTAGTGCAGACACATATATATGTAATCCATCATTCGTTACGAAAATTTCCCAGTAATGTGGGCCACCTGTGACTCTGAGATAATCATACTCAGCATCAAGTTGCGCGGAGTCCTTCGTTGCTACACTGTTTCCAGTTGGAGACATTGTAGTTACGTCTCCTGGAGTTGACATAGAATATTCTTTAATCTGGTGGGTGTATCTACCTATTAAAAACATTTTCGTTTCATCTTGTGATACCGCCATAGATGTCCAGCGAAAATCTTTATTGGCTGTATCAGCTATAGTCCATGTATTAAATGTACCTGTAGCGGTTAATGATGCAGTTGTGATATCATACGGAGTTGATAATTCATGTGTTTCTACAGTTTCAACTGTTATGAGATATAATCTTGTACCATCACTGTTAATATGCAAATCAATCATTTTAGTAGGAGTTGCTCCACCCCATTGGGTACTAGTTGCTACAAGCTGTGTAGTTGAAATATCCCATGCGGTACCAACATCATATTGATCCACTCTTGCTTCTGGAAACTGGTGATTCATTCCATAACCTTCGTGGGTTAAAGTATATAATTTAGTTCCATCATTTGACCAACAACTATGTTTCGAGTATGGAAAACCCAAATCTCGGAGACTTTTGAATTCATGTACGATATTACTAGGAACAATTGGTACCCATTCAAATGGCGCAGCAGATTGGCCAAGTAAATTTCCATCAACATCAGTTAGATCGGTTAAATCAACTGGTACATCACTTAATTTTGCCATTGGAATACCACCTGCAGTAGTACCATCATGTAATATTATTGTATTGTTTGTTGTATCAAATGTTACTTCTGCCATTTCGCCTGTAAAGGCTGCATGTTCAGTATCAGTTCCTTGACGTAGTTTTACTGACTTTGCCATCTATTATTCTCCAAATAAAATATATGTAAATTGGTTATTTACATCTATTTATCTATCACTTTCGGAAAAAAATAGCGCAAGTTTATCATATCCTCCGATATACTTGTTATTAAGCCATATTTGTGGAACAGTACGAGGAACTATATTTTCAAGTGCTGCTGCTTCCAATAACTCAGTTTTTTTATCAGGTTGGCTAGACATATTGTATTCAACATAACTAATGCCTTTTTGGTCTAATAGATTTTTTGCTGCTACACAAAACCCACACCCATCTTTACTATATATTACTGCATTCATGTAATTCTCCTTTTATTTTATTACCATCCAATACGTTCCCAAGGAACATCTTTGTTACCAAAGTGTCCATAAGTACAGTTCTCACTATAATTATTAAAGTTAAACAAATCGAACCTATCAATGATTCCTTTGGGAGTCATATCAATACTACTCTCAATAAACTTTTGAATTGAGCGATTATGTCCGTTTGAATCTATATAGATACTTGTGGGTTGTTTAACACCAATAGCATAACTTAGTTGTATTTGGCACCAATCAGCCATTTCATCTGCTACCACATTCTTAGCAAGCCACCTTGCCATGTAGGCTGCACTGCGATCTACTTTTGTAGGATCTTTTCCGCTAAAAGCCCCACCGCCGTGAGGAGCAAAACCGCCATAAGTATCTACAATGATTTTGCGTCCAGTAACACCTGCATCACCGTCAGGCCCACCGATAACAAAATTACCCGTAGGGTTAAGATGCCATACAGTGTTGTCATCAATTAAATTTCCTAACTTCATCATTGAAGCAACTTTACTTATATTTCTTGCTTGCTCAATTTGACCTTCGTCATGCTGTGTACTTATCACAACTTGGTCAATGCGTTTAACTTTGCCGCCTTCATATTCGACACTTACTTGTGACTTTGCATCCGGTCCCAATATGTCCTGGCGTTGTAGTTTAAGTGTTTTAAGTATTTCATGACTATAGTAAATAGGTGCAGGCAAGTATGCATCATTATCGTTACACGCATAACCAAACATAATACCCTGATCTCCTGCGCCGAAGTTATCAGTTCCCAATGCAATGTCTGCACTTTGTGCATGAATTTCATTATAAATTTTTAATTTATCCCAATGAAATCCATCCTGTTCATATCCGATTTCACGGACTTTACTTCTAACAATTTCTTTAACTTGATCATCAGTTACATTAAAGTTTTTTACTTCGCCTGCTAATGTTACCATGTTGGTAGTTACAAGTGTTTCAATAGCAACACGTGTTGTTTCATCGCCTGCTCTTAATCCTGCATCAACTAATGCATCTGATATTTGGTCTGCTACTTTATCAGGATGACCATCACTCACACTTTCACTCGTAAAAATATAGTTGTTCATTTAGTTCCTCTTTTATTTTATTTTATGAATATACATATACAGTTTTACATAATATGTAAATGTTTTTGGATATGTTTCTGGATCTGGTAGTAGACCTTCAAAATATTCTATGAAATCTTTTATTTGTTCATCTGTCATCATTGGCGCCACATACGATTTTTCTTAATTCACTAGAACTAAATCTGTGGTCTCGTTCATTGAAATATATTTCAATATCTCTTTTTTTACAAATATCTCTACCTGTGAAATCTTTATCACGATATTCTACGCCTAGAACACGTACATCAATGTGCATACCACTAAGAATATCTTCCAAATCTTGCTCAGTTGTATATGGAATAATTTCGTCTACATATTTACACGCACGTAATTGCAAATATCTTTCTACTACCGTCTGTACTGGTTTATTTTTAGTAGCACGATCTATTGATGGATCAATTTGTAATCCAACAATTAAATAATCGCAATGCGATTTTGCTTCTTCTAACATAAGAGTATGACCAGCATGGAGCAAATCAAATGTTGATGCTGTAAAACCTATCATTATTATAACCTCATTAAGAAATCTGCTGCATCTATTTCATTTCTGAAATTAATAGTTGCAGTACTAATATATTTGTCTATATGGCAAGAAAAGTCTCTAGATTCATACCGAGAGACAAGATCATTTCGTAGTTCTGTATCACTAGCACCATCATACATAACAACTACTGCATACGGTAGTTTTACATCTTTAGTCGTTAATGATTTTACTAATTTTATTCTAAGCATATTTCTTTCATACCAGTCATGACTGCCAAACACGTTTGATTTAAATTAAATTCTAAAATTGAAGTCCACATCGTTGGTAAAAATGCTGCTGTAATTATTGTTATAATGACACCAGATATAGTTAGAATCATATCTTCTGGGTTTTTAGGCAATGATACTATCATCATTATTACTACAATGATCATAATTACTAAACAAATAGTAAGTAACATTGTCAACCATACTATGAATGTTTCTTGCATTATTAATTACCTATAGTTTAGTAGTCGAATTCGCATATACAGAATTGAATTGATTATTTACTCTAACAAATGTTGTACACTTTGTCAACTGTTTTAATTTTTCAGCGCCTGCATAAGTACACGTTGATCTGACACCACCTAATATTGCTTGTATAGTAATATTGACTTCGCCACGAAACGGTAATAGAACTTCGCGACCTTCACTACTGCGATAGTCTTTTAGTCCACCAAAATGCTTTGTGTTTGCAGCATCACTACTCATACCATAGAACTTAATAAACTTTTTTTCTTCTATCTTACGTACACGATTATTTAAATGATTTCCTACTTCATATTCTAATTGGTTTGTTTCGTAATATTTTGTAACAACATCACCACCGCCTTCAATGTGACCTGCAAGCATGCCGCCCAGCATTACAAAGTCTGCGCCGCCTGCAAATGCTTTTGCTACATCACCTGGACAAGTACAACCCCCATCAGCGATAATATGCCCACCAAGTCCATGAGCAGCATCAGCACATTCTATAACTGCGGAAAGTTGCGGATAGCCAACACCAGTCTTGATACGAGTAGTGCAAACGCTACCAGGCCCAATACCCACTTTAACAATATCGGCTCCATTTAAAATCAACTCTTGTGTTTGATCAGCGGTAACAACGTTTCCAGCAATGATTGTTATTCCTGGATACATCATACGAAAATCAGCAACAAAATTAGTAAAGCGTTCACTATACCCATTCGCTACATCAATACATACATAATTTAATTCAGCGTATTTATTTACCTCTTTGAATTTTTTTAGGTCGTTGTTACCAATACCAATACTCATTGCTATGTTTTTTTTGTAGTCTGTATTTGAATTAAAGAACTCAATTATTTCTTCAGAAGTATATGTTTTTACTAGGCACGTAAAGATATTTTGTTCTGCTAGTGTTGACGCCATAGCAAATGTTCCAACACCATCCATATTGGCTGCCATAATAGGTAACCCACTATAATCAATGGCGCTATTTCTAAATGTAAACTGTCTATTCAAGTCCACATCTTTACGAGATCCTAATGTACTACGTTTAGGACGAATTAGGACATCACTATAATCTAGTAATACTTCATTCTCAATGCGCATTAAACAATTTCCTCTACGTCTTCGACTTGACCATGTTCATCACACTCAACAACAGTAACATTACAATGAATTTCAAACTGATTATCAAGGAATTCCCAACCTAGTTCTTCGACACCTTCTTCATATTCTTCATTGTATGCTTCTTCGATTTCTTCCATCATCTCGTCAACGTCTGATAGTACTGGTCCATTTGTTTTGATATTCCAATCTTCCCAGCAACCATCCCAGCAGTCTAACATTTCTGCATTTGGATGGTCTTCTGTTAAATCAATCCATTCATCATTGGTTGATGGAAGTAGAACGTCTGCCATAGAAAAGTTTTCTTGTAAAATAACTTTATCATCTACACAAATAGTGCAACCATGTGCATCAGCAAATTCGAATACACTATCATATCCTTCTTCTTCGATATATTCATCGATTTCTTCTTGTGTATCTGGAACATGGATCATAAACGATCCCCATCGCCATCCTAGTTCTTTATGAAGAAACGCAAACTTACCTTTATCTTCGGCGTTATTAGTTAATTCTTCAAGCGGTCTACGAAAGTATGCAAACTCTACTACTGATTTTTTGCGAGTGGGTTCAATTCTATAATGTTTCATTTAGTTTCCTTTAAAAATCATATATTATTTCCCAGGCAAAGTCTTACCGGTAAGGATCTCTGCCTGGGGTTATGAAACAATAGTTTAAGTAGTTGGGATTTGTCCCATAACATCTTTAAACTCAGTGATGATTTCACTGTCTACAAGTTCAGAACGATATAGCGCATATCGTTTTGTATTACCGTTATATACGCCTACCTCGGTAACATCACCTCGGTCGTTTGTTGACATCATGCCGTAAAGTTTATCACGGCCTCTCAAATTTTTCACCAAACGAACTGCTTCTTCCATAGAAGGTGTCATTCGCCGCGGTGATCGTTTGCCCTTATAATTATTAGTGCGGGCATTTGGTTGATTTGTCATTTATACATTCCTCTTATGACAAGTTACATTTAAGTTTAACAATATTATTATTACATATATTGTAGGAGAAGTCAAGAACTATTTTTAGTTCCAACGATAAAAAATATGTGATCCAATACGTCCAATCAAATCCATACCACGGTCACTACGCCATGCAGGTTTAACATAGGTAGCGTGATAGTGTGTAGAACCCTCAGTAATACCACGAAAACGTTCATCGTGCATCATTTCCCATGCAACCATTTGTGCACGAACCCAATTTTCAGAACCTTCTGGCACTTTATCTGATTTGCCGTCACAATACCAAGAGAACTGACACCGATTTCGGCGCATATTACCATTGCTATCTTTTTGTCCATCATAAACCACTTCACACACAGTACTAGGATAATGCGAGTGCAATACTCGATTTAATACTACGTCTGCAACTGCAGCCATACCAGCGTGATTATCTATGCCACTTTCAAAGAAAATATTCTGTGCCATACAAAACTCTTGCTTATATTTTTCAGGAGAATACAGAAAAAATTCCTTATCTTTACGTGAGTTGTGATCGGATGCTGCAGCCAATACTACAGTATTTTCTATTGTTTGCTCAATGGTTTGAGCAACAGGAGTTTCATTTTGTATACTTGCCTGTGGTGTTGTTACACTTACAAGTGTTGCTATGATTACTACATTTACTGAGTATGCTATTACATTATTCAGTTTCATTTTATACCTGCTCGGTTGTTTCTGTTATATAAGTTTTATATAGTGATTCGTTTTAAATGTCAACCATTATTTTACATATATTTTTAAAACTTCATATTCAATAACATCATCGCCACGAATTAGTTCAGCAACATCGCCTACACGCAATCCCAATAGTTCCTTACCAAGTGGAGATTTAAAACTAATACTGCCTTTACCAGGATTACTTTCACTTTCGCCAAGTATGGTATATGTTACAATTTTATCAACAAAATAGTTTTCTAGTTCTACTGTGACACCGGGAGTAATTTTTTTATATATGCCAGGTTTGGGAATTTCTAGTATTGTGCTTTTTTCAATGATTGCTTGTAGCCTAGCGATTTCGATATCAACTCGGTTCATTTCATCTAATGACATATATAATTCTTCATTTTCTTCAACGCCACCATTTTCCCGTGCAGCAGAAAGTTGTTCTGCAATGATGGGTTTCTTTTTATTCAAAATTATAATTTTGTTTTCCAGATCAGTACGACCATTTTTAGTTAATAAGTCCATATTTTTATTATATTCCTGATCATTATTATTGTCGGTATATTTATCGTTTTGTGCCGTTTTAAATCCAGTGACAATCATAGTAGTTCCTCTAGTTTAATACTTTTTCTAAGTTCTTCAAAATGTCTATAAAAGGTGTTTAGGTCCCCATTACTTTTTTCATAAGATTGTGTCTTACTTTCGAGTATTGCTGTCTCATATAACATTGTGAGTATTACCATATCATCAGCAAGATTCTTTTCACTTGGGTCATCGCCCGAAGAATATAAATCTCTGACTACAAAGGTTGCCATACGTGCAGCAGGTGAATTATCTAGAATATATTCTAATTCATCGGGCGTGCTTGTTGGCCATGGAACATCGATTGATTTATTTTGACCAATTGGAAAATCGTATGTTTCATTTATAATATCGTCCAAGTTTTTCCAAAAATCGTCTTCTAACATTTCATCGTTCTTTGCTTTAACAATATCGCTGAAATTAATAATGTTATCAGTCATTGTATTCTACCACCTTAGTATTTTTTTGTTTCCATATAGATGCGAATTGTTTAGCATCTTTTGCATTATCAAATGTCTTAACTATCAATTCCCAACAGTTATTACTATTATCCTCAGTTATATAGATCCAATCATCTTCCGCTAACTCTAATTTAACTGCATATTTCATCGTTTATTCTTTGTTTCTTGATTAATTCTAAAGGCAGTATAACTAGTATTCCATAGATTTAGTATAAAGTATATACCCAATCCGCCTACCGCTGACATAAGAATATTCCCAGTAAGTAATAGTCTAATGTTCATAAAAATAAAATCAGCAGCAAGAAATGCTACTGGATAATCATACCATCTAATCATCTAAACTTCCTATCTATCCATTTCTTTCCGACATATAATATCGCAATTACAAAGACAATAACACCAAGTAAAATGCTTTCTAATATTATGTCACCCTGGCTACTATCTATTTCAATGCCGTCAGTTGTCACTGCTATTCTACAATCTTCGCACGTATTATTCATCGGCGCATACTTGCAATATCTTTGGCATCTTCTTTTTTGTCTGCAAAGATAGGAACCATATTTGATTTGTGCATAGTAGCAATACCAAGCAACTGCCGTTCGCCACTATAGGTATGTGATTCTTTTGCAGGACCGTGTGATGCAATTTTGTTACTCAGTTCAACATTTGGCTTGTTCTCTGTATAATCAGGAATATCACTCATGTGTTTGCGCTTGCCATATTTGTCATACAATTTCCCATCAAGTTGATCTTGACTTACACCCATCTTACGCATAAACTTTTCGTGTTCTGCTTCTGCTGCTATAAGTTTCTTTGATTTTTTCTTGACTTTACGCTTACGTGTGTTTGTAGTATTGTAAGCGTGTCCCATTAATTGCATTGTCATTATTATGCTCCGTAGTAAATTTGATTGTTGCCGTTAATGTAACATAACTGATTCTGATTGTCAAGAGTTAATTTTTTAAATACGTGCAGTTAATTTGAGTTAACTACCACTAAATACCGGTGAGAGAATAACAATGAGAGAAACTAGTAATTACTAGGAGAGGGTAATGATTGATCCAGTAACTGCCATTGGTTTGGCAACTACTGCCTTTAATGGTATTAAAAAAGCCATTGAAACGGGTAAAGAAATATCTGATATGGGCACACAACTTGGGCAATGGGCCAAGGCCAAGTCAGACTTGGATTTTGCACACCAAAAAGCAAAAAATCCACCACTGTTTAAAAAAGTGTTTGCTTCTAATATCGAGCAAGATGCCTTGGAAGCATGGGCGCATAAAAAGAAGGCAGAGGAAATGCGTGAGGAATTACGGCAGTATATTTCTCTATATTATGGGCCATCGGCTTGGGATGAAATAGTAACTATAGAATCTAAAATGCGCAAACAACGTAAAGAAATGGTTTATGCTGCTGAAGAACGTAAAGAAATGATTTTTGCTTGGATCATAGGTGGTGGTATTTTTATATTCGCTGCTATTATTTTTGCTATCGGTGTATCATACATTACCTAGTAAACTTAGTTACAAAGTCCTGCAATCATTTGATAATGATTCCATGCTTGCTTTACTGATGGTAGGTTTTCTAGTTCATCAACTGGGACTGCACAATCTAACCAAACATACGGAACTATTGGGAAACTATCGATTGAGCCTGAAGCACGTGGCATATGCAACTTTCCCAAATCATCTAATGTTATAACTAATTTTCTAAATTCATTTGGTAATTTGTCATATATACTACGTGATCCCTTGATACCATCTAAAAAAGAATGCCAAGCACGATCCCATTCACTTGTCTTTCTGGGATCAAATCTATATATCCTAACCATAATAACTAATACTTCGTCTGGCGTAACACGACCCTCGTATAAGTCAATTAGACATTGACTAAAATTCATTCCTATTTTCATTTACATAATCCTGCTAACAACTGGTAATGATCCCACGCTAGTTTAACTGCAGGTTCCATATCTTTTTCTCTTAAATTTATCTGATACCAATGAGCAGATGATGCCATAGTCTGAATTTCTATCGCTCTACTAGGATTAACTTTATCTCTTGTAACAATAGTTCCGTTATCTTTTAACTCAATAATTAAATTATACACAGTATCATAATCGAACAAGTGCAATAAATTTTTACCCTGACTCCAATGTACTGTCATTGGGTCTAATTGATTATTCCACCAATTTTCTGCCATACTTGAGTTAGAGAAATTAATATTATAAGTTGTAATTGAAAACACTTCAGAGATATCTACTTTTTCAGAAAGTAAATCACTCACGCAAAATTCAAGATTTGTACCCAATATCATCTTGTCAATTGTAATTCACTATAAACTTCTTGGATGCACATACTTTGTACTCTGCAATCTTCTAATGCATTATGTGCTGCAAACTTAAACTTTTTACGAGGGTCTTCAGGCATCAAACCAAATAAGGTTCTACTATCTCGTATGTTCCAGAATACCCAATTAAAGTGTGTATCATATTGTCTATACAGGTTTTCTAATATACATATATCAAAGACGGGTCCCTGACACCAAATTTTATCTGTGCCAGTTAACCATTTATTTAAATCTTTTAGTGTTGTTTCGACACTTGAACGATTGTGTTCCCCCAATGCTTCCTCAACGATTTCATCTGGTTGAGTTCCCCACCATTGTAAAGTATCAGTTTCGATATCTCTACCTTTAGAGCTTTGATCATCTATTTCTAATCTACAATAAAACTCACTATGTGGGTCTTCTTTTGTAAATGGATCGAATTTAATACCGCCGATAGTTAATACAACCGCATCTGGCTTTGTACTCAATGTTTCAATATCAATTGTTGCGTGTGTTGTCATCTAAGCCTCTTAGTTTATTATTCGTTTTTATAACTTGTCTTAATATATCACTGTCTGAAAATTCTAAAAATGCTTCTGTATCCTTAGGGAAACAATGTCCACTATATCCTAATCCACCTTCATCATTCGGTGCAGACATATGCGATGGTCCAATGTTTTCAAACTTACTTAATATATTAATCATGGTTTCGTGATTGTATTCATTACCCATATTATAATACATTTCGTGAAAGAATGCAACCTTTAATGCTAACCAATTGTTATGTACATATTTTGTCATACTCGCGGTAGTTCGGTCAGTATAGATAAACTCTACATGTGGAAGATAATTAAATAATTGTTCCCATTTATAACATTGTATTTGTTGTCCGCCAAGAATAAAGACAGTTTGATTGTTAAAATCTTCTTTAGCAGTTTTTGCTCTTAAAAATTCGGGACTATAAGTTACTGTATTTGCATATGATTCTAGCATTGTGAATGGCACTGTACTCTTTAGTAGTACAGGTAGTTCTCCTAGTTGCTCTAGTACACTTCTAACAATGCTATCATCACATTTACCATCAACAGAAGGTGTAGGAACACAAACGATAGCACTAGTAGCCTTGTCCAAATAATCTTCTATTTTATTGTTGTTGTACTTGGGATCAATTCGCACTACATTTGTATTATTACCTTCTAAACTTTGTGCTACTGCTTCACCTACATAACCACAACCAATAATGAGTATCATTTATCATCCTCTTTACGTTCTTGTTCAACGATGTAATCTTTTAGTTTCATAATTTCATTGCAATAGTAAGTGTATTTTCGTAACGATTCAATACTTCCAGTTTCAATAAACTCCCGACTATACTTATCTGCCTGTTTGGTTAATTCAACTATTTTTGGTTCAAATCTCCTTCTGAAGGAGAGACTGTTACTACTCATTGTCCTTTTCATTTTTCAATTCTTGCAATGTTTTCTTTTCTCTAATTGCATCCTGCAAGTCTAAGATTTGTTCATTCTCTATCATTTTAATAATAGTATTTGTTGTACCAATCTCTTGTTGAACCATGCCCAACTTGAACATTAATTTTTCTAATTCTATCTGATAAAATTCAAGTTCTTTTTCTTTTAGGGCACGTTTTTCATAAATGTCTGCTAAATTAATTATTAATTTTGGTGTGGGTATTTCTAATTCTGTTTCAGGTTGTATTATTTTTTTCATAATGAATTACTCCTATTACTATTAGTAATTATCATTTTTAAAAATAGCCCAAATCTCGTTATCTTTAATCACAGTCTAGACCACACATCAACATACACACCATCTTTGTGTCCACTGTCAGTCAATGTGAAATTCTCTTCAATCAACGTGCTGGGCAAAAAGGTATCACACTCATATGAACCACTAATGCGGCTCAAATGAAATTCATCAATAATTGAAAATAATCCCATAACTAATTTTGCACCACCAATGATCCAAACATCCTGCAGTTTATTCATGTTGGTAAGTTCAGTTATAGCCTTGTCAAATTTAATATAATGATATCCACCCTTATCTTTGTCTTGTTCGCTACTGGTAACGACAATATTATTACGATTAGGCAATGGCTGCACGGGCAAACTATCCCATGTACTTTTTCCCATTACTACAACGCAACCAGTTGTAGTATCTTTAAACCACTTCATATCAGCAGAATTATGTGGCCACGGAAGTCCACCATCTTTACCGATACCCCAAGATTCATCACATGCTAGTATTGCTTTAATCAATGATACGTTCTCCCTTTAATAATACCAAATTGGTTTTGTCTAAAATCTGTTACTAATTTTAATACAGCATCTATCTGGTTTGGCAATTCTTCACTGTCTTCTAAATGATATGGAAGTTGAATACATCTTATGTCACCATCAATATCAAATATAAATGCATAGTCAGTAGAATCTAAATCACTCTCTTCAGCCAACCGTGTAATTTTATATTCCTTTAGCATGTTTTTGTTTTTACTCATTGATTAAACTACTCCAGAGTTTTAATTTATTTCGCTTAACTTCTATTCTATCACGTAAATCGTTATCTGTCAATAGTCCATGTTCTACCATTAATTCAATCATACATAAAACATCACCTGCCTCTTCTATAAGTTTATGATCCCATTTTTCATTAACTTCTTTTTTGTCACTATACTTACGAATGTGCTTCATACACACTTGTGTCAGTTCTCCACATTCTTCTGCTGTAATAGCCATTAACTGTTGATACGTATTTATTGGTTTATTATTCATCCGAATATTGCCAGAACTATAATAATTAATACAATCCATCCTAACCAATTAGACCCACCACCAACAAGACCTTTATTTTTTGCACAGTCATAACAGTATCTATATTTCTTTGGTGTTTGATTACTGCAAAAAAATGCATCACATGTTTTTTTACTCATTTATATGCCTTTCCAAATCCTTCTACATATAGTCTATGGGTTTCAATAAACTTCCATACATTGAAATCATTGAATTTGCCATACATTCTAGC